>ERZ857882.1432-NODE-1432-length-27984-cov-9.466290_pt1 | contig 27984 bp, 32 predicted proteins | sample MGYA00519697_ERZ857882 | MGnify/ENA primary metagenome ERZ857882 (study PRJEB31778, sample SAMEA3449373) | human gut metagenome | biome: human gut; feature: human-associated habitat; material: faeces | place: United Kingdom | collected 2010/2012 ...
TCATCGAGAAAGATGCGCTCGCCGCACTGTCCCAGATGGAATGGAGCGGAAATATCCGGGAGCTCCGAAACGTGATCGAGCGACTGATCATCCTGTGCGACAACAACATAACGCTCGAAGACGTAAAGACCTACGCACAGGGAGTCCTTTAACCGATTTATTTCTTACAAAAAATTATTTATATCGTTTAAAAAAAGAAATAAATTCCGAAACCGAATCGAAAGCGGCGGCGCCATGTAATAATAATAAGGCGCCGCCGCTTTTTTTGTACGGAACCGATAAAACCATTACCTTTATTCGAAAATAAAACCTTTTCATCCGTGAAAAAAATCTTCCTTTGCCTTCTGACGGGCCTATGCCTGTCGGGAGTCTCCGCCCAACGGGACTGGGCGCAATTCGCAAAATACGAAGCGGCGAACCGGCGGATCGACTATCCGGTCAAAGCCGTCTTCATGGGCAATTCGATTACCGACAACTGGGCGCTGATGGATTCCGTATTTTTCGCCGAACACCGTTTCGTCGGCCGCGGCATCAGCGGACAGACTTCCGCCGAAATGCTGGTGCGCTTCCGGCAGGACGTCATCGGACTGTCGCCCGAAGCCGTCGTCATCATGGCGGGCACGAACGACCTGGCCCAGAACAACGGTTACATCGCATTGGAAAATATCTTGGGCAACATCGCCTCGATGTGCGAACTGGCCAAGCTCCACAAAATCCGGCCGATCCTCTGTTCCGTACTGCCCGCTTACCGGTTCGGCTGGCGACAGGAAGTTCCGGCGGCCGACCGGATCATCGAGTTGAACGGAATGATCGAGCGGTACGCCCGGGAAAACGGCATCTCTTATGTAGACTACCACTCCGCCCTGAAGGACGGACGGAACGGCCTGCCGGAGAAATACAGCGGCGACGGCGTACACCCCAATCCGGAGTGCTACAAAATCATGGAAGCGATCGTTCTGCCCGTTATCGACAAAAAACCGGCAAAAAAAGTCGCCGTCCGTACCGGCGGCGCGAAAAAGCATAGCTGGGACCGATAACCGATCGCAAATCCATCGCCCGATGACAACCCGATACATCGAAACGCCCCGGCTGATCCTGCGCGACTGGCAGGACAGCGATCTGCTCCCGTTCACCGAAATGAACGCCGACCCGAAAGTCATGGAATATTTCGTAAAACCGCTGACCGTCAAGGAATCTTCCGCTTTTTTCCTCCGCATCCGGAACGAACTCGCCGATTTCGGTTACGGAGCATATGCCGTCGAACGGAAAACGGACGGAAAGTTCCTTGGCTTTACCGGCCTCCACCGGATTCCGTTCGAAGCGGACTTCACTCCGGGAATCGAGATCGCCTGGAGGCTGATCCGCGAAGCATGGGGCAACGGATATGCGACCGAAGCGGCCGCCGCCTGCCTGGAATATGCGGACAAACGACTCGGTCTCCGGGAAATATACGCTTTCACGACCCTCCAGAACCGCCGGTCGGAGCGAGTCATGCAGAAGACAGGTATGCAACGGATCGGAATATTCGACCATCCGCTGCTCGATGCCCGGCATCCGCTACGAAAACATGTGTTGTATAAAATAAACTTTCAGAGTTTACAAAAATAAAAGTTATGCCATCCGGGATAAAAGTACGTTTCCCGGAAACGTCCCCCGGCGAACCGGCCTCCCTGCAACGACATAGCAAATAAAACCCTCCCGATCCAAAACTCTTTCGAATAGATTTCCTATCTTTGCAGGCGGTCGATCCGGAGTAAAACCGTGTAAACCACGCCGAACCGGAATCGGCCGGCGACACGCGTCGCGACAGACCGTAGCATGTGCCGTCCACATCGTCATCCCGCAAAAACAATTTCTAAAAATATGTCTTGCAATAAAAAAGTCAGAGTCCGTTTTGCGCCGAGTCCTACCGGCCCCCTGCATATGGGAGGCGTCCGCACGGCGCTGTACCTGTCCTTCGCCGTCACCGCCGTGCTGCTGGTGCCGGTGCTGACGCTGGCGCCCGACATGACCGCCTTCTTCAACAGTAAGCCGGAGGTAGTGTCCTATGGCGCGCTGCTGCTGCGGCTGCTGTCGCCGTTCTACTTCTTCTTCTGCATCAACCAGATCTACTCCGGCGCGCTGCGCGGCTCCGGCAACAGTCAGGTTCCCATGTTCATCATGCTGGGCTCTTTTGTGGTGTTCCGGCAGATCTACCTCTATGTGATGGCACACTTCATCTCCAATGAGATCGTACCCATCGCCATGGGCTACCCCGCCGGATGGTTCGTGTGCAGCGCTGTGACGCTGCTGTACTATGCCCACTGCAAATTTGACAGCCACCGGCTGGTGGAGGATGTATAAATGGACAAGTGTGAGACGTGTGTGTTCTACCTCTACGACGAGGAATATGACGACTATGTGTGCGACATGGATCTGGACGAGGACGAGATGGTGCGCTTCCTCGCCTCCGACACGGGGAACTGCCCCTTCTGGCGGCCCGGAGACGAGTATCGCACCGCGCGCAGGCAGTAAACGCGCGGTACCCTGCTCCAGATGCGAAGAGACGCAGCCAAACGGCTGCGTCTCTTTCTTTTCTTCCCCCCTGGATAAAAGCTCTGTTCCGCATCCCCCCCGGGCGGACAAAGCAGAAAGCAGGCATATTCAGTGGATATTCGCATCGGCCGGCTGTTCCGGCGCTCTGCGAAAGCCCATAAGGCGGGCCGGCAGATAGACCCACGGACGGCTGAAGGTGCGGTTGTAGTTGTGTACCGCCTGATAGTAGATGCTCTCACTGCGGCGCAGCACCTGCGTAAATTCCTTGTCGCAGGGCGCCCCCTCCGCACGGCGGCGGAAGGAGGTCAATTGACCGGCGGCACTGTCCACAATGCTCTTTCTGTCGTTGAGAACACGGCGCACCTCCCAAAACCAGAGGCTTACAAAGGCAGCTGTACTGACCGCTGCGATCAGCCAAGCGATCCACGGCGGCATTAGCTTCACCTCTCTCTTCTTCCGCGTTTCCTGTGGTGCAGTTTAGCAAATTTTTCGTGCCGTGGGTCATCGCCGCCCTGAAATGTATGTTTTTTCGGCATGAAATGCTGCGCCGCCGCTTTGCAAGCGGAGATCAATGTGGTAGAATCAGAAAAACATAACACGCGGAGGAGGGACGTATATGTATATTGCTGTCTGCGACGACCAGATCGAGGAGCTGTCAACGCTGACCGCGCTGCTGGATGCGTGGCAAGACCAGCGGCACAGCTCCCTGCGGTACAGGACCTTCCGCAGCGCGGGCGATATGCTGGACGCGGCCCGGCACGAGCGGTTTACCCTGTATCTGCTGGATGTGATGATGCCCGGCATCGACGGCATAGATGCCGCGCGGGAGCTCAGGAGCTTTGACGATGCCGCCGACATCGTATTCCTCACCTCTTCCCCCGGCTTCGCCTACGAAAGCTACGGCGTCCGGGCGCTGGAATACCTGCTCAAGCCCATCAGTGCCGCGCTGTTGTTCCCCGTGCTGGACGGGCTATCCCTGCGTGAACAGCGGCCGCAGGACGGACTGACGCTGAAGGCCGGCGCCACGCTGATCCGTGTGCCTTTTTCCCTGCTGTCCTATGTGGAGGTCAGAGGCAAGCACCTGTACTTCCATCAGACGGACGGACAGGTGCGGGAGGTGGTCGGCTCCATGAGGGACTATGAGCCGCTGCTGCTGGCGCGGCCGGAGTTTATGCGCGTCCATCGTTCCTACATTGTGAATATGCTTCAGGTCTCGGAGCTGTCCCCCGCCGGCGTGCGCACGTTTTCCGGCATGAATCTGCCGGTATCACGGCTGCTGTATCCGCAGCTGCAAAAGGACTATATGAGTCTGCTGTTCGCGGAGAGGGAGACGCCATGAACATATTCGACATGAGTATTTCCTCTGTGCTGGATGCACTCAGCTATGGATTGGTGCTGGTCTACGGACTGGTGCTGGCTGCGGCCATCGCCGGCAGCTTTGAAACGGCCCGTCAGCGGCGGATCGTCCTGTGGCTGTGTCCGGTCTTTCTGCTGGTGCAGCTGCTGGGCTGGCTGCCGCTGGGCGAAGACGGCGTCACACAGATCTATCCGCTGATCGTACACCTGCCACTGGTGCTGATCCTTGTATTTGCACTGAAGCGGCCGTGGGGCGTGTCCATCGTCAGCACCTGCATGGCGTATCTGTGCTGCCAACCGCCGCACTGGGGCCGGGTAGCCGCAGAGATGCTGACACACAGCGCCTTCGCCGCCATTATCATATACATTCTGCTGCTGGGCGCTTTTTTCCACCTGCTGCAGCGGTACTTTGTGGCCGCCGCGTACAGCACCATGACCTACTCCCGGTCGGCGCTGCTGCTGTTTGGCAGTCTGCCCTGCACATACTACATCTTTGACTATGCCACCACCGTGTACTCCGATGCGCTGTACTCCGGGGCGGTGGCTATCAATGAATTTCTGCCCACAGTGCTTATTGTGTTCTACATTCTGTTCTTGCCCGCGTTCCATGTACAGACCCAACGCCGCTCCCACGCAGAGATGGAGCGTTCCCTGTTAGAGGTAGAGCTGGAGCAGTCCCAACAGGAAATGGACACCATCCGGGAGGCCGAGACGCAGGCAGCGGTATATCAGCACGATATGCGCCACCACCTGAACATGATCGGCGGCCTACTTACCTCCGGCCAGACCCAGCAGGCGCAGGACTATATCCGCAGGGTGCAGTCCGATGTGGAGGCCATCACACCCCGGCGCTTCTGCGAGAATGAGACGGTAAATCTGCTGTGCGCCTCCTTCGCGCAGAAGGCGCAGCGCGCCCATGTGGAGTTGTGCGTGGACGCACGGGTGCCGTCGGCGCTGTCCATCAGCGATACGGAGCTGTGCGCGCTGCTGTCCAACGCACTGGAAAACGCCCTGCGGGTGACCGCAGAGCTGGAGCCGGCGTCGCGGCGGATCGTAAAGCTGTATTGCGGCATCCGGCTGAACAAGCTGCTGATCGAGGTACGCAACCCCTGCGATGCGCCGCCGGAGATGCGGAATGGAATACCGGTATCCAATAGGGTCGGACACGGCTACGGCTGCCGCAGCATACAGGCCATTGCCCAGCGGCGCGGCGGCCTGTGCCAGTTCCGCACAGAGGGCGGCACGTTCCTGCTGCAGGTGATGCTGCCGGTGCATACAGAAGAATAACACCATACTGTTCTGAAGGACGGATCCGTGAAAAATTGCAGATCCGTCCTTCGCTATATGTTTATGCAGCAAATGATGATTTGATGTAAAGCGCCATAAGGCAGCAGATATTACCAGCGTCCGCATCGTATATTCATCCGGCGGCGGGAAAAGCTATGACTGCGATACCCAATCAGAGCTTATCGCTCAACAACCGGAAAGGAGATTTTCAATATGTCCAGCAAGAACAGCAACAAGCTGAACATCCCCGAGGCCAAGGCCGCGATGGATAAGTTTAAGATGGAGGCCGCCAATGAGGAGGATGTGTATCCACCTCAAAGAATTTTTCCGACCCTCGATTTTTGGCTTAAATACAGGGAAAATCGCCTTTCCCGGAAAAACCAGTTTTTGAGGTGGAAACATCTTGTTTGAAACAAGTGTATCTCTGTTGCGGACATTCTTCACATTCCTACCACAGAAGCGGCCTCTTCACGATCTCGATTTCCCTGCAAATGACGCAGGTCGTCACCCGTCATCTCCCCGATAAAGCGATAGAAAATGCGGATGCTCTGCCGGTACGGAGTACGCGCCCCGGCAACTTTTCTGCCCTCCGGCAGTATCTTCTCACCAATCTCAATGCGCTCGATGAAGGTGTGCAGCATCTCCCTGTCCAGTGCTTTTACACAGGTATACCGCTTGGCAAGGTCGAAGAACAATCCGTAGGCGCTGCGGATTTCCTTTGCCGTGGTTTCGCCCTCCACCAGCTTCTTGCGGCGCACAGCCAGCTCCTCGATCTCCCTGCTGAACTTTTTGACCATTTCCTCCTGAATGTCATCGCTGAGTGCTCCTGCGATATTGTCGCGGTAGGAGCGCTCGATCATTTTCTTGAGACGAACGGTCTGCTTGTCGATGTTCTCGATCTGCACAGCAGGATCTTCGCCGCCCAAGGAGGCGTTGGCCTGTTCGACGGCGTTCTCCGTGATGGTGCGGATCGCACTCTCATCAAAGGACAGCAGCTTGTTGAGATCGCAGCGAACGACTTCCACTAAATCATCGTAACGGATACGCGCCCCATGCAAGCAGCGGGTCTGCGCTCTGGAGCTCAGGTTGTTGCACGCCAGATACCAGTATTTCGCCCGTTCTCCGTTGTAAACGGAGCCGCCGGAACACATGGCCGCACCGCAGCAGGCACAGTAAGCGATGCCGCCGAAGATGCTGTGGCGGAACGCCGGATTCAGGCCGTTCGCCTTGGTGTTCTCGCCCAAGAAGTGGGCGGCCTGATCGAACTTCTCCTGCGATACAAGCGCCTCGTGGGTGTTCTTCGTAAATACCCATTCCTCCTCCGGCACTTTGACCTTCTTTTTGGACTTCACGCTGACCTTGCGGCTCTTGCCCAGCAGCGTGTGTCCCAGATAGACCCGATTGCGCAGGATGCGCTTCACGGTGGTGTAGTTCCACAGGTCGGACATTCGCTGTGCGCCGCGCTCAGTAAAATTGTCGCGGCACTCCACGCGATACTTCAGCGGCGGCATGATGCACGCTTCGTTGAGTCGCAGGGCAATGCTGCGGCAGGACTGACCGGAAGCGGCCATGTCAAAAATCATCTTGACCACCGGCGCGGTGTTCTCGTCCGGCACAAGCTGGTCGGTGGTGCGCTCCGCCTTGCGGTATCCGTAAGGCGGGCAAGCCACATATTTGCCGTTGTTGCGCTTGGTGTTCAGCGTCTGCTTGACCTTGCGGGACGTATCACGCAGGTAGACATCGTTCATGGCGAACTGGAACGGTGCCATCAGGTTATCTTCCTCGGAGTCAAAGTTGCTGCCGGGTGCCAGATAACGGATGCCGTGTTCGGGGAAATAACGTTCCGCATAGTGGCTGGATTCCGTCATGTCACGGCCCAGCCGGGACAGGTCTTTGGTAATGACTGTGTTGACCTTGCCGGTTTTCAGATGCTCCAGCATGGCGCGGAAACCCGGGCGCTCGAAGTTGCCGCCGGAATAACCGTCATCGGCAAACTCCTCTACCAAAATGATGCCGTGCTTTTCGCAGTATTCCCGCACAATGGTACGTTGGTTGGTAATGCTGGCAGATTCGCCATACTTCCGTTCCTCATCGGAAAGGCGGTAATAGGCATCTGCAAGCTGAACGTGGTTCCTCATGTTTCCTCCTTCCCGGAACCACTCATTTACGGCTCCATTATACCATGCGGCTCTCCTGCCGGTCAAAGTTTGCGGCCTTCTTTCCGGTGAAAATGATTTCCTCTGTTACCACTTCCTGGATGGTTTTTGTACCGGTAAATACGCGCTCGATCACATAGGTCGCCGCGCCGATCTGCTGTTCGTTCTTATCGTTCAAGTGTCACCACCTCCGTCACCATTATGAACGCTTCTTTCCAATTCTAACCAAAAAGCCGTCGAGCATACAGACAAGTATTTGTCTGCAAGCTCCACGGCTTTGCATTCTATTTCTTCTCTCTCAAGCAAAACAGGCGGCTGGTGGCTGCCAGCCTCACGGGAATCTCACCCCGGCCCATGCTGATGGGTGCGCCGCACGATGCTTTGAGGGCGTCCAATGCGGGAGTATCATTATCGGTGGCAACGGTCATGGCCGGCAGAGTACCGCTCTGCTTTTCAGACGTTTCTTTATCGCTCGTTCCCGCAAGGAGGTCATGGCGGAAACGCCCGTGTGGCTCGCGTTGGCACGAACGTACCTGCTTGCTCTATTCCGTGCCGCAATCGCAGCCCTTTTCAATGTACAACATCGGCTCCTTATCAGCCCGCATCAACCATCAAGCCTTTGATGGCTGATACAGGCTCACGAAGAGGAAACTGCGGCGGCAATGTGGAAAGGAAACACACCGCCGCCGCAAAACAGGGGAGGCTATGCGATTCGGATAATATCAAATTTCAGGACACTCTCGATCAGTTTTATCTCAAGCTGGCCGCGCACCGCTTCATCCACGAAGTGATAGAGATTTCCGGCAGTGTCATAAAGGCAGCGCATAGACAGGCGGCGTATGTATCCCTCATAACGTTTTAGAATACAGCAGATGGCTGCTTCATCGCCCTGAGAGGCAGCATGAATCACCGAAAACGGAAGCAGAGCCTTATTTCGGTCACGCTTCGTATGCAAGAGATTACTCATCGTCATCCTCCATTCGTTTTCTTAGTTCAGCAAGGGTATCCGACCGTCTATGCTGTACTGTCCGCCGCGCCATGTCCAGCAGCTCTCCGATCTCTCGGTCACTCATATCCATGAAATAAGAGAGTAGAATCACGTCGCGCTTCTCCCGCAGGAGCTTGCCCAATGCCGCTGCAAGACGGTCATCGTTAACGGGGATGCGGTATCCGCACACTTCAAATACCATGGGATGAACGTCTTCGTAGCAGAGCTGCGCAAGGCATTCCGGGGGCAGCTCTGAAAGGCTGCATTCCCGCGTTCTGCGGCGCGCCTCTGACCGCTGCATATCCGCGTTTTCCTGACGCAGGATCTTCTTGCAATAACTGTCGAATATGTACCGGACGCTCTCTTTTTGTTCCCAAGGAAGCTTCAAGCCGTCTCCCTCCTTTGCAATGGGGAAGGGTTCCCCCCCTTCCCTCTCACTAAATACTCCGTTCGGAAGAGGCTGTTTTGGCCAACTTTTGGGGGAAATTATCAAAAAATCTTTATTCGCATTTCTCACCACAGTATTCCCTCCATTTTCGTCAGTTTGAAAAACAGAAACAGACGAAATGAAGGGGGACTGCGGCAATGAGAAAGGGCTGACATTTTTTGATATGTTTTTTGTCTAAATAAAGCACTCAAAAAAGTCCAGTCAAACGTAATACGCATTAGCTCCGTATTAAATGCGTATTACGGAGATAATGCGTATTATGTGCGTATTAAAGGCGTATTGGGCAAATATGCTTTCGCTCATTTGCAGCAACCGGACGAACTGATACCATCCCCTGTATCCGTACCGCCACTCCTGCATGGTGTTTCGACTCCGCGCTTGTCACCTTAATATCCTCCAGTAACAATAGTAACGGAACGTTGTGCAACGTTCCGTTACTATCGTCTCATGCGTGTCCATCGCTCTCAGTTCTAACGGTTACTGATTTTCCCTGTTTTTACCGCTTTGAACGCAAAGAACCGCTGTCCAAGATAATTCAGCCCGGTATAGAGGCACATACCAACCGCCATGGCAACATTTTCCTGCATCTTCACAGCTTGGTCTTTCAGCAGCCAGAGCACGGCGGGTTTGGATAGACCATAGCCGATAAAGTAGCACACGGCCACGTTCAGCGCAAACCGCCACACCTGTCCCCAAGACCAACCCTTTCTTCCAAAAGTGAAGTACTTGTTCAAGAAAAAGCTTACGATGCCTCCCACCACATAGTTGGCTGCCGAGGACAGCCAGTAGGAGCAGTTGGCCACATTATAGAGCAGGAACATGATGCCCGCGCCGATCAGGGTGTTGACCACGCCTACCAGCAAAAAACGAAGCATGGTCCTGTCCAACAGCTTATTCATTTACATCCTCACTTGTCTCCGCCACGATGTAGATTGGTCGATGCTTCGTCTCCAAGTATGTCTTTGCGAGGTACTGTCCGAGGATGCCTATGCAAAGGAGTTGGATGCCTCCCAAGAACAGAGTTATACACGCCAGGGACGGCCACCCACCCACGGGGTCACCGAATGCCAGTGTCTTGACCACGATGACCACGATCATCAGAAATGCAACGAAACAAAGTATAACGCCCAGCACAGAGGAAATAGCCAGCGGCGCGGTGGAGAATGCAATTATCCCTTGCACGGAATACTTGAACAGCTTCCAAAAAGACCACTTTGTCTCACCGGCAACACGTTCGACATTCTCGTAGGGCAGCCACTTTGTGCGGAAGCCTACCCAGCCAAAAATGCCCTTGGAAAACCGATTGTACTCGCTCATAGACAGAATAGCATCCACCATCTGCCGTTTCATCAGGCGGAAATCACGCGCACCATCCACAATATCCGCATCGGATATGCGGTTGATGATCCTGTAGAAACAGCGTGCGAAAAAGCTGCGAATAGGCGGTTCGCCTTTTCGGTCAACACGTCGTGTGGCCACAGAATCGTACTCATCACTCTGCAAAGCCCCGTACATCTCAGGCAGCAGCGTGGGCGGATCTTGCATATCCGCATCCATGATAGCCACGTAATCACCAGCAGCATTCTTTAATCCAGCATACATAGCTGCTTCTTTGCCGAAATTACGAGAGAAAGATATGTAGCGGACACGCTTGTCCACCAAAGCTGCTTCTCGAAGGATGTCCAGCGTGCGGTCTTTGGAACCGTCGTTGACAAATAGAAATTCAAACACAACATCCTTAGTAGCGGACATACGGTCCGCTACTAAACGTATTTCCTTGAGGAAATACGGGAGCGCCTCCTGCTCGTTGTAGCAGGGAATGATAGCGGATACTTTCTTCATCTTGTTATTCTCTCTTTCCCAGCCTAGCCGGACAGTTTGACCACAAGCACATCGTTGTACCACTGTATGTAACCGTTTTGAGGGAACGATGGCATTGGATCGGTAAATTCTTTTGGAATATCATTTGATACCTGCCAAAGCGCGGTTTGCAAAACGTATTTGTAGTACGCCGTGTACACTCCTTCGTATGTGATGGCCGCTTCGTAGCCTAGACCCGTTATCTGTGAAAGATATGGGAACAGCTCATTGCTCTCCGTCCTCGGGCTGCCCACGAACACAACCTTGGATTCACCCGGCATGTAACCCGCTGTCCCGTTCATTTTTGCATTTACATTCGTCATAATTGAAAGCGTTGCCTGCCGTTCTAAACTCTTCTTTACGTAGGCACTATTGGCGGTCTGCACATCCACAAGCAGAATTAGGATAAGCACAAAAACCGCCACACTCTGGCATGCTTTTGGCAAGATGCCTGAACACAAAGCGGAATCAGTATATGCACTTACCAGTAAAAGCACCAGTAAATATACCAACCATGCCGCATAGAGCATCAGATCATGCACCATACCGCCATCCAACACACAGGAAATGTTCATGCCCAGTGGCAACAGCATCCCTAAGACTATGGTCAAAACTTTGTTCGGAATCGGCAGTCTCTTCGTGCAAATCAAGTGAAGTAGCACTACAACAGCAGGTATCGCAAGAAAAATATGCAGGGCAAGCATTTCGGTTGGCGAACGTAAAGACTTAGAGAACACCGCAAGCCAAGAACTATATGCAAACGGTATCCCCCTCACAAAATGCAGTATCCCGCCATCAGCTTCAAGAAGCGAGGTCAGGCCATTATACCCGGAAGCTAATTCAATCCGCGTTAGTGCATAAACCAGTTTTGTCACTAGAAGGTAAAGCATCCCCGCAATAAGGAACATTGCAATAGCCTGAAACCCGTTTCGGATGACCATAAGTGCTTGTTCCCCTTGTATCAGCTTTAGGATCGAGACGATTATCACTAGAGTTATCGCAACGGAAACCATACTCTGATACAATCCCATCGCAAGCACAAGTGGCAAAACGCCCAGCCAAGAAGTCTTCCCGCCTCTTTCCCACAGGAAAACAGCGCATACGTTCAACATTGCCGCGAATATGTCCGCGTCTAGATCAGTTATGTATGTCGCAGCCAAGGCAGTCACAGTGATATTTACCGTGAATATTCCAGCAATCAATGCAATTCTAATCTTGTCTTTGATTGAAAAAATACGCGCCGTAAGCCACACACTTACCGATAACCATATTAGGGTAAGCACACCGTTTAGCCATGGCAGCGCTAGTCCACTGTGAAACACCTTCAGGTAAATCGGTTCGGCGAAGCGTCCTAACGCTACCTTCCACCTCATCACCGCATCAGATGTAAAGAACTCGGCAATAGAGTCATGAGATATTATCAGGTTCAAAAATCCGTACGCGTGTGCCGCTAACCCCCAAACAAATACCGCAAGAAACGCCGTAGCAGCTATCTTTTCCCCCTCTTCATCGATGAGCTTTATTGGCATTTTCCCACACCCTTCCTTTATTAGCGTCCGATTATTGTATATTTGACGGTCAGCCATAGATATGCTGCCGTGAAGTTAATCCCAACAAGGAACAGGCTTTTGTCCAGATAACTATCCTCAATCCAGCCTACTGCATATATTTTCTCCGAAAAATATGTGCGTGCCACCTGCTCGTTATAACGGGGTAGGCCATCCTCTTGCAACTATCCCAATGCAATGACATTGCTATCAAAGCTCGTGGCTTTCCTATACACTTTCAATATTAACTGTGCCGCGGCACAAAGCACCATCGCCCCAAATAATACCCATGCCAAAACATCTAACCCCGGCAGAAGTTGAACTCCAAATTCCGCTTTAATCATTTCCGATATCCAATATTTCGAAGCCTGCGTAATCAGATACGCTTTAAGGAACCATGTCCACTTTTTGAAGGGAAAATATATCGCGCCATGCTTCACCCTTCGTACTCCGTCAATAATTCGTTTCCATATAGCGTTCTTCCGTTTTGAATTGTTTATTTCAATCCAAAGCTGCTGCCTTTTCCAATTTCGACGCACACGCTTTGCTTCGTTCTTCGGAAGATAATTACCAATAGCAGGAAGAATTAGCTCCACCATAGATTGGTAGAGATCTGCATAGTATTTTAAAACAGTTGTCGCTTTTGCCCCTTTTTGCCCATGGCTTATTCCACCATGACGATGCTTGATAGCGACAAAGTTTGCATAGTGAATGACCCAATTTTCCTTAGCAAGACGGAAGTGCATGGGGAAATCTTCTACTAATAGGTAGTGTTCATCAAAGTCACCGAAACGGGCAAAAAACTCGGCCGTAAAGCAAGTACTTGTGGATGGGAGGCATGGACCATAACGAAGCAGCATCCTCATCAATTCCGTCGAGTCTTCCGCTGTGGCCTCGATAGCATCCTGAACCGGTTTCTTCAGATAATACTCTGTTAATGTTTCCATATGCTCATCATACATTGCGGTCTGCGCCATCTCTATGTAGCAGTTATCGGGCGCATCTTCCAAACCCTGTACATAAGAGGAGAGTACCCGTTCATTATAGAGCATATCGTCAGCTGCCAAAAAAACAATATAATCGCCATGGCAGCATCTGCGCACATGGTTGAGGTGCTTAACCGTTCCCACATTCTTTGGCTCCCGTCTTACCGTGACAGAGCAGATATTGGGCGTTTTGTTTTTTTCAATAAATTTATGAATCTTTTCTGTCGGGAAATTATCTGAACCATCATCTGAAATTATCAGTTCGATCCTCTTATAATCTTGACTCAAAACTGAAGATATCGCATTATCTAAATGCTCAAAGTGACGGTAACAGAGGACGACGACAGAAAATACCTTATCTTCCATTTTGCAACGCCCTCCCCCTTCTCGTTTTCAAATAAACCCTAAATACAATAGCGATAATATAACGTAGGGCAAATATTGCCGCAACACAAAGGAATATGATTGCCCATCCTTTTTTGCAAGGTATCCCCGGAAGAATCTCACAGTTCAGCCAATACAGAATCAAGCAAGTGAGCAGCGCATAAAGCCAATTCCGGTTACAGAATGGCGCAGCGCCCCATTTCTCCTTTCGGTATAGCCACGAATTGAGTAAGAAAACACGATTTTCCCATTTCCACGCAATTTTGTCAAAAAATGACATATCCTTCCACATAGTTTCGCAGACGATTCGCGCCTCCAAAGCCTGTATACAGTGCTTACACCGCTTCAACGCATCTATATTGCCAGCCTTTTGGAAAGAACTTAATCCATATTCCTCCAGCATTTGAATACTCTCGCGGTAATGCTTAGCGCCTAATGTCTGGTTTATCATACTTTCGCCATTAGAAATCCCACCATATCGATAGATTGTTGTAATCACATTTCTGGGGACAATCCTATGGCCTAACGCCGTGATTTTCAGCCACATAGGCCAGTCTTCGGTGTAGCAGTAATTCATATCAAAGCCACCGACGCCATCATACAAATCTCTTCGCCAAAACACAGATGGCGCATTGATATATTCTCCCCAACTCTGCGTCGCTATGAGGGTAAATTGCTGCTGTGCATCTGCCGCCTCCATTTTGCAGTAAGCTTCATAGGAGGGGTAGCAATCATTGGTCATATCTCCAAAAAATGTACAGGCAACACTCCGACAGCAAACAATCTCTGCGTCCTCGTTCCCGGCAAAAAAATCTGCCATATTCTGAAGTACATCGTCGTGATAGAGCAAATCATCACCTGCGTGCAGCTTGAAATATTTCCCATGTGATAATTCAATGCCGGTTTTTGCATTTGCTGTTGTTCCGACATTGTGCGATTGTTTATAAATTACGAGATTTTTTAGATTATCTTCCTTCTTCTCCTCAATATACGACCGAAGTCTATCTTCATCGAAATCGGCACTGCAGTCATCACAAATAACCAATTCCATATTGGGATATGTTTGATTCAGAATGGAATCCAAGCACTTTTCTATGAGATGACCTTGTAAATACGTCAAGACGATCACAGAGAACAGCGGTATATCTTTCCTCTTCTCTACATTCTTCATATTTTCCTTCTCATTCCCCTCTGTTATGTTCCCATGCCTCATATCCTATACCTTCCCATGGCATTCCCCTTTCAAAGTGAAACCGCCACGGGTAGGCGGGCTGTCCTTCGTCATCTTTAATATCCCGCACGCTGCCATGCGGTTTTGCAGGATTGCCAAACACGACCGTCTCCACCGGAACATCCTTTGTGACCACAGAGGCAGCTCCCGCCAACGCGTCTCGACCGATATGCACGCCCGGCAGCACGATCGTCCCCGTAGACACTACTGCGAATGGTGCGATCTCCACCCCACGCATCTCCATAGAGGGCGGCTGTGGGTCATTGGTCAACACAACATAGGGAAACAACCACGCAAAACGGCGCACTATGCTCTGTTGCCCGATATGGACATTACTGTGTAAATGCGCGTAGTCTTCTAACGTACAATATCCTTGTATATCGGATAGCGTACCAACTCTGACATGATCTCCTATCGTTGTATGCTCTCGGATCGTCACACGGTGGCCTGATTGGAAATCTGCGCCAATCACCGTATCTCCGTAGATGATGGTTTCGCTGCGAATCAGCGCATTTGCGCCAATGATCAATGGATGCTCGTTATTGCACAGGTCCCGATAGAAGTCCTGTAAATACTCTCCAAGGATACAGCGAGCACCTATACGGGAATTATCCCCAATTCGCACGTTATCCCGTATGATACATCCCTGATCTATCCAAACGCCGTCTCCAATCACAACATTTTCGCCGATGGTCACGTCGTCAAGAATGGTTGCTGTCGGGGCGATCTGTGCCGTTTTGCTGATGATACTGCTCATATCTTCCTCACCCTTGTGTCCATCAAAACTCATTTACCGCGTCGATCACACACTGCACCTGTTCATCTGTCATACCGTAGAACATGGGCAGACTGACCTCGTGTGCGGCGTTATATTCTGCCACAGGGAAGTCCCCCTCCTTGTAGCCCAAATCACGGTACGCTTCATGCAAATGCATGGCCACCGGGTAATGGCATTGATGCCCCACACCTTTTTCATCTAGATGTGCAGTAAATGCCGCCCGATCATTTGCCAATACGGCAAAAATATGCCATGCGTGAGTGCCGTCCGGGTTTCGTTCCGGCAGCTTAACAGCAGGGTTGGTGATCTCCGCCAAATAGCGGGTTGCAATACGCTCCCGGTCAGCCAGCCACTTATCCAAATACTTCAGTTTCACATCCAGCAGCGCAGCCTGCACCGTATCCATGCGGGAATTGACGCCCTTGAACTCGTGGATGTACTTTTTACGTGAGCCATAGTTCCCGTAGGCTCTGACCCTATCCGCCAAAGCGGGATCGTTGGTACATACAGCGCCGCTGTCCCCCAGTGCGCCGAGATTCTTGCCGGGATAAAAGCTAAACTCAGACGCAATACCAAGTGAGCCGGCTTTCTGCCCCTGATACAGTGCGCCATGGCACTGTGCAGCATCCTCAAACAGCATGATCCCATGCTTTTCGGCAATAGCAGCCACTTCTGCCCAGCGGCCTACCTGACCATAGAGGTGTACCATCAGGATCGCTTTTGTTTTGGTCGTAATGGCAGCTTCCAGCTTCTCCGGGTCAAGTCCGTAGTACTGTGGCTCTATGTCTACATATACAGGTGTAGCTCCCGCATAGGTCACTGCCAGCGCCGTTGCGATATAGGTCTGCGCCGGAACAATCACCTCATCGCCGGGGCCGATACCCGCGGCAACCAGCATCATGTGCAGGCCATCCAGTCCGTTGCCGCAGGCCACACAGTGCTGTGTGCCCACATAGGAAGCAAAGTGCTTTTCAAAATGTTCACACGGCTCACCACCAATAAACCAACCCTTATCATAGACATCTTCAAACGTCGCCAACATCTCTGTTCGGATCTCGTTGTGCATAGGTGCAAAATCTCCAAACGGTATCTTCATTCCTGCACGTCCTCTCTTTTGAAATACTCTTCCGCCTCTTGCAGATACTGCTCATAATCGCGGATGTAGTCGGCTTCCGTATAGTGCTGTGATGCTAGTACCAGCAGCACAGCCCCGTCCGTGAAATCAAACATTTCGCGCCAAATCATATGACCGATACACAAGCCCTTAGAGGGATTATCTAGCGTCACGATCTCTTCCACTGTCGGTGTTTTCAGCCGTATCTTAACGCTGCCGTTGACACACAGCAGCACCTGCTCCAACTCGCGATGGGAGTGAAACCCACGGGTGACGCCCTTCGGCACACCCGTTATGTAATAGACTCTTTGCACATCAAAGGGAATATCCTTCCCTCCTTCAATGGCATTGAGTTGCCCGTATTCGCCCGTGAATGCGGGCATATTGATTATCCTGCAATTTACCATCATGCTCGTTCTACCAACTTTCTAGCGACCACGCCGCCATGCTGAAATAGCCATTTTAGTCGTGACCAAAGCCCCTTTTTCTCAAAGCGGTACACGTAAACTGCGAGTTTGTCTTCGCATCGCTGCTGAATAAGGGCACGTTCCTTCTCGGGCAGTCTTTCTATATAAGGCAGCACCTCCCGGTGCATCGTCTCGATCAGATCCTTCTGATAGATCCGATTCTGGGCTGCGTTTGACCAACTGACGCCGCCGCCGCGGTGCAGGACGGAGACGTCCGTGCAAAACTCCGGGATGATGCCTGCACGTGTCAGCTTTAAAAAAGTTGGCCAATCTTCTACCAGCCGATACGCTTCATCAAAGCCGCCCAACTCCGCCAGCAACGTCCGCTGGTACAGATTCCCTGTGGAGGGAAACATACATCCCGTACACAGTCTTCCGTACAACCCGGCGGCTGTTTCCTGCCGCAGTTCATGAATATCCACGGGGCTGAATTTACCTGTGTGAGCAAGGAAGCTGTCACACAGCTCTGTGCGTGAAACAATCCACGACTTCATCGTATCTACGGCAATGGTGGCTAATTTCTCTAACGTCCTTGTCTCCGCAAGCACATCATCCGCTGCCAGGAGCATCACCCATTCTCCTGTTGCCACCCGCAGCCCTGCATTCAAATTACGGACTGTGCCTATATTTTCAGGTTGATGGATAACTACCACGGAACAGGCCTTCGGCAGCTGCCCCTGAATTTGCTCTTCCACTTCTTTTTGTTCAAAGCCATTCGTGCCATCATCGCAAATAATCAACTGCCAGTGCTGATATGTCTGCTGGAAAACGCTGCTAAGCGTGTCTGGTAGGGTCTTTTCGCTATGATAGGTCGGAACGACAATGGAAATCAGCGGGTATCTTTCAAGAACTACTTTTTGAGCAGCCATCGTTTAGCCCTCCGCTTCACAATCGTCCGCAGGTGTCGCAGCGTGTGGTTTCGTATCAATTCTTTTTCCGGGTCTTCCCGCAGCAGCGCGTATTTATATCGGACTTCCGCCTTGATCGAACGCGGCAAGCTGTCCTCATATGGTAATATCTCCCTTTCATAGCAGTGCAGCATATCCTGCCTCAACTCTCTTGAGGCAAATGCATCCACGTTTTTGGAGCTGACCCCGCCCGCTGCGTAGAGACACGTGATTTCCGGCAATACACCGATACGACGTCCCTCGCAAGTCTCTCGCAGCCAAGCCGGCCAGTCCTCTAATAGTCGGTATTCTTCCGAAATGCCACCGTATTTTGCGAAAAAATCTCTATGAAAAAGTGTTCCTACCGCACTAATACAATTTTCCCCTGCAAGGTACATAAACTGCTCCTTCGCAGTCGCGTTCAATCTTATGAGTTGTTTTTTTCGCGGAAATGGATACAGCCTCTTTTCTAAAGTGCTGTCGCACACAAGGGCCTGTGATGTTGTTACAAGCGTGCCCTGCTTTTCTGCACACTGGACAAGCCGCGTCAACGCATCTGTTGAGCTAAACGCATCTCCTGCCGAAACGAATTTGATGTAAGTTCCCCGCAGGCTATTTGCTAAACCATTCATGTGTGCAACCGTGCCGCGATTGACCGCCGTTTGCTGAAACGAAACTCTTGCTTGGTATCTTTCAATGATCTCTTGCGGAAAGTCTCGCATAGAACAATCGTCGGACACTAGAACCTCAACCTCCGGATAATCCTGCTCCGTCACCGACTTCAATGTGCGTTCCAACCCGCTGTATTCCCCATACGTCAATATTGCAACGGAAACTAACGGTGTTTTACCGGTTCCCATACATCCGCTCATAGTAGTGCTGGTACTCCCCGTTGATGATGTTCTCCCACCAGTCGCGGTGGGTCAGATACCAGTCGATGGTCTTGTCGATGCCATCGGCGAACTTCGTCTCCGGCAGCCAGCCCAGCTCGTTGTGGATCTTGGTGGGGTCGATGGCATAGCGCATATCGTGTCCCTTGCGGTCGGTGACGTAGGTGATGAGGCTTTCCGGCTTGCCCAGCTTCTGGCAGATCAGCCGCACGATGTCGATGTTTCGCATCTCGTTGTGGCCGCCGATGTTGTACACCTCGCCCACCCGGCCATTGCGGATGATGAGATCGATGGCCTTGCAGTGATCCTCTACATACAGCCAGTCCCGGACGTTCAGCCCCTCGCCGTACACCGGCAGCGGCTTGTCGTTCAGGGCATTGGCGATCATCAGCGGGATCAGCTTCTCCGGGAAGTGATAGGGGCCGTAGTTGTTGGAGCAGCGGCTCACCGTGACGGGCAGGCCGTAAGTGCGGTGATACGCCAGCACCAGCAGATCCGCGCCTGCCTTGGAAGAGCTGTACGGACTGGAGGTGTGGATGGGTGTCTCCTCGGTAAAGAACAGATCGGGACGATCCAGCGGCAGGTCGCCATATACCTCGTCGGTGGACACCTGATGGTAACGCTGGATGCCGTACTTCCGGCAGGCGTCCAGCATGACCTGCGTACCCAGAATGTTGGTCTGCAAGAAGACCTCCGGGTTCTCGATGGAGCGATCCACATGGCTTTCGGCGGCAAAGTTCACCACCATGTCGGGATGCTCCTCCTCAAACAGGTCGTAGATGGCCTTGCGGTCACAGATGTCCGCCTTCACGAAACGGAAGTTGGGCTTGTCCATGACGCTCTCCAGCGTGGACAGGTTTCCGGCATAGGTCAGCTTGTCCACGCAGACAATACGATCCTCCGGGTGCTTGTCCAGCATATAGAAAATGAAGTTGCTGCCGATAAAACCGGCGCCGCCGGTGACGATGATGGTCATAAAGTGCCTCCTTAATACTTGCCCTCTGCCACATTCCGCAGGTGTTGGCCGTAGGGAGATTTTCCGTAAGTATCAGCCGCCAGCAGCAACCGCTCTTTGTTAATCCAACCGTTGCGGTAGGCGATCTCCTCCAGTGCCGCGATCTGTACACCTGTCCGCCCAACCACGACTCTGACAAACTCAGACGCCTCCGCCAGAGAATCCATCGTTCCGGTATCCAGCCAGGCGTAGCCGCGGCCCAGCGTGACCACGTGCAGCGTGCCTTCGTCTAAATACACGCGGTTCAGATCGGTGATCTCCAGCTCGCCGCGAGCGGAGGGCTTCAGCGCCTTGGCCCGTTCCACCACCTTCTTGTCGTAGAAGTACAGGCCAGTGACGGCATAATTGCTCTTGGGCTCCTTGGGCTTTTCCTCAATGGAGATAGCCTTGCCGGTGCCGTCCAGCTCAACCACGCCGAACCGCTCCGGGTCGTTGACGTAGTAGCCGAACACGGTCGCGCCGTCCTCCCGCTCCACCGCCTTGCGGAGCTGGGCTGTAAGGCCCGCGCCGTAGAAAATGTTGTCGCCCAAAATCATGGCCGCCCGGTCGTCGCCGATAAACTCCTCACCCAGGATGAACGCCTGCGCCAGACCGTCCGGCGAGGGCTGTACCTTATACGAAAAACGAACGCCGAATTGACTGCCGTCTCCCAGCAAACGCTGGAAGTTCGGCAGGTCGGTCGGCGTTGAGATGATGAGAATATCCCGAATCCCCGCCAGCATCAGCGTGGAGATGGGGTAATACACCATGGGCTTATCATAGATGGGCAGCAGCTGCTTGGATGTGACCATGGTCAGCGGATACAGCCGCGTCCCGCTGCCGCCTGCTAATACGATACCTTTCATGCTTCTTTTCTCCCCTCATTTTTTATATCGAGTACGCGTCGCACACCTCTTGTGTTTCGCCGTACATTTTCACTTCTCCGCTGTCCAGCCACAGGACGTGGTCGCACATCTCCCGGATCTGACTGAGGCTGTGGCTCACGAACAGCACCGTGGTGCCGCCGCTCATCAGCTCCAGCATCCGCGCACGGCTCTTGGTCTGAAATGACTCGTCGCCCACGGACAGTATTTCGTCCACGATGAGGATCTGCGGATTCACCACCGTGGCCACCGAGAACGCCAGCCGCGCCATCATGCCGCTGGAGTAATTCCGAATGGGTACGTCAATGAAGTCCCCCAGCTCGGAAAACTCGTGTATCTCGTCGAATTTTTCCTTTAGAAATTCCTCCGTGTAGCCCAAGATCGCACCGTTAAGGAACACGTTTTCCCGTCCCGTCAGGTCGGGGTCGAAGCCGGAGCCAAGCTCCAGCATGGGTACGATGTTCCCGTGACAGGTCACGCTGCCCCGCGTAGGCTTCAAAATGCCGGAGATGCACTTAAGCAGCGTGCTCTTGCCGGAGCCGTTACGCCCAATGATGCCCAGCACCTCGCCCTTATGCACGTCGAAGCTGACGCCCTTCAGCGCCCAAAACTCGTTGGTCTTGATCTTCCCCCGTATCTTCCGCGTGACGAACTCCTTCAGTGACATGATACGGTCGTCCGTCAGGCGGAAACGCATGGCCACATCCCGGGCGGAAATGGTGATTTCGTTGTTTTCCATAGTCCACCTCACAGATACAGCACGAACTTGTCCTGGTTCTTCTTGAACACCCACGCGCCGATGACCAGCGCCGCGATGGCGTACAGCAGGCACTGGGCGTACATGACCGGCTCAGGCGAAACCCCGTCGATGATGCACGTCCGCACGAAGGTCACATAGTAGTACAGCGGGTTGGCTTCCACGATGCCCTTGATGCCCTCCGGCAGAATGGACACCGGGTAGAAGATGGGGGTCAGGTACATCCAAATGGTGGTCAGCACGCCCCACAGGAACTGAATGTCCCGGAAAAACACCATGGCCGCCGACAGGAACAGTCCCATGCCCAGGCAGAACAGCGCCAGACACACGAACACATACAGCGACAGGATATACGCCGGCGTGGGCAGCAGGCCGGAGATCAATGCCACCGCGATCAGCGGGATCATGGAGATCAGCAGATTGATGAGGGATGACAGTATCCGGGTCAGCGGATAGATATACTTGGGCACATACACCTTGGTGATAAGGCTGGCATTGCCCACGATGGACGTCAGCGCCATGCCGCAGGACTCGGAGAAATAGCTGAAGATCACGTTGCCGCACAGCAGGTACACGGGGAAATTGGGAATGTCAAATTTGAACAGGTTGGAGAACACCACATACTGCACCGCCATGTTCAGCAGCGGGTTCAGAAAGCTCCAAAACACGCCCAGCACCGAGCGCTTGTACTTGGCCTTGAAATCCCGGTCCACCAACTGCTTGATGAGGAAGCGATACTTCTGCATGGCGGTGATGGCCTTCACCAGCGCGCTGGGCTTGCCCTTCTGCCAACGTTTGTACGACCACAGCAGATACGCGGCCAGCACCGCACCGACGGCTGCGGCGAACTCCCAATAGTGGAGGCCCGTCCAGATATAGTCCTCGCCTCCGGCGGAGAAGCACAGCATTCCATCAACAGCCGTGCCGTTCAATTCGAGAACGAACCCCTCCTCCTGCGGTGCGGAGGTATTCATCATGGGCGATACGGCGCTGCCTGGGACAGAATCTGCCCACAGGCGCAGCGTCAGCGGCACACCCGCCAGACCCTCTATCGGCGTGTCGAAGGCCAGCGTGGTCACGCCGCCCTCGGTGATAGCCGCTGCGTCAAAGGACTGCTGTCCCAATAGCTCCTCGCCGCAGTACAGTGCCATCACCACTGTGCCGGCATTGGCCCGGTAGTACGCGCCCCACTGGACGGACACGCTTTCCAGCCGCTGGATCTTGGCGGTGAACGTCTGCTGCACATACGTCCCCTGCACCAACTCGATCGTCCCGGCCTCGGCGGCAGGCATTGTCAGCTCACCGCGGGACCGGCGAAAGTGCAGCTGATGCCCCGCCAGAAAATAGAACGCGATGATAAACAACGCATAAACAGCAAGACAAAGCGCGAACGTGCGCTTCAGGTCAAAATGCGGTTTATCTTTTACTAAACTCATAACGAGCTCCCTTACTCATTCGTTTACCACCCAACCGCCGCATCTTCCCGCTCTAACTGGCGTTCATAGGCCTGCTGAACGAGGAGGTCGAAGTTGGCTTCTATGGCCGCCACGGCGGCCTTGTGCAGCTGGCGCAATGCGCGGACGTTGGTCTTCTCGGTGGGTATCCGTGCGTCCTGTCCCAGCTTTTGGATGTAAACTCCCACCTGCGTGCGCATCAGTGGCGAGCCGTTCTTCTGTGTAAAAATCGTACCGGAGCTTCTTCCGTTTTGCTTGGCGTACGCCAGCAAATCGGTTTGCAGGCCCTCCGAAAACCGGACGATCTCCCGTCCTTTCGCCAGTCGACCGGTCTCTGCAGCCTCCACTGTCACCAGCGGCAGGTCAGACACCGACAAGCCCGTGGTGGCAAACAGCTTCGCCAGCACATAGCCCCGCCGATCCTCCAAGAGCTTGGCGGTTTGCAGCATCCGCAGGTACTCCTGTCGCGTCAACTCCGGGGCTTCGAACTGGGGAGGGCGAAGCTGGCGGTCTACCTGAAACTCCCGGCAATCCATCGCCTCTAACAACGCGCTCACAGTGGATACTCTGCAATTCACCGTTCGAATGGCAAATCCCTCTGCCAGCAGCTGCTCACGCCAGACGGATAGTGAGTCCTTCGCAAGAACACCCTCCGGTAAAAAAGCGAGGAATTGCCGCAGGACAGTCTCGCAGAGATGCAAGCTTGACCCGGTACGGCCTTCTGCACGCAGGATGGACACATAGGCCGTGATCACATCCTCCGTCAGCGTCACGGACGACGCGCTGCGATGGAAAAGTGCCGGGTCTATCTTTGCGCTGTTCGCTCTTCTCCGTGCCATAGTCGCTCCGTTCAAGACATAATTATTAATCTGACGAGCTACTGTCAGAAATGTCCAGTGTTTCGTCAAAATCACAGTGGTAGTGTACCACATTTAGTAGTTAACGTCAAGCAAACGCAACCATTTCACACAATTATGCAGAGCCGATTCGTTGTGTTTTGAATCGGCTTTTCCAGTTATATCCATTTGCGCCTCGCAGCCTTTGCTGTGGGGCGTTTTCATTTCACGGTTTTCAACAAGTTGCACGAAATAATAATTATGCCCACCCGCTGAGCAGGCCAAGCCTGTCCAGCTGGCGGGCACTTTCTTTTGCCGTGGACAGCAGGTAGATGCGGGTCGTCTCGATACTGCTGTGTCCCAGCACATCCGCCAGACGCACCACGTCCCGGCAGGCGGCGTAGAACGTCCGGGCGAACAGCCCCCGCAGATTGTGGGGGAACACCTTGCTCCGTGCCACCTTCGCCGCCTCACACAGCTTTTTCATCTCCGCCCAGATAAACTTCCGGGACAGCCCGTTTCCGTTTTTCGTCAGGAATATCTGCCCGTGGACGATGCCACACTTTTTCGCGTATTTCAGCAGCTTGCGGCACAGCTTCGTGAGCAGCAGAATAGTTCTAATTTTGCCCTTCAGGGCGATTTCCACCGCGCCGTTCCGCGCCGCCTCCACAGTGATGTATTGCAGCTCGCTGACACGGATACCCGTAGCACAGAGGGTTTCCAGCAGGAGCAGCAGCCGTATGTCGCCCCGCGCCTGGGCGGCGTCCAGCAGCCGCTGGCATTCGGCGCGGGTCAGCTCCCTCTCTGATTTGCGGAACATCTGCCGCTGGAGCTTGAGGTACCGCACCTTGCAGTCCTCCCGCCCCATGCAGACGAACAGCTTGTTTACCGCCGCCAGCATGGCGTTGACGCTGACGGGACGGTAACCCTGCTCCAGCAGCTGCGCCTTCCATGCCGCCGCCAGCTCCTTCGTCACCGCGCGACCGTCCAGCCACGCGGCAAACCGCCTCGCCGTCCTCATGTAAGATTCGATGGTGGAATCCTCCCCCTCCTCTCGCCGCAGATACCCCGTAAACCGCGCTAATTCCTTCTCCGTGATCTCAAATTTCTTCCGCATGATGCGCTACGCCTCCCGGTCGTTTTTGAGTATTGTAGCAGGCGGCGCATGGAAAGGCAAAATCCTATGCGATACTCGTATGTTTACATCCGCTGCATGCCGAGATTGACACCCAAGCTATCCCCTCTGGCAACCTCCCAAACGATGCCTCAGCATCATTGTTCATGCGTGATATTCCTTGTTTATGTAGGCTGCAAGCCCCAAGACGAACTGTACAGCAGATGGGTTTGTCCTACACGAAAAAATATCGGCAAATAAAAGCGTACCTGCACAGGATATTTCTTCCGCCGTACAGTGGATCGCATCTCGTACATCAGTAATAGAGACATCATAGAGTCTGGCGACAGGTATCCCAACCAGTGGTGTGAAAAGAACACTGCGTAATGGTTGGTCAGCTACAAGGGCGATGGCGTAGGCCGTATAGAAGAACTGTGTATGATCTGCTCTTATGCCAAGAGCTCGAAGCAGCGCATAAACATCTGAATGCAGTCTCTCAAAATCGCGGTGTATCACGGGGCGACACTCCTTTGCATAGCACGGGATATAACCCGGCAGTTTCCTCTAACCTCTCATTTGACAAGAACTACAACATGTCACAAATTGTCGAATACCGGCACACCCCAAAGGAGAAAATCTACTAATCGAACAGATTTTACAGTCATATACCGCGTTGTTTTGTTGACTTTTCCTGTAAATTTGTATAATATATCTGCAACGAGGAAGCGGGCACCACGCAAACTAGGCACTGTGCTGTGCTACGGTTATGCGGATAAATGTCGGTTTTTGAAGTGAAATAAAGGAGAGGTCTTTGTGGGATTGGGGAATGCAAAAATCCAGGAATTGTACGAAACTGCGTATCCAACTCTGTTTCGAATTGCCTGCGCCTCTGGACTGGGGAGAACTTTTGCAGACGACATGGTACAAGAGACATTTCAAACACTGTTGGTGCGCCGGGACGATCCTAAGGTAGCAGAACATGAAAATCTGATGGGCTGGCTGGTGATCACGCTGCGGAACAAGATCGCAACAGAGTTACAGCGAAAGTGGCATCAAGTGGAACAACCATTAACCGAGCGGTCTGCGATAACGGAGTCCGACTGTGAAATATCATTTCGGGACTCGCTTCCCCGCCAGTTGTCAGAAGAGGAAAAAGACCTTCTGTGTATGTACTATGAAGCACAGTTAAGTCACCGAGAGATTGGCCATATTCTCGGCATTTCAGAGGCTGCAAGTCGTATGCGATTGATTCGGGCGAGAAGCAGCTACGAGAAGTGGAGAGATTTTGAAGAAAAAACAGAAAAAAAGTCGTTACATAACAGGAAGCTGCTCAAATGTGAAAGCGAGGAGGTGTTGGGATGTCCGAAGCGGAAAGAGCGCCCAACGGCGGCAGGCAGGGCTCTTTGAAGCAATCTGAGGGGCATTGGAGGGAAAACATCCGTGATCGCTGGGCGGAACTCATGCTTGAAGATGCTGAATATGATGATCTGTCCGCAGAACTGATAGATATCGTTGATGAACTGCAAAAGCATGACCCGGAGATGACAGTAACAGATACTCAGGCGCAGAGGAGTTATTTACGTTTTTGTGAGAAAAATCCACAACTCCTGGAGTCTGAGGAAACTGCTGCACCTGCCGCAGCGAAAAGAAGAAATCCTTCTGCGACACCTTCCCGCAAACCGTTCAAAAAACTGCTCATCCTGGCCGCTACACTCGTCGTAGCGTTGTCTCTATTTACGGTACAGGCCTCCGGCTTCAATCTTTTCCGAACGTTGGCTGAGTGGACGGCATCTGTGCTTCGGATAGGAAATGATTCTTCTGAACAGATATCAATGGGGAAAAATGATCTTGCTGTGGGGGAAACCCGGGTCTACGAAACGCCGGAGGAAATGCTGGCTGATCTGAACATCAAGGGATGTGTCCTCCCCACATGGCTTCCCGAGAGATTCTCATTGCAGCTTTGTGAAGCAAGCCGAGATAAAACTGGGATCAGTTTTAGGGTGATTTACATGTCTGATAATGGGTGCTTAACGCTACGATGCTGGCAGTTGTCTAATCACAACAAACCCTCAATTGAAAAGGATCAGAAGGATGTACTGAGACTGTTTATTTACAACATTGAGCACTACATTTTTCACGACAGAGAATCTGATATGGAGAAAGCCGTATGGAATAGCGGTGATTTTGGATGCCGTATAATGGGCAGCGTATCGCAAGTGGAACTTGAAAATATCATCAAATCGATATACAGGGGGTAACTATGGTGAAGTTTTGCAAGAAATTCTTTACATCGAGCATCTTGGCACTATGCATGATACTAGGATTAGTAATTGCAGCGTATGCAGCGACACGAGCAAGTGCACACTTAGATAGCTATCGGGCTGCATGCACGGCAGAAAGAGGCAGCAAAATTGCAATAACGGTCGAGGTTGACGGTACCGGACTTATGGATGATATTGGCGCCACGAAGATTTATGTGTATAAGTCCACCGATAATGAGCATTTTTATTACCTCCGCACCTTCGATTCCAAGGATTACCCTGCAATGATGGGCCATAATGCATTTTATTACTCTGATACTCCCATAACATTTCAAGGCGTTGCAGGCTGTTACTACTATGCTAATGTGGATGTTTATGCCGCCAAAAACGGGGGATCCAGTACTCGTACATACACTACATATTCTGTCCAGGCATCAAATAATCCTTCCACCACCCAGATAGCAGAGTAAAGCAGGTCTTTCGCAAACTATAGCAAGCGCTCGGCTGATGCCGAGCACTTGCTATTTATTGACACCGCTGAATAGTTTTGCTGCGGAGGCAACGACCTATCAACTTTACAGCATCCTTTTTGTGCCGCTATGGCGTCCTCTGCCCTCTATTCTTCCCCATACCACACCGGCCTCGCGGCTGCCTCGAAGCCGGTTCGGTGGGAGATTGCCACGCCGCCTGTGCCGGAAGCGCAATGCACCACCAACAGGCGGCCCAGCCAGTCGCGGCCTGCGGCGATGCCGACGTGTTCATCCTCCGGA
>ERZ857882.1442-NODE-1442-length-27835-cov-6.351872_pt1 | contig 27835 bp, 22 predicted proteins | sample MGYA00519697_ERZ857882 | MGnify/ENA primary metagenome ERZ857882 (study PRJEB31778, sample SAMEA3449373) | human gut metagenome | biome: human gut; feature: human-associated habitat; material: faeces | place: United Kingdom | collected 2010/2012 ...
ACAATTTTAGCAAGGAGGTTATTCATTAACTAGATATCAAATTTTTGACGCTTACGCTCATTATTTGCAAATTATTATCTTCAACTAATTAAATACCAAGAAGGTCTATTATTAGTAGATTTTCCACCACTTTTTAAATACTTAAATTTTATTTTATTTATAGATAAAATTTCCATATCATTTATTAATTCTACTCCTCCGACAATCCATAATGCTCCACCTTTTTCTCTTCTATCTATGACCTCTATATTTTTTGATTTAAAATATTTAATTGCTGACTCTAAATCAATTATGCTAATAACTTCCTTTGATTTATCCAATAAATTATTATCAATAATTTTAGTATTATTAGCTTCTTTCTTTACTTCTATTTCTTTATTTTTTATTTCTAAGTATTTTTCAGGTTCATATATTTTAGTATATTTATCTTTTAATAGACTCTCCATATTATATCTATGATGGTTTCTCATTGCTTCTATACTTTTTTTAGTAAAGTTAAATGCAGTATAATTTTGAGAGTTGAAATCAAAAATAAAATTTGACACTCCTTTTTCACTTTTACATCCATTTGCTACAATATACATTTTTTCTCTTGCTCTTGTCATTGCAACATAAAGAAGTTTTTTTTCTCTATTTATAAAATCTGCTATATCTTCATTTACTAGTTCTTTATCTTTTCCATCATTGTCTATTTCTATTTTTTCTATTTCTTTTCTATTTGGATAGTATGCTTTATTAAAATCTATTATAAAAACGTAATCAAATTCTAATCCTTTTACATCATATGCATTGGTATAAAAGATTTGCTTTTTTTGATTATATGAAAACTTATCTCCATAGTTTTTTATATCAGTAAATGTTACTAATAAAGAATTTTCTAAAGCTATTCTAAAATCACTCTTTCCCATATTCCTTTTAGGTTTAATTTCTTCTCTATGTATAATTGCTATAGTTTTATTATCATCTTTTTCATATATTTTTTTTATAGTATTACATATAAACTTAACCGAACTTTTATTATCACCAATATATATACTTGGCTTTTCACCTTCTCTTACAAATTGTTTTTCTTCTAGTTTTTCTTCATTATCGAAGAATACTAAATTGTTTGCTAATTTAACTATTTCTGCTGTTGACCTATAGTTTTTATTTAGTATTCTTCGCTTTCCTTTTTCTCTTATGTTAAGTCCAATGTCTTCATATTTTAATGGACTCTTTTTGTATATCCTCTGTTTTGCATCACCTGATAATACAATTGATTTTTTAGTCAATAAACATAATGCATATATTTGCATAGGATCTAGATCCTGAACTTCATCAACAAATATATAATCGAATTTCTTATCTTCATCTATTAAAAATTTATTTTCTATTATCTTTAAAGCATAATCTTCTAAATCCATATGATTATTAAATTTTTCTTTAAGCTGATTATTATACTCTTCATATATTTTAAAAATAGTATTCCTTTGTGCTCTTGTTAATCTTATGCTCTTACTCCTACCAATTCTATCTATTTCTAAATACTTATCTTTAATTACAAACCCCATAGCTTTTATCCATGTTACTTCATCAGTAATAAAATTAACATCATGAGTTTTATAAAGTCTTTCTTCTTTTTTTAGTGCTTTATACTCAGCAGTACTAGGATTAGAATATTTATCAGCAATTGCTGCTATTCTTCTATAAGCAGTATCTCTATATTTATTAACTACTTCTGCTGTTAATTTTGCAATTCCATAATCTATTATTTTATTTTCTTTCAATACATGACTTGCTATTTCATGAAATGTAGCTATTTTTATATAATGGTTTTCTTTATTATCTAAATACTCTTTAGAAGAATTTAATCTTTTTTTAGTATCATCTATAAGTGTATTATTAAATGTTACATATAAAATTCTTTTTTCTTTTTGCTTAACCAAAACATTTATAAGCTTGTATAAAAGTGTTAAGCTTTTACCAGTACCTGCATATCCTTCTATTAATAACTGGTCTGTTTCATATTCTATTATACTTATTTGTTCTTTAGATAATGTTATTCCCTCTAAATAGCTATAATCTTTAAAATTTTGCCACACTTTGGATATTACTTCAAAGAAGGATATACTTTCACTACCTATTGTCAATTATAAACTCCCCTTTTTTACATAAATAAATATGAGGGCACATACTACAATGCTTTCCCCTATTATAAATATCATCTTTTATATAATCAGAAATAAAACTCATGTAATATTCCTCTTGTTTAAAATTACCTTTATTATATCTATTCTTAATCTTCCAATTCTCTCCTACAACATACTTACTCTTTAATAAGTATAAACTGTCAATAGTCTTAGGATAATTTATTCCATCAAAATACTTATACTCTCTAATATTTTTTCTTCCATATTCGCAAGTTAAAATGTTTTGTTTCACAACATCTTCCCATTGCGGAAACAGCGGAAAAATAAACTTAGAAATATTTAAATAGCTTTCATTTATACTATTTTTTAATACTGACACTAAAGCAGAAAATGCTAATTTATTATGAAAATCACTATAATACATAGGATAATCATTCAGTATTGAAGAATATAAAAATTTATTATTACAAAAATCAAGATCTCTATAACTAACTTCAGAATATCTTAGATTATTTTTGCAAAGTTCCTTTTTATCATATTCTATATACTTGTCTATAAGTATATCTTCTTCATTTAGCATATCCTTGTCATTTAAATATTGATCTGCTTCTTCTCTATTATCATATATTGTTTCTATTTGTTTTAAAATTATTGATTTACTATCATCATTTCTTAATCCTTCTATCCAACTAATCTCCTTTATACCATCAAAATTTATAAATAAATTTGCAAATATAAATTTTAAGTAAGATTCTGTTGCTTCTAGACTTGCTTTTTTTAGTTTAAGTCCCCTCAATATAATACTTTTATGCATACCACTAAATGATTCAGTAAAAATATCATTAAAATCATCTTCTGTTAAAATCTTACCTAATAGATACTTATTTTTTCTATACTTTTCATAAGCTTTATAAGATAAATCTGATATATATACTATCTTTTTACCATTATAGTCAACCATTCTATCTCTATAAATTAATCCTTCTAGATGATCTATAGAAAAATCACTTTCTTCATTATCTACTTTATCTTTATTAATCTTTAATGAAATACTAAAAAAATCTGCAATATCTTCATAATACAAAATACTTGGGAGATTTTTTGTGTTATTTAAAACACTCCATATTCTTCTTATTATCAGTTTTTCTATTTCTGAACCAGATTTTGATTTATCTACAATATACTTATTCCTAAAAGCTAACTTTAACAAATCAAAGTGTTTTTCAATATTTATTAGTCCATTATCACTTTCAAATGCTTTAAGTATAAGATTTTTAAGTCTTATAGTTAGATTAATCATATAAGTCGCAGTTATACCATACTCCTCAAGATTATTGTATCCAAATGCTCTAAATGGATTTACTAAAAGTTTTTTTTGATTACTATCTTTAATTTGACTTTTAGCTTGATTTTCAAAAATATCATTAACTTCTTCTAAATCCTTTAAAGTATTTAGTCTTTGGAGAATTTCATCCATATTGCTAACTCCATTAAAGTAGCTTTCATTTACACTTAGATATTCACTAAACCTTATTCCATTCCATCCTTTGATGTCTATCCAACCAGAAGTAATTAGTTCTCTATATAAATTAAAATCAATTTTAATTATATTATCTTTAATTTTTAAACTATATAAATTTAATAAAAATCTGCCAATGGATGTTTGATAACAGTGATCTATATTACCTAATGAATCTTCATTTTCAAAAATTATTGAATCTTTACAAGTTCCTAAACTATCTTTATAAAATGTTACAACTCGCTTATTATGTAATATTTTTCTAAAATCACTAACCTCATAATAAGTCTTAGTTATAACTTTTTCATCTCTATCAATGTAATTTGTATATCCTTCTAAATAATTTATATATTTTGAATCAAGATATCTTCTGTCTGAATTTTTAATAGCATAATTCCAATTAAAAATTTCATTATCGCCATACACCATATCCCAGCTTTTATTAGTTACATTAAGACCATGAAAATATGGTATTTTAAATACTATTTCAAACCCTACTGTATTTAGGTATTCTATTATTAGCCATCTTTTTAAATCTAAATTATTTATATTATAGAAATATATTTTTCTTACAATTCTGCCATTATACCCCTTAATATTTTTATAAAAATTAGATAATATATCATTACTAAGAATATTTTTAGTTATACTCTTATAAATATCTGTCTTAACTAATTCATCATATATTAACTTAAAAGTTCTCTTTGTAATATTATCAATCTTATAATTAAAATTCTTTAAATTAATTTCTAAAAAATAAATTATATCACTCATCAAAATAGAAATATTATCTTCTAAATAAATAAGTTCCTTTAATATTTTTTCATCTTTTACAACTTCTTTTAGATTGTTTATTATTAATCTTACGGCTGTTTTTAATTTAATCTTAATTAATAGATCATCAGTATTTGAATGTACTAATTTAATTAAATTATCTATAGATATTACCTGCCAATAATCGTCTTTATCTATTAAACTATTTTCTTTTATAGCTGAAGCTAAACTTATAGTAGGTGTAACATATAGTGTATCTGCTTTAATACTAAGATTTTCAAAATACTTTTTAGAATTATCATGTGTTACAATTCTATACATATTCAATTACACCTCCAACTAAACTCTTCCATGTATTAATTTTTTCAGTTGCTGCTATATTTCCTTCCATATTTAAATATAAATTTCTTTTACATCTTGTTAATGCAACATATAACAATCTAGACTCTTCCCCTATTATTTCATTTTTCTCATCTTTATAGTAATAAGAATATATATCATTTATATATTCCTCATTATTATCTCCAAGTAATATCTTATATCCAACGTTTATTATATTATCCTTATTAGATCTTAAAATTATATCTGTTTTTTTATAGGATGTTATAAATTGTTTTGATAATTTATCCATAATAACATAATCATATTCTAATCCCTTTGCTTTATGTACAGTTAAACATTGTATAAAGTTATTTTCATATTTTTTACCTGGTTTTCTAGGATCTATGGTATTATCAGTGGCAATCTTTATTTTCAAGAAATTTTCTATTTGATAAATTGATGTTATATTTTCTGCAAAATTATTTTTTATTAAAAAAATTAAATGTTCTAGATTAAGCTTGTACTCAAGAGTTTTTATATAAGCTATTTCTTTATATCTCTTTTGAGTTTTTTTAGCCTCCAGTAATGTTTTAGAATAATAATTTGCTATAGGATTTAATTTTATTAATATATAATCTATTAATTTTATTGGATTAATTTCTAATATTTTATTTTTATAATTAAACCAATTGAGACTATCTAATAATTCTCTTAAATAACTATCCTTCTCTTCAGTAGATCCTTCTAAAATTATATTTTTATTTATATATTTATTTATATATGGAGTTTGTATAAATGAATGATTAGTTGCTATATTGTTTTCAATTAAGGCCTTTATCATTATATAAAAATCTCTTACAGCTTCATGTCTATAAAACCCACCTGTTTCATCAATTCTACAAGGTATTTGATGTCTATCACAAAAATCCTTAAATTCTTTAATATCATTATTTGTTCTAAGTAATACCGCAATAGTTTCATCTTCTTTTTTATTATTAAGAAGCTTTGAATAGAACTTAGCCTTCTCTTCAAAATCATCTAAACTTATATACTTAATATTGTTTACTTTATCTTTGTTTATTTGAGAATACAGATAATCTCTTTCTTTATAAGAAAAACAATCTACCTTTTTATCTACATCTATAAATATTTTATTTATATCATTAAGCAAGGAAGCATCTGTTCTATAATTTCTAACCATAGCAAATTCATAAGTTTTCTTATTTGAATCAGTAATATATTCTTTTAGCTTTTCAAAAGATGTGTGTTCAGCTCCTCTAAATCTGTAAATACTTTGTTTTTCGTCACCAACTACAAGTAAGTTACAGTTAGTTGCTTTGCAAAAATTAGCTATAAATTCTATTTGTATATTATCACTATCTTGAAACTCATCAACCATAATAAGCTTGTACATTCTATTAGTATCATTATATAAATTTTTATCTGATAATTTCTTCATTAAATCACTTATCTCAAAGCTACTATCTTTTTCATTATCAATGATCTCTTGGGCATAAGAAATAACCTTACTTAACAATTCTGAAAATCCCTTCGCTTCACTTCCAAAATCAACTTTATAGTCTTTAGAGTTTGTATCAACAGAATAATTATCTAGTTTATCCCAAAGGCTTAAGATTCTAGACTCTAATTCATAAATAGGATAATATTTTACTATTTCATATAACTCTTTATCTTCGGTATATATTTTATTAAGTGCCTCTGTTATTGCTGCTTCTCTTCTATACTTAAAAGACTTTATTTCAATTTCCTTATTAATCCCTATATTTTTACCATATTTATTAATAAGTTTCTTTGAGAATCCATGAATTGTACTAATACTACACTTAGATACTTCATCCATCATATACAGATAATCTGACCTTTTTGTAACTTTATAATATTTATCTAATAGATTTAATAATTTTTCTCTCATTTCCATGCTTGCTTTATTTGTAAATGTAATCATAGCTACATCTTCAAAAGAAAAATTCTCAATGGTCTTTCTTAAAAAAATCATTCTATTAATCATTGTTGTTGTTTTACCAGTTCCAGCTCCTGAGATAACTATAATATTTGAATCAAAAGGAGCTGTTACTATATCATATTGATTACTATTAAAGCTATACAATTTGTTATTAGCTATTTTTAAATAAATATCTTTTTCTAATATTTCTCCATCAATAGCTATAATACTATTATCTTCTAACAAATCATTTATATCTTCATATACGTATAAAAGATTATATTTAATTGCTAGTTCAAAATCTTCATACATATACTCATTTAACTCAATTTCTTCTTTAAAGTTTCCACTTAAAAACAAATGAATAACTATTCCATTTTGCATATATTTAATTAAACTCTCTATATCATCTTCTAATAATTCAGAGCAAAATTTAATAATCGAATATTTAGGCTCTAACAAAAAAATTCCCTCCAGTTTTTTTATTATTCCACTTAATTATAGCAGTTATAAATTTTATTGGGATATTTTCGACAAAATCTCTTATATATCTACAATTGTATAAATATACTAATACTTTAATTTATTATTATTTATAAAAATAAACTCTCATAATAATTAAATCTAATAATTATGAGAGTTCTTAAATTTAGTATATTTGAAATAAATTAGTTCACTACTAGTAAAAATACATTTTTATTAACTATAAACTTAGTATTACATTTTTATATGTTTAATATTGTAATTCATCAATTATCATTATTTTTAAAACTTGCTAATACATCCCCCTCGTATGTTTTCCATTCAGTCCATCCATTTGCACTTCTTCCCAAGATTAATTTTGCAGCCATGCTAGGTGATGTTGCTAGATAATCTTTAGTAAACAAATAAAACTCTTCATTTTCTATTAATATACCTTTCTTAAGTAACTTATCTATTATTTGAGTATTAGAAATTTTTACTGAATCATATTGAAATTTACTAGCTTTACTACCTTTAAAAATTAAAAACTTACTATTTTTTAATAATCCTATCCCCTGACCTCGTGGTCCTTGACAATAGAATATAATATCATCTTTACTTTGTTCAAACTGCTCCTTAGGACTTTTCCATATTTTAATTATTATATTGAATAATTCATTAAATCTTTCATCCATTTTATTTATATTCCACTCTTTTTGATTACTTACCCATTGATTTAAATATAATTTACTGTCTTTATATCCTTTACCCGGTAAGTCTCTTTTTTCTAGAAAAGTTTTATTTCCTAAATTACTGTTACTTCCTGTTAGAGTCAAATTAGAAATTGTATCTTTTAATTGTAGCATTTTTTCATATTCATTCTCTGAAAACAAACTTTTCCAAGGCTGTCCTGGTTTTTGTGGAAATATATGTTCTATAGTTATATTCTCATTATAGACATCAACAATTTCATTATGTCCATAGTTTTCAATTTTTTCAAATAAGTACAATAATTTATCTCTATCTTTATATAAGTTCTTTATTTTTAGTGCTTCCTTCAACTCTTTATCATTTGGGAAACTTTGTTTCAGCAAATAAGATTCTATAGATTCGTAATAATTATCTTTATTTATTTTTAAATATAAATTCATAAATATTTTATTTAAAGCATTTGTTGGTTCTCCACAAATATATCTTCTCCAAATAAAATTTTGTAATAATTCCAGTATTTTTATAAGGATTTTTTTATCTATGTTATTCTGTATATAATCATTATATATTCCCATAACAAAAGGATTTACAACACTTTGATCTAATGATTTTAGATATCTAAACTGATTTCTCAATTCTAAATCTTTTTCAGTGCTTGGATTTATAATTTTAGAATATATAGATGAAAATTTCTTTATTTTATTCAATTCATCTTTTAATTTTTCAACACTAATATACTTATAATTATTTTTAAACTCTTCAAAAACTTTAGATTGATTTGGTATTTTACCAAATTCCAATGTAATAAAATCACGCATAAATTCTGAAATCAGTGTTTTAATTTTATTTCCTTTAGCAATTTTAGTATTTTCTTCTATAGGAACCCAGTAGTTATCATATATATAATTTTGTGATTCTCTACTTAAATTCATTAATATAAAATTTCTAATTAAATCTCCTTGGGATAAATCAAGTCCTGTTGAATTTAAGCTTTCAAAAATCTTTTGTGGATCATCTTTTCCTGACTCTAATGCTATATCTACATATATTAATTTCTGTATTCCAATCATAACTTTTTCTATAGTTTCTAAGGAGACTATTTCTCTTTGAAAAAAATTATAATTACTTATAATATTACTATTGATTTCACTTTCATCTATTTCATCAAAGTTTCCTTGAACTATTTTTCTTAATAAAGCTAGATTTTTCCCTGCTGGAACTAATTTGAATTTATCTTCTTCTGCGATATATCTATCTGTTATATATCTATCATATATCATATTTGCTATTTCCATATGATTTAGTTCTTTTGCCTTATGATATACTGCACAAAGTAAAAGTGTAATTGTAGTTAATCTTTGTTGTCCATCTATAATGCTAAATTCTTTTTTACCTATAGTATAAACTCCTTCATGAAGATAAACTATACTTCCGATAAAGTGTGATAATATATCTTTATTATTTGCAGATTCTAATATATCTTTAAATAATATTGAACATTGTTTCTCATCCCAATCATAATTTCTTTGATATACAGGTATTGTAAATTGAGTATTTGTTGCAGATAAAAACTCCAAAATTTGTTTTTGTTTAGCCTCCATTTAATCCCTCCGAATTTTTTAATAAATATAAATCAATAATATACATTAATATTTAACTAATAATATATTTTAATTATATCTATTATATTATTATTTAATATCTACTTAACTATTTTACATTTTTTAATACTATTCCTTCTTTAAATCCACCACGTTCTTGTAGCTTTTGATTTCTTTTCTTTAGTAAATCCTCTTCACTATATCCTAGCTCATTTGCTAGTCCAAATAAAACTTCCATTACATCTGCTAATTCTTCTAGATTTTTATCTTCCATATATTCATTAACTTCTTCTAGTAGCTTCTTTTCTAGAAGTTCTTGCTTTTTTATTCCTTCTACTATTTCTATTTCACATGTGCTTCCACTTTTCTCTATTACTTCTGGTATTCTATCTCTTACTAATTTATTGTATACTTTCATTTAATTTTAGTCCTTTCTATTTAGCTCAAATTTCTTTACTATCTATATTAATTATGATTTTCTAAAAATCTATGTTTATAATAGGTTTTAACTCTTAAGTCTATAGCATCCTTCATATGTTTCTTAAAAGCATCATCTTTAATTATTTCTTTTAATTCTTCTCTTAATGATAAAACATATCCTTCTTTTTCTTTAAAGAAATCTCCATGAGTTTTAAGTAGGAATTTTATTGGATTTTTCTTTGCTAAATCTACATATTTATTTTTATCCCAAGTTTTAAAATCCTTTGTTCCTTTATCCTTAAGCATATCTACTTTATTTGATCCTTGATTATAAAATTCATAAAAGCTTTTATAAATATCTTCTTCTGTAATTTCCATCTTCACATTTCCATTATTATAAAAGGCTAATAATACTGGCATCTTATAGGTTTTGCTCATACTTGTATTTTCAATTAAGTTTATAAATTCTTTACCTACACTGTGAGAATCAAAATCATTGGTTTGGTTATCTAAGGTACCTAATGAATGAATAGAATTTTTGATTCCTTTACTACTAAATATTTCTTTTTCTTCTTCTGTAAGCTCATTATTTTCAGCTAAGAACTTTATATAATCCTTAAATGGATTAATCTTTGCTTTTGATTTTATATTTTCATATATTTCTTCATCCATATAAGTTAAAAACTCTACTCTTGAAGGTCTATGTCCTAAATCTTCTTTTATTATAAAGTATTGTTCTTTAATTTTATCTTTTATTTTCATTTCTTTTTCTGCTAGGGATTTAAATATATCTACTAATCTAAAGTCAAAGTCTATTATGCAATCTTCAGGAAATTCTATATCTCTTAAATCTCCTCTTTTTGCTTCTACTCTATTATAGTTTTTGCCACTTAATAAAAATGGGATTAAATCTGCTTTTTTATAATTTCCTATAAAGTCTAGAACATTTAAATATTCTTTATCTTTTGATTTTCTAAGGCCTCTTCCTAATTGTTGTAAAAATACTGTTGGACTTTCAGTTGGTCTTAAGAACATAACCATATCAATTCCTGGTATATCTAACCCCTCATTGAACATATCTACTGAAAAGATAACTTGTATTTCTCCTCTATTTAAGGCATTTAATGCTTCTTCTCTATTCATAGTGTATTTTCCACTATCACCACTGTAAACTGCTACTGCTTTTACTTCATTATTTACAAAGTATTCAGCCATAAATTCAGCATGCTTCTTAGAGCTACAAAAGCCCATAGCTCTAGTTGACTTATATTTTTTATAATGCTTTAGTATAAGATTTCCTCTAGCATTTAGCATTAATGCCTCTTCTAACTTTTTATCATCATATTTTCCATTTTTTAAATCTATATCTTCATATTGAACTGTATCATCATATATCCCATAATATCTAAAAGGACATAGCCATCCTTTATTAATGGCATCCTTTAATCTTACTTCATATACTAAATTATAGTCACATAATGAAAATACATCTTGAGCATCTAATCTTTCTGGAGTTGCAGTAAGTCCTAGTAAAAACTTAGGCTTAAAGTACTCAATTATATTTTGATAATTATTTGAAACTGCATGATGAAATTCATCTACAATAATGTAATCAAAGTAATCTTTAGAAAAATACTCTTCATTTAAATATTCTTCCTTACCTAAGGTTTGAACTAATGCAAAGATTAGATTTTGGCTATTGTCTTTATTAACACCATAAAAGAAGCCAATACTTTCATTTGGTCTAACATTATTAAAGCTTTGAGCTGCTTGTTTTATTATTTCTTCTCTATGTACTATAAACAAAACTCTATTATAATTTTTAGAATCAAAGGCTGCTAAGTAAGTTTTTCCTATACCAGTAGCTGCAACTACTAATGCCTTATCAAGGCCTTCTTCTCTGCTTTGCTCTAAATTATGTAAAGCTTCTATTTGTGCTCCTCTAGGTTCAAATAAATTAACTACCTTATTTTCCTCTTCTACCTTTTCTATATCTCTATATACATTAGGCTTTTTCCATGACTTTGAATAATCTTCTAAAACTTCATCATTTATAATTATAGATTGGTTATTAAATAAATCTTCAAATGTATTATAAAAATGTTCATAGTCTTCTTTATTATTACTTTTTAAAAATCTATAATTCCATTCAATAGAATCTGTTAATGCACCACGAGAAATATTTGATGATCCAACATATATTTCACTATCCTTTTTAGTATGGAACATATATGCCTTTGGATGAAATGATTTATTTTTCACACTATAAAACCTTAAATCAACCTTATCCTTAAGCTCTGACTTTATAAGTCTTAATGCCCAAGGTTGTGTTATTCCAAGATAATTTCCTGTAAGAATTCTTACTCTTACTCCTCTATCTATTGCTTCCTTTAAATTATTAAGTATAAGCTTTACTCCTGATTCCATAAGAAAAGATACAATAATATCTATTGAGTGTGCTTCTTTAAAGCTTAATTTTAAATGATTATATAAATGGTCTTTATCTCCTGTTATAGAATTTGTAATATTATAAAGTATTTCTTTTTCATTTATGTTTAAACTAGTGTCTATATCTTTATAAAGCTTATTCAAATTATCACCCCAAATATTTATTACCCATTATAAGGTACAAGTTCCTTTTTAAACTTTCTAATTCCACCTCTTGGATTTTCTATATCACCTTTATATCTAGGAATAAGGTGTACATGTAAATGCATAATAGTTTGACCAGCATCTTCACCAATATTAATTCCTACATTATAGCCAGTTGGATTATATTTTTCATCTAATATAAGTTTTACTTTATGTATTAAATCATAAATAGCTAATACTTCTTCTTCTGTAGCTTCAAAAAAACTACTAAAATGCCTTTTAGGTATTATTAATGTATGACCTTCATTTACTGGAAAGTTATCATAAATTGCAAATGCTAAATTATTTTCTGCTACTCTTTCTTTTTCATTATAATTACAAAATATACAAGGTTTCTTCATATCAATCTACATCCTTTGCTTTTTATATTAATATATTAGCATATCTTTAATAAATATAATAAAAAAATCTTTATCTCTCAACATTGTGATTTTGTTACAGTTTAATTTGTAAGATTATCATAAAATGGTCATTGTGACAAAAACTATAGTATTAGGAGGATTACAATGACAAAACAAATAATTAGAAGGAAGGCTTATGTGGATACAAAATACTGTGTTGCTTGTGGAGTCTGTGAAAAAACTTCTGATATAATTTCTTATAAGGCAGGATCTAATAAGAATAAGACAGTAGTTAGTTTTGTTTTTACACAAAACTGTCTACTGTCTTATATTTTAATATAACTATTCTGCTATCCAGTCAACTTTTATTGGAACAACAGTTCTAACACCTGTTTCTTTGTGTTCTAATTCAAATACGAAAGTTCCATTCTTTTGGAATTTATAAATATGGCTATTGTTATTATTTACAACTTTAACATCATTAGATAATCTTAAAGCAACTGTAACAGGAGCTGAAACTAATAAGTTAGAATGTTTTTCACTACTTAATATAACTGTATCAGTTCTTTTTGATATCCATTTAACTCCAACTGCAACATTATTTACATTTCCAGCATTATCTGTAACTTTAATTACCTTTGATAAATCATCTGTTAATTCTATAATATTTTTACCACCTTCTATTGTAGAACCAGCTTCAGCATTTATTACAGCTAAAACTTTTGTTCCATCCTCTGAGGCTTTATAAGAAACTGTAGCTTCAGGAGCAACCTTATCTATACAATTTACTTTAGCTACTATACTTCCTTTAGTTCCATCTGGTCTAGTGAATGTAAATGTGTGATCACCATTAGTAGTAAATACTTTTGAAGCTTCTCCATCTACAGTAGTACCTTCAGTTACATTAAGTGTTGCTGTAACATCTTTATTAGTAACATTAGTTGTTGAGTAAGATACAGTTGGTTCTTTATAAGTTTCCATAATTTTTCCTATTGCATACTCTTTGCTTAGGTCTTCGAATAATCTATACTCATTTCCACTTACGTATAAATTAGCTTCACCTGAAGTCTTACCGTAAGTTGTTAATGCTGTAATCTTAACGAATTTACCATTTACAGGTTTATTAAATTTAATTTTTTTAACAACTTCATTATTATCTAATTGACCTGACACAGCTGCTTCAGTCCATTTACTTCCATCAGCACTAACTTCAACTTTTAATTTAGCAATTCTACCATTAACACCTGATGGTAAATATTCTATAGCAGATATGTCTTTAGCTTCTTTTAATTCTATTGTATAAGACTTATCTTCTGTCTTAGTATTCCACTTAGTATGCCATTGAGTATTTGGATTTCCATCAACCATGTGCTTTCCTGAACTTCCAGAGTTTTGTTCATTAGAATATTTAACACCTACAATATTATCTATTGAAATATAAGTTAATGCAGGATCTTTTTCCTCTACATCGAATGTATAACTTGCAGATTCACTTTGTAAGTTAACACCATTAGCTTTGTATCTAACTAAAATTGGAGTACCTTCTTTTAATCTAGTATCACTAGCATACGCACACCAATTTTTACCATTATCTAAACTAAATTCTAGATTATTTATTGAACCTATAAATCTATTTTCATATTGATTAGCTATAACTGTACTAGTTGTTGGTGCTTTAGTTTCTTTAATATCTATTGTATAGATATCTGCTGCTCCAAGTAATTGAACTTTAATATCCTTCTCTGCAGTTATTTTTGAAAGCACATCAGCAGGTATAGTAATTACGTGGTCAGTTGAAGTATACCATTCTTTTCCACCATCAACGCTATATTTAACGCTAATTCCAGAACCATCATACTTTTCATTTAAAACAATCTTATTAGCATTTTCACCATCAAATGAGAAACTTGCTAATTCAACTTTATGTGCACCTAAGATACCTTTAGCTATATTTCTACAGTCATTCCATTGTAATGTGTTTTCTGCTGTTGCAGTTGTAGCTGCTTTTAACGTAGCAGTTTTTAACATATCAAATTGTGCAACATCAACACTTTCAGTAACTCCAGGTTGCATTAATTTCATAATATCAACATATGGTACTGAATGATATGCTAAAGCTTCTGAAACTTCTCTAGCAAATTTTAAGTATTCTGCACTTGATTTCTTAAGGGTTTTATAAGAATTTACTTTACCATATAACAAATCAACATGATAAGGCATTATTTTTAAACCAGCATTATAAACAGCTAACTTATCTTCAGCCTTTGAATAACTGTTAGCTAACAAGTTATAATACATAGCATCTAAATACTTATCATAATTATTTAATGCTTGTTGTGCTAACAATATGTAACTAACTCCATAGTAAGAGTCCCAAGATTGCGAACCCCAGTTTAATATAGCTCTTTCACCTTTTTCAGATTTTGTCCAACCTGAAACGTCGTTATCAATTCCCCACTTACCATTTCCATTAGCATCTTCAGAATAAACTAAGAAAGCTGCATGTCCAGGTTGTCCAATAACAGCTGCAGGTTCTCCAAATACTTGTCTTAAGTTAGAACCAATTTTTGAAATACCACCACAAACTGCTCCTTCAGATAACACCATCCAAAGTTTATGATCTCCTTTAGTCCCATACTTTAGATCATAATTCTTAAAGTGATACTTAGTAGCCCAAGTTTCATAATCAGCTTTATTATAATAAGTAGCTTTATTATAGTTAAAATCAAAAGTATATTTCATATGTGGGTGTGGACTATATTCAAATTTTTTACCTTTTGCTTGCCCAATTACTCTTGCATAGTTATTTAACCATTCAATTTCTTCATTATCAATTTGAGAATTGAATACCCATCTTAATAGCTCCATAGGTAATTCTTCAAAGTTTATAGCTCCACTAAATAATTTATTATCATATAACTTTTTGTAGATCTCATATCTTTCAACTGGATTTGCGTAATCTCCTCCACCAGTCCAAAGCCTTAAATTTTGACCAAATACAATTGATGTAGCTAACATCATTTTTAAATAAGTTTTATTTGATACATCAGCTTTATGTGCTGCATATAAATCGCTTAGAACTTGTAATGATTGAGCAGTAGAACCGTCTGGTTTACCTGCACTAATATAAAGTTCTAATAATTCTTGGTTATTAGTTAACCAATCTATCATTGCTTTATTTGCATCTGATTTCTTATAGAAAGACTGTAATGTATGATAACCTATTCTATTTACGAATTCTCTCTTTAAAATATCCATCTTGTAATTAGCAATATTGTCTTGATATCTTCTAGAAGAGATTTCTTTATCATATTGATCAATATTTTTTATTTTATCAGAATATTCTGAACCCACAATATTGTAGTTAGTTTTAAGTAATCTAATGTCTCCATAAACAGCATGGTCATTTCCATTACCACCAGCATCATTAGCGTCTAACTTAATATATTTAGCGCCTGAGATATCTAAATCTATCTTTTCTGAATTATCATTGGATGATAGAACGTTTGTTTGCTTTAATTGTGTCCAATCATTTCCATTTTCTGATTTAGAGATAGTAAACTTAACACTACCTTTACCATTCATAGATTTATCTACACCCATGTAGCCATGAAGCTTAGTGTATTTATCTGTTAATTTTGAAACATCATAAATTACAGATGATGTAGCATGAGCCCCAATACCTTTGTCAAATTGAATTGTTTCCCCATCAACTATAAGAGTTATCTTACTATCTCCAGGATTTAGATTCTTTTTAATAGAATTATGCCTTGTAAAAGATCTAGAGTCCCATGTTAGGTCAGATAACCATACATAGTTTTCATTTTTTTCTTCTGTTTCTACTGTAGCTATGGTGGTTTCAGCATATGCAGTTATTGTATTACCAAATCCAGTTGATAATACCGAAACAACCATAGACATAACTAATAATAATGATAATTTCTTTTTAAGCATAAATTTCCCCCCATTTATTATAAATAATTTTTAGTGTTAATATAGCACTATAGGAGATACATCTATAAATATCTTCTTACTACCATATTTAATATTAATACACTTATAATATGATAATAAATATTATTGATATATTCTTTTTTATGTTAAGCAATAAAAATCTAAAGATATATATCTTCTTAATAAGATAAATTTATGCTTTATATTTTTTATAATTAATATTTAAATACTATTTAAATATTAATTAAACATTTATTATATGCATATATTTTAAACTTTTTTTCTGTATTTGTCTACTATTTCTAATAACTAAAATAAACATTTTGTTAGTTAAATATACTTTTCTGAATATGGTATACTAATATTAAACGAATGTTCGATTGGGAAAATAAGCATTAGAATCGGTCATAACTATCACTCCTATTATAATGGTCACATAGGATATGAAATTAACGAAAACTATGGCGGGAATAAATATTCATTTTACTATTGATATGATTTAATAACTTTTCCAGAATACTAAAAAAAGTCCTCCGTAAGAGTGACTTTTTTTAGTATTCTAATATAACAACAAATTTACCTAATAGAGCTTCTTTTTTTATCTTTACCTTCAGTTACAGATATACCATATTATTCTATATTACCTTTATAAAGCTGCTTTTCTGTAATATTTATTTTAAAGTTCTTTTCATGGATTTTTATTATCTTTTCTTCTCTATCAGATACTATTGAAAAAACCTCACCAATTTCTCCTGCTCTTCCAACTCTTCCTGCTCTGTGTAAGTAGTCATTAGAATCTTCAGGAATATCTATGTTAATAACATGAGTTACTCCCTTTATATCCAAACCTCTTGCTGCTACATCTGAGGCAATTAATACTTGAATCTTACCTTTTCTAAAGTCTTCTAAGGCTTTTTTTCTTTCTTCCATTTTATTATTTCCACCAATGGCAGCTACCTTTATATTGCTAGTTGTTAAATTATCTATAGCTGTATTTGTAGTATAAATGTCATTGTTAAATACTAAAATTCTTTCTGCCTTTGTTGCATTTATAAGCTTTCTTAAGGTTTCGATTTTTCGTCTACTATCAGTTTTTATGTAATTATGATTTATATTTTCATTAACTTTATTATTTTTAACGGATATAACCTTTATGTTTTCTTTTAAAGTTTTAGCTATATCTAAAGTTTTGTTATTTAATGTTGCTGAAAACATCATTACCTGAGTTTGCTTTTGAGTAGATTTAATTATGTTCTTTACTACTGAAAGGTTATTTTTATCTAATAGCTTATCTACTTCATCAATTATAATAGTTTTTATAGTATGAGCTGATACTTTCTTTTTACCTATTAGTTCTAATATCCTTCCAGCAGATCCAACTATAATATGTGGCTTTGCTTTTAAGCTTTCAATTTGCCTTTTAATATTAGCATTACCAATTAAAGCTGTGGAAGTAATATCTAAAGAAGCTGCTTGTTTTAATTCATTTATTGTATTATTTATTTGAATTGCTAGTTCATGAGTTGGAGCTAGAATTATGCATTGCATTTCTTTTTTACTTATATCTATTTTTTCTAAAGTCGGTAGAAGGTAAGCTAAAGTTTTACCAGTACCTGTTTCAGACTGTCCAATTAAATTTTCTCCATCAAGGGCTACAGGAATAACTTCTTTTTGTATTTCAGTAGGTTCTTCTATTCCTATAATATTTAATCCTTTTATAAGGTTTTCATTTATTTTAAGATTTTTAAAATTCATTTATATATCGACCTCTTTCATTTCACTAATGCTTATTAAACTTTATCAGTAGTTTAAGGTAATGTCAAAATATATAATAATATTTTTATAATATAATTAGGAGCAAAATAATTGAAAAACTTACTAAAGAAATGGAATGAACTAAGTATAGTTAAAAGAATACTTATAGGACTAGTTATTGGTATTATATTATCTTGGGTTATAGTTCTCGGAATTGCTTTAAAAATGCTACAACCCAGCATAAAAAAATTCACAATATACAGATAATTTATTAGTTTATTTCTTCTTATATTTTACCTTCTTTATCTACTGTTTCTTTTTTTATCTAAATTTAATATTGGTAAATTATATTTTTCTTTTATAGCATTTTCTACTTCAATAGCTATATCTTTATTTTCTTTTAGATAAATCTTTGAGTTTTCTCTACCTTGTCCAATTCTTATATCTTTATAAGAAAACCATGATCCACTTTTATCTATTATCCCTTCATTTACGGCTATATCTATTAGATTTCCTTCCTTTGATATGCCTTCATTATACATAATATCAAACTCTGCTATCTTAAATGGTGGAGCAACTTTATTTTTTGCTACTTTTATTCTAGCTCTACTACCTAATATATTGTCTCCAACTTTTATGGTATCTATTTTTCTAATATCTAATCTTACTGATGAATAAAACTTAAGAGCTCGTCCACCTGTTGTCGTTTCTGGATTACCAAACATAACTCCAATTTTTTCTCTTAACTGATTAATAAATATTACTACACATTTTGATTTATTAATTGCTGCTGTAAGTTTTCTTAAAGCTTGAGACATTAATCTCGCCTGTAATCCCATATGAGAAGCTCCCATTTCCCCTTCTATTTCTGCTCTTGGGACTAAAGCTGCTACAGAGTCAACAACTAGTACATCTATAGCATTTGATCTAACAAGAGCCTCTGTTATTTCTAGTGCTTGTTCACCATTATCTGGTTGGCTCACTATTAAGTCATCAATATTTACGCCTAAGTTTTTAGCATAAGAAGGATCTAATGCATGTTCAGCATCTATAAAAGCTGCAGATCCCCCCATTTTTTGAGCTTCTGCAATTATATGCAATGCAATTGTAGTTTTACCTGAAGATTCAGGTCCATATATTTCTATTATTCTTCCTCTTGGAACTCCACCAATACCTAACGCTATATCTAATGATAAACAGCCTGTTGATATTGTTTCAATATCCATTATGGAATTGTTATCAAGTTTCATAATAGATCTTTTTCCGAATTGTCTTTCTATTTGCTTCATAGCTGTTTCAATTGCTAAAAGCTTATCTTTATCAATATTCAAAATTTATCTCCTCTACCTCTTAAATTTTTGTATTACTTTATATATCCATTTATTTTATCTTTAATTCCTTCTAAAGTAGTATTCAATATAAATGCTAATTCAGTAAATAAAATATTTTGTATACATATCAATATTTTTTTATCTTTCTCATGAAATTTTTTTCCATTGCTTTCTAATTCAATCTTTTTTTTCATTAATGTATTAGCTATTTTAGCAATTTCCGTTCTATTTCCTTCTTTTATAATTTCATTATATTTTGTACATCTCTCATTATCTATATCTATCCACTCATAGCCTTCAAATTTAAATGATTCAATAATATTTTCTGTCTCTTCTATAGTTAAAAGTTCTTGCATAGTTACCTTATCATTATCCACTGGAATACTTATTTTTAATTTTCCATCTTCCATAGGATGTAGTGAATAATAACTTTTTTTAACATTAGAAATTGTTTTTTCACAAATATCATCAATTTTGCAAATTCCATGTGCTGAATAGAGAATTAAATCTCCTTTATTAAACATTTTATTTTCCTCCAACTTCTATATTTTGCAATCTAATAAATAATTCATATATTATCCGCATTTATATTCAAAAAAATACGTAATATATGAATTTAGAAACATTTACTAGTATATATTTTTTTAAAAATTTACATTTCCTAAGATTACCTTATATTCTTATTGTAACATAAAAAAATTAAGGGATGTAAGCAAAACTTTTAATTTAAATATTACTTACCCCTTACCCTAATATTTATATATAAAGTATATTAAATAATAAATTTCTTCTTGATAATAGTATACCTAATTTAAATAATATATACTATTAATTAATAAATGAAAATATTACCTTATTTTAAACTTTCTCTCCTTTTAGCAATTTATAATATTTAGGTAGCTCATTTTCATTACATTTATCACATTTCTTAGCATAGCAATAATTTCTAGCGTATTTTAATTTGCCATGCATCTTATTCCATATATCTTTAATATCTTCGTTTAACACATTTCCAAAGGATTCTTGAACAAAGTCACAAGGTGTAAAATTTCCCTCATTATCTATATAAGAATGTTGTACACCTGCTCCACAACCAAACTGATCTTTTGATTCAACATATGGAAATACTGAGGTCTTTGGGTATTCTTTATCTCTATTAAATTTTACATGAAGTTTTATAAGTTCTTCTTTATCTTTTTTAGTGAATATTTCATCATTTTTCACTAAAAGTGAACCACATGGTATTGGCTCTAATATTCTAACTTCATCTATTTCTAAAGTCTTTAAAAATTTACATAGCTCATATATTTCTCCACTTTTTAGCATCTCTTTTGTACATACAACTTGAGCCATAGTATAAAGTCCAGCTTCTTTACAATTTTTTATTGCTGAAATTGAATTTTCATAAGCTCCATTATATCCTCTCTTTTTGTCATGGGTTTCTTTATATAAACTATCTATACTTATTCCTATCCCAAAAAGTCCAGCATTTTTTAATTCTTTTGCTTTATTAAGACTTAATGAATATCCATTTGTAAATAAGTATGAAATGCTTCTATTATCAATACTTCTTATTATTTCTTCTAAATCATTTCTAAGTAAAGGCTCTCCCCCTGTAAATCCAATTATTCCAACACCTAAATCCTGAAGTGATTTTATTATTTTCGTTATTTCCTCTGTTGTCATTTCCTTTGATTTATCATCTTTACCTTTAATAAATCTTTTTGCACTACAATGCCAACAACTATACATACACCTATCTGTAATAGCTATGTATGTAGAAATTGGAGCAAGTCTTTTCCCAGTAGTATGATTATAAAAGAATTCAGAGTTTTCTCCAGGAACTGCATCAACAATACTTTTATAAGCCATAGTATTTAAAGGTGGTAAAAATGAATTAACTACAAAATTACCATTATTAACTACTAATCTATCGTTTTTTATAACATTCATACCACACTTTATAAGATTTATAGGTTTATAATCTTTGTTTTTCTTAAATCTCTTATGTATATAAAAGAAATTATTTCTTACATTTTTATTTAATATTGCTTTTATAATTGTCATAGTATTACTTAGCATTTTCAAATACCCCCCAAACATATCTATGAGTAATAGTTTTTATATTTTTAGAGTTAAATAAATATATCATTTTATCTTTAATTTTATTATTTTTAATATTTACCATAGCATCAAACCCTGCTAGAGCACCAGTAGAGCTCACAAAAGTTACATCCTCTTCTGAAGTATTAAATTTAAATATATGTTCTCCTGACTTAGTATTTATTTTATTAAATCTATTATTTATAAACCATCTTTCAAAACTGTTTTTACTAATTGGATTAGGTAATTCCTTCATAATCTTATCTACTTTTAAGTAATTTTCTAAAACAAGACTTGGATAAATTTTTCTTACTTCTGGTAAGGTGTTTTTTAAATTTACTATTACTGCAAAATATCCATGCTTTTTTAACACTCTTGATACCTCTTTTATAATCTTTCTAGGATCTTGATATTTAATTGCCCAAGCACATATAACTATATCAAAAGTATTATCGTCACATTCTTTTAAGAAAGAAAGCATATCTTTTTCAATAAAGCTAGCTTTAAAGTTACAATTCTTTTTTGATTCATTTAACATTCCTTTAGATATATCTACTAATGTAAAATTAGCTTTATTCAAAGTGCTATGTAAAAATCTACTATTAAAGCCTGTCCCACAAGCTAAATCTAGTATATTTAATTTTCTCTCTAAATCATCATTAGTATATTTTATAATTATTTCTTCTAGCATTTCTTCGTTGTATTTATACATTTCTTTTAAAAATATCTCTTCATAATTTTTACTTACACTATTATAAGAATTAGCTATATCCTCTAAATCAGTAAATTTTTTATTTAAAAATAACTTGCATAGCCTTGCAATAGCATTTATTTTTTTCATTGCAATCCCCTTTTAATTTCTTATTTTATACCTATATAGATATATTCATATTTAGATATTTCAATTATCTCCCCAGTTTTAAAATACCTATAAGTTAACTCTTTCATTTCATTTATATTAAGCATACTTATTTTCTCAAAGCACAGAGTTTCAAAAAGAAATATAACCTTTCCAATTAAACTCTTTTTATTAAATTCATAAATAAGAATTTTTCCTTCTTTCTTTAATATTCTTCTACATTCTTTTAGTGTTTCTTCTTTTTTATTTATATGATGAAAGGAATCTCTCATTATAATTATATCTATAGAAGAATCTTTTAAATCAATATTATCAGAATATCCATTGATGACCTTTACTTCCTTAGATTTTTCTTTTGCTATCTTTGTCATGTTTATTTCAGGATCTAAAATAGTTACATTTGCACCTAGGGATATTAGTTCCTTTGCCAAAGTCCCTGTTCCTCCACCAATATCTAAAATATCTAATCTATTAATATCTTTTATTCTTTGTATTATTACTTCATTTTTATCTAAGTTAAATTTTTTCATAAACTTATCATATTGTTTACTATAGAATTTAAACAAATAGCTCATATAAATCTCCTTTAAGATTTTTATTTATATCTCTATTTTATCAAAAACCTATTACAAATTTGGTATTTATTTCTTATTTTTTTCTGAAACATAAAATATCTATTGGTATATTATGTGAATTTGGAATTATTACATTCAATATATGAAAAGATAGATATTATATTCTGACCACTTGGAATCTTCAAGGTGGCAAAGAATATAATATCTATCTTCTTTTTTTACTTATATAAATTATCTTCAATTATTTTATTAGCAAGTATTCCTATATTAACTTCTCTTGTATCCATATAAACATCTATAATCCTATCTACAAGAGTAACTTCAACATATTCTACTTGCTTTCCATCTTCGTCTTTATAGGTTATTATATCGTAAGTTATTATATCTTCTTTAAGTTGTTTTTTAGAAATCATCTGATGTTCCTCCATAAGCTTTATTCAGTATATTTTATCAAATACAATTAACTATGTCTATTTTTAACTTTATTAACTAATTCTTCATAGATGTTAGATGGTAATATTGCTGCTTTTCCTTTTCCATAGAAGGCAACATCATCTATAGCAAGCCATCTGCTTTTTTGCCCATAAGTAAAATCTAGAATACAATTGGCACCTAAAGCTTTTGCTTTAATTGACATATCTTGCTTTACATCATTTAAGTTTTTTAATTGTGCTCCTATTTTAAAGCTTAAATCTGAATTTATATTTCCAACAATATTTGCATCTTCATTGTTTCCTTCAATAAAAACTATATCATTGTATAAAGTTGTATAAGCCATTAATCTTCTTCCCTTTCCATAATTGCAATAAATTCTTGTCTATTTCCTCCAAAGGATGGAATATCAGCAGTAGCTGCAGCTTTTAATTCCCAGCCTTGATCAGCATATGAATTTAATGCATCCTCTAATTTTTGTGGATCAAATTTTCCTGAAAACCATTTATCCTTTTGACTGAGAACTTTATATTTTTTCATTTTAACCCCTCCAACTAATTGAAACTAATTACATTATATACCATTTATTGCATTTATTCAATTTAATACTATATAATTGCAACTGGAGTTTACGAGGTCACAAATAATTTTCATAATTCCGAATGGAGTGAGGAATTATTACCTTCCGTATAGAGGGAAATAAATAGTATATGAGGGCGACTTGTAGTTTACGACGGAGCAACGAATATACTATTTATTTCCCATTTTTTACTCTTTTACATAATCTCTTAGTTTAAAACTACCTGCTGTAAATAAAGCCAATGACATTAATACTATTACTATAATAGGAGCAATTATTTCACCATTATTTATTATTCTACCAATCCAGGAGAATGGTGATAATATACTTAGATACTTTATTACATCTGGTACATTTTTAAATCCAGTTAAGTTACTACCTACTATTCCAATTCCAAAAGATATTAAACCACACATTATAATTGCTAAACTAGCCATAGATTGATTTTTTATCCATCTTGTGGCAGCCACTACTATTGAAGTGGTCATTAAACTACATAAAGCTATTGCAAGAAAGCCTTGTGCTAAATTATAGTTTTCTATTTTAAATAGTGTTATAGCTAATACTAATGTTAATATACTTATTAAGCTTTGTATAATGAAACTAGATAAATATAATGAACCTAAAATTGTTCTATCCGTATTTCCAGTAGATATCGTTCTTTTTAATACTTTTTGCTTCTTAAGTTTAAGTATATCCTCTGTTAATATAGAGCCCCCTATAATCATAAAATAGCATATCATAAGTACGACCATATAATAACCAGAATTCTCTTTTTCATTATTATCAAATATTACTGTTTCTACCAAATTAGTACTAAGACCTATATTAATTTTTTCTGCTAATATTTTATTTATACTATCAGTTATTATTTTTTCGGCTATAACTGATCCCATACCTGATTCTATGCTATAACTTTTTACCTTTGGAACACTTTTGCTATCTATTGTGCTTTCAAAATTTTCATCAAAAACATAAATAACTCCAATTTTATTGTCCCTTAAAGCATTATAGCTATCTTCTACATTTCCTTCTAAATTTTCTACATCATATTTTTCTGATAAACTTTCTATTATTTCTTTTGAATATTTACCTGAAGACTTATCTAATATTCCTATTTTACCTAAAGAATTTTCCTTGGAGCTTGGTCCTACTATACCAAATAAAACAATCATTGGTAAAAGGAAGGTCATTAAAAAAATTGATGGATTCTTTAATATTCTTCTGATATTTATAATAGTTAATCTCATTAAGCGCATTTTTTCCCCTCCTTTGATAAAATTATTTTTATATTTGTAATTGCAAATAATATAAGAGAAAATACAATTATAAATATAAAGTCTTTAATATTATCATTGAAGTTTCCATTTAAATTATAAATATTAAATAGCTTTGAAATATAATGAGTTGGAGCTAAAACCTTTAGTGCGTTACCTTCACCAGTAAACATCTCCATTCCTATTATTGGGATTGAAAAAAGTAATGCTCCAACAACCTTACCATATTTTGCTCCAAATAATTCATTAACAAATTTACTCATAGAAACTATTAAAATAGATGATAGTAAAATCAATATAACAAGAGGAAATTCTCTTCCAGTAAAGCTTATTCCTAAGACTCTGAAGAATAACACATAGCCTGAAATTATAATGGATGAATAAATTAATAAAGCAAAGGAATCGTAGTAAAAATATTGGATTTTACTTAGTGGTGATGAAACTATTCTTTTATCTAGATTAATGCTAGTTTCAGCATAACTTCCTTGTATAAGTGAGAATATTAGCATACTAATAACAAAACCAATCATGGATGCTGATAGAATTTCATAACTAGTAGAAGTCTTACTAGTATTAATATTTATATTTTCAATAATGGTTTTTCCTGAAATATTCTGTAAAGCCTCATTAGAGCCTCCAGACAAACTTACGTAAAGACTTTGATGATATTTATCTAAGATTGTTTTTAAGGTGCTTACAGAATTATTTAATTTATCATTTAACTTATTTATTTTTATTTCATTCTTTTCTAATGATAAAACACTTTCTTCATAACCTTTTGGAATAACAATTTCTATATCCTTATCATTAGGATTTTCTTCTATTAACTCCTTCATTTCATCACTTTTTAGAAATGATACTAAATCTCTAGACATATTGCTTTTATCATTATCAATTATAGCTACCTTAATTGTACTAAGCTTTAATGGATTTTCCTTAACAGAATTTTGGAAAAACCCCATAAAAGCTGCTAAAATAACTGGAAATAATATAAAATATATAACTGTTATTACTACATTTGATAGCATACCCTTTAACACTGTCTTACTATAATAAAATAATTTCAAATTAATCACCTCTAATCCCTTAAAGTTTTCCCTGTTAGGCTTAAGAATACATCTTCTAATTTTGATTCTTCATAGCTTATTTTCTTAATATTAACTTCATATTCTTCCATAATAGTTAGTACAGTATGAAGCTTAAAATTAGAATCTATGGTTAGAGTAATACTATCTTCTTTTTCTTTAAGGTTTAATACCCCTTCTAATTTTTCTATCTTTATAATTACTTCAGCTGATAAGCCTTTTGCTTCGATAATCACTTTATTGTTAGGAAAAACTGAAGCTTTTATTTCTTCTTCACTACCATAGGCTATTTCTTTTCCTAAATCAATTATAAAAACTCTCTTACAAAGCTCTTCAACTTCCTCCATATAGTGAGATGTATAAATCACTGTGGTTCCCCACTCTTTACAGATATTCTTAGTAAAATTAAATATATGATTTCTTGATTGAGGATCTACACCAACTGTTGGCTCATCCATTATCAAAACTTTAGGATGATGCATAATTGCTGCTGCTATATTTAATCTTCTCTTCATACCACCTGAGAACTTTTTGACTTTTTCCTTTTTCTTTTCAACAAGTCCAGTAACTTCAAGAGCTTCTCTTATTCTCATCTTAAGCTCCTTCCCCTTTAAGCCATATAAGGCTCCAAAAAACTCAAGATTATCATAAGCTGTAAGCTCTTCCATCAATGATATATCCTGTGGTACATATCCGATACATTCCTTTGCCTTTATTGGTTCTTTTAAAATATCATAGCCACAAATTTTAATACTTCCACTATCTGGCACTAAAAGGCTTGTCATTATATTAATTAGTGTTGATTTTCCTGCACCATTAGGACCTATAAATCCAAATATTTCACCTTTCTCAACCTCATAGCTTACATTATCTAAAACTAATTTATCATTAAATCTCTTTGTAACATTTTTAACTTCTATTATACTCATAAAAATCCCCCCTTGTATGATATAGATATAACATTTGATAGAAAACTTAATATATTTCTAAC
>ERZ857882.1447-NODE-1447-length-27724-cov-11.545050_pt1 | contig 27724 bp, 24 predicted proteins | sample MGYA00519697_ERZ857882 | MGnify/ENA primary metagenome ERZ857882 (study PRJEB31778, sample SAMEA3449373) | human gut metagenome | biome: human gut; feature: human-associated habitat; material: faeces | place: United Kingdom | collected 2010/2012 ...
TTATGCAAACTAACAGTGTAGATTTAACATAACCACAGGGTTTTCGGACTGACCCCATAAATATGATACCATTCTGCAATTGATTTTGGTACAGCATTTATTCAATCATTATCTCATGTTAAGCAACAGCTTTTCGCCCACTTTAAAATTCATTTAATGAACAAACTTTTTCTATAGCAAATATGTTTTCTATTATCCTAAATGAATGATAAATAAAAATGTTTCCATCAGGCATTTTTTCTGTATGACAAAGGATTAATTTTATAAAAAGACAGATAAATGCTCATTTGTTATATTCATTTATTTATAGTTTAATATAACAAATCATGTAGATATGGCAACAATAAAAATCAAATTCCGTACCTCTTCCGTGAAAACAAAAGAAGGCGTATTGTTCTATCAAATCATTCATGCCAGAGTAACCAGGCAAATCAATACCGGCTATAAAATTTTTCCTTCAGAATGGGATAAGCATTTGGCTTGCATCATTCTTCCGGACAATAATGACATAAGACGACGTTTTCTCGCTCAACTAACAAGCCGAATAGCAGAAGACATGCATAGACTGAAAAATATCATTTCAAAACTTGAACATTCGGGCAATCCTTTTACCTCCGGAAAAATAATAGAGCTATTCCGTATTCCCCCCATCAATAAATACAGTTTTCTATCATTCGCACAAGATCTTATTATACAACTAAAACAAATCGGCAAAGAACGCACTGCCGAGTCTTATGCCTCAGCATACAACAGTTTCAAGCGTTTTATGGACAATAATGGTGACGTTCTACTTGAAGATGTAAATTCCAATCTGATGATAAAATATGAAATATACCTTAAAAACTGCGGTGTCTGTCCAAACAGCTGTTCATATTATATGCGGAATCTCCGAGCAATATACAATCGTGCTGTAGAAAAAGAGTTAACACAACAACAATATCCGTTCAAGTATGTGTATACCGGTATTGACAAAACAGTAAAACGAGCTGTATCTCTAAAAACAATTCGCCAAATACAAAATTTAGATCTGAGCACAAACCCTTTGATGGATTATGCAAGAGACATCTTCATGTTCTCGTTCTACACCCGCGGAATGTCGTTCATTGACATGGCATATCTGAAAAAGAAAGATCTGCAGAATGGAGTTCTGTCCTATCGCAGACATAAAACCGACCAACAATTGTTCATTAAGTGGGAAAAGCCCATGCAAAAAATTGTCGATAAATATAACACTATAGAAAGCTCTTATCTACTACCTATCATCAAAAACAACGGTAAAGACCCAAGAAGAGAATATAAAAATGCCTCACATTTGATTAATAGAAAGCTGAAGGTAATAGGACAAATGTTAGAGATCCCCGTCACACTAACAACATATGTCGCCCGCCATGCATGGGCAAACATTGCCAAGAGTAAAAATATCTCTATCTCGGTTATTAGCGAAGCTATGGGACATGACTCCGAAAACACAACACGTATTTATCTAGCCTCGTTAGACGCCTCCATAGTGGATAAAGCAAACAGTATTATACTTAAATCATTATAGTATACCAAAAGAGTATTGACGGGGCTGACCCAAAAGTCAGCCCTTAGTTTTCCAATGCTACATTATTAATAAATAAGATTATCATGGCTCTACACAACGGATAAAGCATGCATCACTTTTAGGCGTTTCTATTTTATTTTCACCAGTAAGAGTTGCGTAAACATTACTTTTAGAAATCAAATTAAAATCAAAAGAGAAGTAATTAATATCCCACGCCATAATATCACTTTCTCCATCGCGCCCTGGTGGATATATCTGCTGTAACCAATAGATAGCCCCCGGACGCATATACAAATCATAAAACAAAGGTTTCTCATCACCTGCCGTCATATTGAATTTATCACTACGTCCAGCAGAATAACGGAGTACAACTGTATTCTTTGTCTCACCATGTATATAGCCCTGACCAGTAACTACGCCCTGCCAATTTTTCATATCACCATATCCTTGTTTTCTATGTCCATAGCCTGACGCTCCTATCGGAAAGAATAGATTCCGCCCATCCGTTTTATTATATATAAAACAACCACGCATACCATATGTGCCGAAACTATCATAACGATATCCGTATACTTCATTGATATTGGAAAGTGTTTCCTCGGCATCATCACCATAGAGTACACCATAGCCCATTTCTATATCCTTGCTTTTATACAATACATTATAATCATCGTAATTGGCAATTTCCACTTCTTTTCCATTAATTTTAGGCTTTTCAAAAGGGGTATTAAAAGGCTGAGATGTGATTTCATCCCACAATTTAGTAGTCCCTTTTCCAGCAATCTCTAGTGGCTTGGCTTTATCATCTTTAAAGTCTTTCGGCTGCACTTCTATCCAATATTCTTTCTCATGTTTATTACTTGACGCATCAATTGGTTCATTCAGATTTCCCCACTTAAACAATGACCCTTCTTCTACCGGCGAATCTGTTTCCTCCGTAGGAGTCTTCATATTAAACGTATGCCAAGCCCGCCCTTCGTCAAGCAAAGCTACAGGAGCATAGCCCTGGCGGACAAATATAAGGTGATTGCAAGTATTGTTGTGATAACTGACACGAATAACGGCATGGCGGGATTCATTTTCTGTACATGTACCATTGAAAGTAATTTTGAAATCAATTACTGAACCGGAAAGCCCCTTAAGTGTACCATGTTCATCTATACTCGTATACTTGTTACTACTACTTTTTTCTAACTTCACAAATCCTTCGTGTGTTGTCGCTGCAACAACAGCTTCCCAAGCCCCCTCGGAAGTAAATTCTTCGAAATTTGTAGCATTCTCCCGTGCCAAACGTTTTAAAACGACATGGAAAGGCTTGTCATTATTATGCCGTCGATATATTCCTTTGGGATTGACTACGCGACGTACCTGAAATATATCAACTATTTCTGTTAATGGCTCACCCTGCGATAAAGTAGCGGTTATTTTTATTTTTGCCTGACGCCGGTAGGCTACATATGGATTATTCCCGGTATAACTAGTTTTTGCGATCATCTGTTTCGCACGTGTATATAAAGGTATACTCATATGAAGTATATTCGCCCCCTCTTCTTTACGCACAGAATAATTACCATATTCAGTATCTTCGTGAATGCCTGGATCTACGGCATATTCGCGATTTCCTCGTTGAGTTCGGTTATAGTATTCTTGGTTGCTTTCTGCATAAACAATACCCGAGCCTTCACTAGCATCTTTTTCTGTTGTTGTAAGTATGGTTGCAGTAGTACGGCGCAAAGAAAGAAATCCATTCCATACATTCTTGCCTTCCAAATCAAAATGATAATAATCAAAATTATTAGCATCTGCACCAATAGGCGCCCAACCATTGTTGAGTATTTCCGCTTTCACACTTTCCACTTTCGCATAACCAGGATTTATTTTTATAGGCAAATCCATCGTTCTGTTATATAAATAGGAAATATAATAGGGATTGGGCACCTCAATACCTGGTTCCGGTTCAGCATATTCGATATGCCAGTCTGCATCATTTGCAAAATTTTTAAATTTCAATGTAAGTTTATAGTGATGATTACGTTCGGCATCATAGTTTGTTGTAATGTTTTTACCAAGCATAAAACGGTATTTAATATCACCACTACCTACTTTTTCTTCATTAATAGAACGATAATAAGCGTCTACTTCAATATATGTACCATAAGGTACGTTATCTTTTGGTCTATATTTTGAATAATCTTTGTCCGGCTGTTGCAGATGAGGAGGTAATCCGGGATGATCCAGTTCTTTATCTCCATCTGCATCCTGGCGTTTATCATATGGCTGGTCCCCCTGCATATTCTCATAGAAAAACAAAGCATCAGCTGCCTCTTCGTGTCCATATTTAAAAGTTCCATTCTCTTCACACGGGTAATAAGCTCTCCCCGTAGCTAAACGTACCGGATAAAATTCGTCAAATGCAGGTGGGGTAGTTCCTGTATAATACTTTATGATTTCTCCGTCTTTTATTAAAGACGATTGTTCATCTTCACTTGGTGTGTTTGTTTTTCCCAAGTAGCAATTAACAGGAATATCCTTTATCTGAACCGATTTCAAATAAATAAAAACTCCTTCTTTCAATCCAGTGGCATCATAAGCAATGGTTACTTTGGAAGCTGCGCGGCGAATCCATGCGTGCAATTCCATATCTTTCTTATTTATAGCTACTCGTGAAGCTTCCGTATTGCGGTTAGCCCCCGCAGGTGTATTCTCTTTTGTAGTGAAGTAGCCAAACATCTGATGGTTTTTAGTAGCTCTTGTCACTTTTCCATCAGTAGTTTCTTCTGTCGCGAACCAGTTTTCTGCTTCCCATGTCAGATTAATCGATTTCAGTTTATCGACTGTTTGTATATTATCTTTTTCCGATTCAGCCAAGTTACCCATATTTGCTACCGCATACATGTAATAATAGCCGTAAGGAACTTGAGCTAACTTGAAGGTAGCCCGCTTGGTTTTGGTTTCCGCCGTTTTGTCTCCTTCCGCTTCTGCGTCTGTACGGTCAATATCATCAACATCGAATTTATCTGTAGTTTCCGTTGAAGCAGCACCTTTCGGAAGAAGATAGTACGATTTCACCAGATTTCCTTCCTCATCATACAGCAACACACAAAGATCATTGATGTCTTTGATTACATCTCCTGCCGTACGAGTGTTTACATCCAGAGCCGGCCGAAGAGGAAGAAACTCTACAGTAGCACTCACACTGACTTCTCCTTCCGGCATTCTTTCGCCTTCGTTGTTCAGCCAATCATCTGTACAGGCAGTCAAGACAAATATCAGCATACCTGTAAGACTATAAATAATGTTGCGTTTCATATTTTCCTGTATAAAGTTATTTAAGGAAATCTTTCCTTTCATTTTTTATAATCCGAAATCGGGTTCTAGTGTGATTCCGGTATAAGGACGCACATCTACTATGCAATCCATTGCATGTTCATTAATTGTGATATTTACCACCACATGTGTATTTCGCGGCAACTGTGGAAGATTTGGCAAGTAACTTTTCAATTCTGTTCCGTTGACACCCAAAGTCAGCAGATAAGGGTTTTCCTTATTGTTGTCATCACTATGCTTCCCCTCCAACAGGTAAATCGGTTGCTCATTGGTTTTCGTATTTTCATCTCCCGGGAGCAGTTGACCTTTAAACAACGATGACGCATCATATGTATAATACCCTTTCAAAGTAGGAACATCAAAACTATTTATGTCCCAGAACTTTGTTCCCTCCGTCGTTTCTCTCTCTATATATGTAGCATTATGCGGCAAGTAATACTCCCTTTCCGCCATTTTATCAATAGTCAGTTTCGTGATCTCTATGGACCGGCTGCTTTCATTCGTCATATTGAAAGTAAATTTAACAGCTGCTCTCGTTATGGAAAGCTCACGTTCACAATCCTCGGCAGGCACATCTACCATATAAAGTCCACTCATCGGCAACGGCCCGTCGATTCGTTCCGTATTACTGCCTAGCCGAATGGTTAGGTTGGATATATAATCCGTAAAGAATAAACTTCCGGGCTGAATTTTCTCAAAATCGCACTCTACCAATTTACGTTTCGGAAAAAATCCCGTTGTCTTTATTTCCGTAGCTTCATTTGCAAACAAATAAATTCGTTTCTTTTCGTTTCCGATAACCTTCATCGGCTCGCTATAACAATCAGTAGATGCAACCTCCAAATTGTAAATCCGGTTATGTTCCACTATATTATCATTGTTACGTACTACAATAATACGCAACGTTTTCATCTTCTCATTATCATTTACCGGAGACTCTGGATAGATGTCACTGACCCGTGTACCCGATTGCGATATGTCAGCCAGGGCAACGCTGATATTAAGATTCACTAACGGCACTCCCCTGTCAAACATTTCACTATCTGCATCATGAGCACACCCCTGAAAAAGGAGAGAAATAGCCCATGGTATAATGATATATGCGATTTTCTTCATTGTCCTATATCGTTGATTCTGACAGTCCAATCGTTTATCTTAATATAAGTTTTAATCCATTCAAGATTCGGGCTTAAGAAGAATATCATTGACCATTCACTTTCACGATCGAGAAACTCCTGCGAATCCATGCTTGCATACAGATCACTCCTAAGCATAAGCAAATAGTTAATAAGTGGAATATTGATAATTTCCACACCATCTGCTTTGCGACGCACCGTCAGCTTAGGCGAGTACCAATCACGCACCATCAACCGTGAAGTAGATAGTTCGGCATAAGCTACCACCACTTCTCTTCCCTCATCAGTGAATCCTGCCGAAGCTTGCCCTTGTGCCCATGGAGTGTATGTCACCATACCATTCTCAAGCAAATTATTATCGTAACTGAACAGTATATTATCATCGGTAATTTCAAATTCAAATTTCTTATCATCTACCGGCTCACCATTCATTTGTTGCAACACAACACGAATATTATTGGTGTTCTTCATCATCTCAACAGTGCCTTCACTGTAAAGGTCGGCAGTAGCGAGAGTAAGTTCACCCCAATACAAACCGTGCAAGTTCTTTCGTCTGGGATTTGTCAAGCATTCCGAATCTAGTTCCACTTGCAAATCGGTATATCCAGTTCCTTCTCCGGGGGTATACTTCATAAGGAAAGAGCTCTTATTACAAGCCAGACCACCATAAGCTACGAAATGATAATTTCCTTGTTTGAGGTCCAGCTTCATGCGATAGTTCTCGTCCTGCAACTCCGTACCCGTCACTATGCGAGTATCCACATAATTGCCATTTTCATCATAGACCAGCAATGTCAGACAATCCACCTTCTTAGCAAATGCATTGGCATATTCCATATTGTAGTCGTAAATGAAGCGTAGTGACACGCCATGCGGACATGGAGCAAGATCTTCATAGATACGCTCACACGATGAAAAGGCAAAATTTATCAGTACGATGCCAAGCACCGTACTGATAAACCCTGAAATTATATTTCGTTTTTTATTATGCATCTTTGGTTTCTTAGAAATCGATATTATTGACACGAACTACCCAAGGCAATACATCTACCGAAACTGTCAGATAAATATCACCTCGCTCATCGGGAGTATCAGGACCTGGGTTATCAGGGTCATTATCTGAAATACGTGGATGCCCAAGACGGGAAATGTTAGTTACAGCAAGTTTATAAACATTGTTGCGAACTACAGCGAACTCCATCGGAGCCATTTCACCTTCCACACCATTGTCATTGTGGCGATTCCAATAATAATAGTAGCAATAATAGCCCCAACCACCGTCTTTGTCCTCGCTTGACTGATAGATGGTTATGCCGGCATCAGTAGCTGCTTGTCTGAAATCACTGAGATAAGAACCTTCAAGTGTTTTATCGTTTCTGTCCCAAGTGTTCCATTTTGAATTAGCACTACTTTCATCTTGAGGGCTAGCATCCCCTTCCTCACCTGTACCACCGGTACCATATACAGCCACATAAAGCGGATGAGAACGACTCCATGTTTTGGTCTCTTCGTTGTATGCAACAGCTTTCACTGCTTTTCGCACATTTGGCCAACTTACATACAAATTGCCGCCGAACATATAAATAATCGGATCTTTATAAGAATCCTTCATTAAACCAGAAGCAGTGTAATTAATAACTTCTGCCAAGTGCCTGGTATCTTCGTCAGTGCTAGCGGCAGCAGCTTCAGTAGCTACCATTTTTCCTTTGAAAACAATACCGGTTGTTATACCGTTTACCTGCCTGTCAACCGGTCCCGGAATTGTATTTTCAGTTACATACCGCCATATACGATAGTCACCATATTTGTTACCAGTATTCCAGCTATTATCTGTATCTTCTTCACCCCCAAGAACCGTAGATAATAGATGCGTGTTCCATTGATCTTGCTTTGTATTGTCTATTGAGCCGTCAGGTTGAAAGAGAGGGTAATTAAAATACTCACTTAATTTCGTAGTCTCAATGCCTTGATTCTTCTCGGTTGCCCACACATCCACGACATAATTACCATTAAGATGAGTTTCCCCACCTCCCACAGCGGTAAACCAGGGCTTTTCCGGGCTGCAAAGACTAGCTTGTGCCGGAAGTCCATTATCAGATACACGACGCAAATAATAAAAACTATTATTCATATTCACCAAAGCCATTTTACCTAATTCAACGTTTACAATGTAAGCCCCAGGTGTTCCGTCCGGCGCAATATCTTGTACAACCGGATAAGTGTTGCCTTTCTGAGGACGTATATTTTCAGGCAAACTGCGACTACCATCTCTAAAATCGAAACGTGCCATTGCGCGTTCTACTTTCACTGCACCACCTACACTGTTGTCTACTTGTGACAAGCTTCCCGCATTGTTTATTCCGGAAAGATTAAACGGAGTAGCTTCATTATATAACAACCAGTCATTCATCGTATTAGGAAGCAAGCGTTTGGCTATGGAATAGTTGGACATCAGGAAGCTGCCACCTTCATTCTTGCTCCATATCTTTCCTAATTCCTTATCGTCACCCTTGCAAATTGCATTATACCATGTCGTATTCTTATATTCAGTTTTACTGATAAGTTCTACCAATTCATCTGTCGGGTTACAAAATATAAATACATTCACTTCCTTTTTATCAGTTGGTGTTTCTGTATCATTATAGAACTGAGACAACTGTGTTTTAGTTATTTCGGAAGTTCCGATATAAGCCTGTTTATTTGCGGATTGTTTCATCTTGTCCGACATGTCACCAAAAGCAATGAATGCATTATCCGTGCTGCGGGCAAGTACCACGTACATTCTTTTCACATTGTTCTCATAATCTTTACCGATTTCGACACCAACATTGCTGCCACCACCTTCAACCGTATTACTACGCGAACCGGGTACAGACGGCATAGTTACCTGTACTGTCATGTATGCCTTATCTCCCTCATAAACAGTAGGGTCAAATTCTGTTTCACCTAGTTTATCCTCAGCACAACCTGCTGTGAGAACTACGGCAAAAAGGCATAAAAAATACTTGCTAATTCTTTTCATAATCTGCAACTTTGAATGAATTAATAATTTCTATGTTTTTATATTTAGATCCTGTTAATGTTTTATCTCTTCTATTTGCTTTAACATCTCCTCCGCATCAGCCAGCCCCCTATGTGCAGCTTCAGTAAACATTTTTTCTGCCATATCAAACTCCTTCTTCAAGGCAGCGTATGTTCCCCGACCATAAACAGCCTGAGGTGAGTTTCCAGCTTTCTTCAGATAATATTCCGCATTCTTCATATCCCCCCTGTCCATTGCGGCATTTGCAGCATTCAGATTAGCCACTTCATCATCAGGGAACATACGTACAGCGACTTCGAATGTTTCATTATATTCTTCACTCCCCAGTTTCATATCCTGTGCAGCAAGATACATCTCGTTCAAACTTAACTTCTGTGGCTGTGTCTTAATCAGACGTTTGATTTCGTTGATATCAGTATAGGTACGCACTTCATATTTGACTGCATAGTCTGAATGACGAAGCCCCGGATAAACCTCTTTCAGTAAGAATGCATAATCTTTGGGAAAGGCAGTCTTGATGCTACGTTCTTTTGCATCTGGTTCCAGGTTACTGCGGATTAATGCCAGAATACCTGCTTTGTTTTCGAGATACGAGTTTTCCACATAACGTTCGAGTCCTGCCCAATCTTCCGGCTCGTAATCGGTAATGAATAGTGAATCGGCAAAATCGTACTGTTTGCGTACATACTCTTTCAGTGTTTTCGTTCGTCCCATCGCCAGACGTTCATTATTCGAATAGGGACTTTCAGGCGAAGCATATCCTTTAATGCTGACAGAGATAATCCGTGTATCCACATCATTCTTCACCGCATCAATAGTATTAAGTATCTTTTGCAATTCAGTCGGATTACGACGATAATTCTCATGAATTTCTGTTCGGTTCACAGGAAAGTCAATATAAGCCGAACCTTCCAGTACATTAATTTTCGGTTCAGCTTCCGGACGAATGTATACATAGGCAGGCACAAATTCTTTCGGCTCCAACTGAAGTACCAACAGAGGCTCGTTGCCAACAACAAGTGCCTCGCCGCAACAACCGCATGTTTCATTGCCCGTACTGAGCATGGCACGTTTCATCCAATCGGCATAAGGTACGACTGTACGATATTTGACCACAGATACTTTGTTTTTTTGATAAAGCATCACATCATCCGTACACAAGCCATTGCGTAGATGATGATAATAGCGGTTGCGACCAGCTATCATCACCGAAGGTAAGTTCAATTCATTACCTTCTCCTGACAATCTAGGCGTAAGAATCACTTCACGGTTACTTTTTACACTCAATGCCGAAACATCAATATCCATTGATACGAACAATTTATCTTCCGAACGAGACACGGCAAGGTCAGATACTGTCACATTACCGCCCATTATTGTTTGAGCCTTTGCTCCCATCATCAAGAGTAGGAATAGCAAACTACTACAAAATATTTTTGTTGTTCTATTCATATCCGTAATTTGTGTGATTTAAAAAGTATATATAAGATTGACTGCCGCTTTTGTAGGTCCAACATAATTATGCGATTTTCCATCGGCTATTTTTGTACCGCATTGGGTACAGGGATAACTGTCGTAGCGAGTATAAATCCAGCCCAGACCTAACTCCGCTTCCAAATTCCAACGTTTGTTCAATATCCACGCATAACCATAAGCAATACCACCACCGGCAAACCAACCTTGATAACGACGATCAGAAAGCACAGATAAATCTGTTCCAAGAAATGAAATATGATTGTTCAGATTACCAATGTTATACTGCCCACCCAAAGCATGAACACCAACAAAATGACCAGCGAAACGATCACAAAACCAATAACGCCCTTCTGGTTGTAGAAGCCAATGTTTCCACTTACGCTCATGTGAAAAAGTCCAGCCATTATAGTTGGCAGAAAGATCAAATGTCCATTTCGGAGCAAGGCCAACTTCTATTCCTGCATTAACAGTTGCAGTAACATCATACAATAAATTGCTTTTGATTGCTACTTTCTGACAATGTACTTCTGTGCAGAGAAGCACAAAAATCATAATTGCATACAGTTTCAATTTGTTTTTTTTCATATATATAAGTATTATATATTACTAAATTCACACATACACGCATACAATTCGAATCCTATTTATCCTATATATCGGAAATAGAAATATTTTAGACATACGTTATATATCAAATCAATGTTACATACATCTTTTCAACACCCCTATATATATGAGTAGAAATAAATGACATTTCAAATATATCTCTTCCTAAGAGAAGTTTCCAATCTGTAATATAATTGTAATTAATTGAATTTCAATGAATAATGAATTAACTAGAAATATGTATAGATTACAAAGTTTTGCAAATCCCCTAGTTTTTAATAGTTTAGCTAAAAAAAAGTTTATATTTTACATTGTCATTTACAATATTTTGTATAATTTTGCAACAGATTGGATACATCTCTTAGGAAGAAAGGTACTTAAATTGTATATATACTAGAACTAATATCCGCATATATTCAATTTTGCATATTTCCGGTATACCTAATAATGAATATTTCAGTTTCTCATTAGGAGATAAACTCTTTGTCTTAAAAGTCAGCACTAAAGAGAAGAACACGGGATATAGCTTTGTTCTTATCATTATAAAAGAATACATTATGAAGTTCCCTCCAAAAAATATTCCTATAGTATTTGGATAAATCGAACCTTTTCCATATCTTTGCACCGTCAAAAAAATAAGAGCAATATAGGTTAAACATTTAACATATATACAATCTATTTCTTTGATTATAATGTGATAATAATTGTATTGTTAATCAGAGTTTTACGAATAAAAATTTTCAAAGCTCAATTTTCAGCAACATCACATTCAAGAGCGGAATGTAGCGCAGTTGGTAGCGCACTACGTTCGGGACGTAGGGGTCGGGCGTTCGAGTCGCCTCATTCCGACAAGATAAGGGTTAGCTTACTGAGATTCAGAAAGTTAATCCTTATTTTTTAAAACAGCCGGGACGAAATCGGGACGGCGGGTATGAAGTACTGATCATCCATCGGATAATTCAATAATCAATTTCTTTTTCGTTCGATTCCTCCCTATTTTCAATTTAATTTATTTGCACGCCAATAGATTCATTTATATCTTTGTTACCAATATTTCATTTAATCCCATTAATTCATCAACCTATTACATCATGAAAAACAGATTCCACCTTTTAGCCACAGCGGTAGTTTCCTTGTTATGTGTTAGTTGTGCAGAAACTCAGGTTTCTCAGTCCGGAAGTGAAAAAGCAGTCAATCCCCCTATTATGGGTTGGAGCTCATGGAACGCTTTCCGGGTAGATATCAGTGAAGATATTATTAAGAATCAGGCCGACCTGATGGTTAAAAAAGGTCTGAAAGACGCAGGATATCATTATATTAATATTGATGATGGTTTCTTCGGCGAACGGGACGGCAATGGAAAGATGCAGACCAACAAAAACCGTTTCCCGAATGGCATGAAACCGGTTGCCGACCATATACATAGTCTTGGAATGAAAGCCGGTATTTATACAGATGCCGGCAACAACACTTGCGGTTCTATCTGGGACAACGATCATGCAGGAGTAGGTGCCGGTATTTACGGACATGAGCAACAAGACGCCCAACTCTATTTCGGCGACTGGGGATTCGACTTTATCAAGATAGACTATTGCGGCGGAGATGTACTGGGCCTGAATGAACAGGAACGCTATACTTCCATCCGGAACAGCATCGACAAAGTAAACAAGGACGTCTCTGTCAACATCTGCCGTTGGGCTTTTCCCGGCACATGGGCAAAGGATGTAGCTACTTCATGGCGTATCAGCGGTGACATCAATGCACATTGGGGGTCATTGAGATATGTGGTCGGCAAAAACCTATACCTGTCTGCCTACGCCAAAGACGGGCACTACAATGATATGGATATGATGGTCATCGGTTTCCGCGACAACAGCAAAGTAGGAGGAAAAGGACTTACCCCGACAGAAGAAGAAGCTCACTTCGGCTTATGGTGTATCATGAGCTCGCCTCTGCTGATCGGATGTAATCTGGAAAGTTTGCCGGAATCTTCTCTTGAACTGCTGACAAACAAAGAATTAATCGCTCTGAACCAAGACCCGTTGGGCTTGCAGGCATACGTAGCACAACATGAGAACGAAGGCTATGTACTGGTAAAAGACATCGAACAAAAACGTGGTAATGTACGTGCCGTTGCTCTTTACAATCCATCGGATACTGTTTGCAGCTTCTCCGTACCTTTCTCGGCACTGGAGTTTGGCGGGAACGTAAAAGTACGTGACTTGGCAAAACGCAGTGATTTAGGAAATTTCTCTGATGTCTTTGAGCAAACGCTTCCTGCACACAGCGCTATGTTCCTCCGCATGGAAGGCGAAACACGTCTGGAACCGACATTATATGAAGCAGAATGGGCATACCTGCCAATGTTCAATGATCTCGGCAAAAATCCGAAAGGCATCATATATGCCGCCGATCAGGAAGCTTCCGGAAAAATGAAAGTAGGTTTCTTGGGCGGACAACCAGAGAATTACGCAGAATGGCCGGAAGTATACAGCGCAGACGGCGGACGTTACCAAATGACGGTTCATTATTCATTCGGCAAAGGAAGACAACTGGAGATAGATGTCAACGGCATCGTAACCAAAATCGATTCACTGGGAGAAGATGACAAGCACAATCAAGTCACAATCCCCGTTGATCTGAAAGCCGGTTACAATCATATCCGTATGGGCAACAGCTACAACAAAGGCACCGCCGACTACATCAACTGCCCCATGACCATGGAGGAGTACGATGCCTTCTGGAAGGAGCTGTGTGCCGCCAAGGAAGCCCAGCTCCACGGCTTTGAAGATCAGAACGTGTTCGAGGGCTGTATGCCCGTAGAGGTCATGGGTCGCCGGGGGCACGACACCCTCTGTTACGGCCCCTTGAAGCCGGTGGGTCTGCCTGACCCTCGGACGGGCGTGGAGCCTTACGCCGTGGTGCAGCTGCGCAAGGACAACGCCACCGGCAGCATCTACAACATGGTGGGCTTTCAGACCCACCTGACCTGGCCGGAACAGAAGCGGGTGTTTCAGATGATCCCCGGCCTGGAGCACGCCGAGTTCATCCGCTACGGCGTCATGCACCGCAATACCTACATCAACTCCCCCAAGCTGCTCAACCACTATTATCAGGTCATCTCCGAACCTCGCCTGACCTTCGCCGGCCAGATCACCGGCGTGGAGGGCTATGTGGAGTCCGCTGCCTCCGGCCTGGTGGCGGCTGTGGAGCTGGCACATCGTCTGAAAGGTCTCCCACCGGTGGACTTCCCCCAGGAGACTGCGCTGGGGGCGCTGGCACACTATGTGAGCAATCCCACTGTGGTGAACTTCCAGCCTATGAACGTGAATTTCGGCATCATCCCGCCCCTGGGCTACAAGGTCAAGGGGAAGCGGAACAAGAACGCCGCCCTGAGTCAGCGGGCGCTGGACGCCCTGGCTCAACTGAACCTGTGACAGGAGGTTTTTGAATCCTATGAGACTGATCATCGACGCAATGGGCGGCGATCTCGCCCCTCAGGCTCCGGTTGCCGGCGCCCTGCAAGCCATCCAGACCTACGGGTGCCAGGTGATCCTGGTGGGACAGGAGGAGGTCATCCGCCAGACCCTGGCCAAAGAGGGTGTCACCAACCTGCCCGACGGCCTGACCATCCACAACGCCACCCAGGTCATTGAGATCTGCGACAACCCTTCCACCGCCTGGCGGCGGAAGAAGGACTCCTCCCTGACCGTGGGCATGAACCTGCTGATGGCAGGCGAAGGGGACGCCTTCCTGTCTGCCGGCAGCACCGGCGCCATCTTGACCGGTGCTACCTTCCTGGTTAAGCGCATCCCCGGCATCCGCCGTGCGGCGGTGGCGCCTGTCATCCCCACAGCAAAGGGGCAGGCCATTCTCATCGACGCCGGTGCCAACGCAGAATGCACACCGGAATACTTCCTCCAGTTCGCCTGCATGGGCAGCTTTTACGCCCACAAATTGCTGGGGCTGGAAAATCCCAAGGTGGGTCTGCTGAACATCGGCGCCGAGGACAGCAAGGGTACAGACCTGCAGAAGCAGACCCTGGCCCGGCTGAAGGAGGCCGATGCCGCCGGACACCTGCATTTCATCGGCAATATCGAGGCCAAGGAGGCCATCAAGGGCGGCTGCGACGTCATCGTGACGGATGGCTTTTCCGGAAACATCCTGCTCAAGACCATGGAGGGCGTGGGCTCCTTTGCCGGGTCAGCCCTGAAGAGCATGTTCAAAAAAAACCTGCTGACAAAGCTGGCCGCTCTGGCGGTGATGCCGGGCCTTAACGCCTTCAAGGACAAGCTGGACCCCAATAAGGTGGGCGGCACCGCCTTCATCGGCATCTCCAAGGCCGTCATCAAGGCCCACGGGGCCTCCAACGCCGAGGCCGTTGAAAATGCCGTCGGTCAGGCGGCGACCTTCGCCCGCAGCGGCCTTATTGAAAAAATTGAGGAAAATGTGAATTTGATGAAAATTGAGCAGTAAATGCCTATTTGACTATTGACATACATACGCCGATGCCGTATTATTTTTCAAGACATATCCGAAAGGAGAAAAACTCGATATGACAGCAGAGGAAATTTTCAAAACGATGCAGGACCTCATCGCCGAGCAGTTTGCCATCGATGCGGAGGAGATCACCCTGGACAGCTCTTTCGTGGATGACCTGGGCGCCGACTCCGTGGATCTGGTGGAGCTGGTGATGGCCATGGAGGAGGAGTTTGACGTAGGCGAGATCGACGAGGAGGATCTGGCCGGGCTCAAGACCGTCCGGGACTGCGTGCAGTATTTGAACCATAAAATCAACGGTTGAAAAAAGAGACCCCACCGTTCAAAAGTCCTCACAGAGTTCGCGTCCGCAGACGCGAGAAATGAGATCATTTTCGCCCGCGACATGTGCGTGGGCGAAAATTCTTATTCGGCTGCGAGGCCTTTTGCCGGACAGGCTGCTGTAAAAGCGGGAATTTACAGCCGCGGTAAGGAAGGGTGTGTGCGGGAAACCCAAGAAGGGTGTCCTGCGCCATTCAGATCCATAGATTTTGCATCTTCTTCAAAGATACAAAATCTTATGCGGCGGGCGAAAAGGCATTTTCGGCACGCCGGGGTTTCCTTTTTCAGCTGTGGAGAGGAGTTTTTATGTTCACACTGGAGGAAAAGCTGGGCTATCGGTTCAAAAACCGCGCCCTGCTGGAAAACGCTCTGCAGCATAGCTCTTATGCTAACGAGCACCGCGGCGCGGGCATGCGCAGCAATGAGCGGCTGGAGTTTTTGGGTGACGCCGTGCTGGGCGTGGTGACGGCAGACTACCTGTACAAAAAGCATCCGGACCTGCCGGAGGGGGACCTGACCCGCATCCGGGCGGCGCTGGTGTGCGAGGAGAGCCTGCACGAGGTGGCCCAAGGCCTGGATTTAGGCCGGCATCTGAAGTTGGGCCGGGGCGAGGAGCAGGGCGGCGGCCGGGAGCGGCCGTCTATCCTGGCGGATGCCACGGAGTCCGTGTTTGCCGCGGTTTATCTGGATGGCGGCATGGAGGCCGCTGCGGCACTGATTCACCGGGTGCTGCTGGATAAGGAGCGGGAGGAAGCTGTGGAGGAGCGCCGCCGGGACTACAAGACTGAGCTGCAGGAGCTGGTGCAGCGCAAGAGCGGCTCTACTCTGAACTACCGGATGGTGGGCTCTGACGGGCCGGACCATGCCAAGGTCTTTGAGGCGGCGGCTCTGCTGAATGGGGAGGAGTTTTCTACCGGCACCGGTCACAGCAAGAAGGAGGCGGAGCAATCCGCCGCCCGGGCAGCCCTGGAGAAGCTGAAGGGACAGAACTGAAGCATAAAAGCAGGTCTGCGGCCAACCGGCCGCAGACCTGCTTTTATTGGAAGCTCCTTCGTATTTCGCCGCTTACTCTTTTAAATTGAGCTCCTCACGATATTTTTTTGCATCCTTTAAGAAGCTGGCTGCGATCATCACAATGACGATGCCGATGGGGAACGCCGCAACGATACTCACCGATTGCAGGTTTGTCATGGAGCTTTCGGCGAACAGCAGCGCGATGGGCAGCAGAATCAGCAGGATGCACCACATGAGCTGGATCAGCTTGTGGGGCTGCTGACCCTCCTCCAGCCGATGGTAGCTGTAGCAGGAGGCCGTGAGGGCAATGGAGTCAAAGGAGGTGGCGTAAAAGGCGATCATGGTCAGCAGCACCACCACCATGATCACCGGCGCGCCTGGCAGGGTCTTGATAATCTCTACGATCATGCCATAGATGTCATTGGTGCGCAGAAAGTGAGCGATGAAGTCGGCCTTCCCGGTCACCTGCATCCCCATGGAATAGTTGCCCAGCACGATGAAGCTGACGATGGTGGAGCCCACGCCGAAGCCATAGCCGCCCAGGATCGTCTGACGCACCGTCCGGCCCCGGGAGATATTGCCGATGAAGAACGGCGCGGCCACGCACCACACCATCCAGTAGGCCCAGTAATAGATGGTCCAGGTCTGTGGGAAATGGGAGGTGCGGAGGGGGTCTGTGAAGGTAGACAGGCCAATGAAATTTTGGACCATTGTGCCCAGGGAGGACAGGCCCGTTTCGATAATATACCGGGTCTCGCCGCCGAACAGGAGTACAAAGGCCAGCAGCCCGAAGAACAAGTAGATGCAGACATTGGCCAGCTTGCTGATGCCCTTGAACCCATGCAGAAGGGAGTATGTATATACAAAGCAGGTAATGAAAAGGATGATGATATCGATGGTTACCCGGCCTATTTCCACATGGAACAGCTCCCAAATCAGAGAGCCCATCAGCGGCGTTGCTACGCTGAAGGTGGTGGCGGTTCCGGCCAGCAGGGCAAATACCGCCAGCAGGTCGATGATCCGCCCGGGCCAGCCGTCGGTGTGCTTGCCCAGGATGGGACGGCAGGCCTCGGAATACTTCTGCCGGTTCTGCTTGCGGACATGGAGCATGAACCCGAAGGCTACCGCCAGCACCAAGTAAAAGCCCCAGGGGATAAAGCTCCAGTGAAAGAGCGGATACACTCCGGCCCACTCCTGGACTTTGCCCATTTCAGCCAGGTGGGGGTCGGTGGCGTACAGGACCCACTCAGAAAAAGAGTAAAACAGGATGTCCGCCGCCAGGCCGCAGGTGAACATCATGGCTCCCCAAGCGAAGAAGGGATATTTCGGCTTTTCATTGGGCTCGCCCAGAACAATACTTCCATATTTGGAAGTCCATTCAAGCGGATTCTTTCCTATTTCTCCATTACGCTTCATACCTCGCGGAAATATCCACAGGTTAGTGCGGGTATCTTCTTTCCAGTCCATTGACCGGGCGGTCAGAACTGTATTGTCTTTTCCCTGATAAACAACTCTGGTGCAGGCTTCTGTGGTATTTAACTGAGTGCCCGCTGTAATGGCAGCTAGCGCTATTCCCCATTTCTGTATACGTCTCATAATCTTATCGTTTTACTTTATATATAAACGATGAGGAGGAGATAATGTTTAAAAAGCGAGGTTCTTTTTATACTGTCGGAGAGTAGATTAAAAAAATAGTTATAAGTCGCTTATTCCGGTCAATATCAGCAATGCCGGTAGATAATCTTTCAGCCGGCTACGGAATAGTTTCAGTGCTTTCGAAATATGGAATTCTACTGTTTTGATACTGACTTCCAGTTCGGCTGCAATTTCCCGGTTTGTTTTGCTTTCATACCGGCTTTTAAAGAAAATCGCGCGGGTTTGTTCCGGCAGTTCGTTTAATGTTTTTCGGATGATCTCTTTGACTTCGACCGTGAAGAGGTCTGACGGGTCGCACGACTCCAGGGACGAGATACGAAAATTCAGTTCCCGTTGCCGGTGGTCATATAATTGGTCTTCCACATCTGTACGGATGGTCTGGTGGCGTAAGTGGTTGAGTGACTTGTTTTTTACAGTTGTTAATATGTATCCGGGAATATTGGTGTCGGCTGGCAGTTCTTTTCTTTTTTCCCAGTATTGGATGATTGCCTCCATGTAAATATCCTCCGCGGCGGCCATATCCCTTACGTATGAATTGGCAAACAGAATGAACGGCTCTTTGAATTGACCGAAGAGCGTTGAAAATAGTGAAGATTCCGTTTGTTGTTCTCCCATAACAGATGCAAAAGTAATAAAAAAGTGCCTTCTGATGACGTTTGTGTAGTTAAAAGCATTACTTTTGTAGCTTGTAATTAGTTGAAAACGAAAAAGAATGGATAAAGTAAGTTACGCACTTGGCTTAAGTATCGGAAATAATTTCCAGAACTCGGGCATTAATGATCTTCAGATTGAAGACTTTGTGAAAGGATTGAAAGATATTTTAGGTGGTCAGACCCCGGAAATCAGTTATGACGAAGCTAAGCAGGTGATCAACGATTACTTCATGAAGCTGCAAAAAGAAAAATTTGAAATAAATAAGAAAGCCGGAGAGGAATTCCTGAATATCAATAAAGGAAAAGCAGGTGTAGTTACCCTGCCCAGCGGATTGCAATATCAGGTACTTCAGAAAGGTGAAGGTCCTAAACCGACTGCTTCTGACAAGGTGAAATGTCATTATCACGGAACATTAATCAACGGAACAGTGTTTGATAGTTCGGTACAGCGTGGCGAACCGGCTGTATTCGGAGTATCGCAGGTTATCCCGGGATGGGTGGAAGCATTGCAGTTAATGCCGGTAGGATCTAAATGGAGATTATTTATCCCGTCAGACCTGGCTTATGGCGAACATGGAGCGGGTGAAGCTATCGAACCGAACAGTGCATTGGTTTTTGATGTTGAATTGTTAGATATAGTAAAATAATTTATAGAGAAAAATGAAAAAGATTAATGTTTTAGCTGCTACAGCGATTGTAGCTTTAGGCATTGCTGCCACTTCTTGTGATTCTAAGCCTAGTGCAAATTTGAAATCGGCAGTAGATAGCGCAAGTTATGCTATCGGTGTTTCTACCGGTGCCGGTTATAAAGAAAATTTGAAAACATTACCTGGTGGCGAAGCCAATATCGATGCACTGATCGCAGGTTTTGTTCAGGCTATTAAAGGCGATTCTACAAAGATGACTCCGGAACAGGCTCAGACTTATCTGAACACTTATTTCGTAGAAGCTCAGGCTAGAGAGTCTCAGCAGGCTAAGGAAGAAGGTGAAAAGTTCCTGGCTGAAAACAAAACGAAAGACGGCGTTATCACAACTGAAAGCGGCTTGCAATATAAAGTAGAAAAAGAAGGAACTGGTGCAAAACCGGCAAAAGAAGATAATGTGAAAGTACATTATACAGGAACTCTGTTGGACGGATCTGAATTCGATAGCTCTGTTAGCCGTGGCGAACCTGCTGAATTCAGAGTTGATCGTGTAATCCCGGGATGGACTGAAATCCTGCAGATTATGCCGGTCGGATCTAAATATATAGTTTGGGTTCCTTCTGAACTGGGTTATGGTCCTCAGCCTCCTCGTGGAAGCAGCATCAAACCGAACAGTCTTCTGAAATTCGAAATCGAGTTACTGGATATCGTTAAAGACGATCAGAAAAAGTAATATCTCATTTTGTAGATAAAGAGGCGGGTAAATTATGCTAAAAAGCATTATTTGCCCGCTTTTATTATTTATTTGCTACTTTTTTCTTTCAGAATGATAGATTGTTGAAAATAATTATATACTTTTGATATATAAATAAAAAGAGCGTATAATAAAGCGATAGTAGAAATGGAGAAAATAGACAAACTGGACCGGCAGATATTGAACATTATTTCAAAGAATGCCAGGATTCCTTTTAAGGATGTGGCCGAAGAATGCGGTGTTTCGCGTGCTGCCATTCATCAACGGGTACAACGCATGATTGATATGAATGTGATCGTTGGGTCAGGCTATCATATTAATCCGAAGATTTTGGGTTATAACACATGTACTTATATTGGTGTAAAACTGGAACGAGGTTCGATGTACAAAGACGTGGTTCCCGAATTCGAGAAGATACCGGAAGTGGTTGAATGTCATTTTACGACCGGACCGTACACGATGCTGATCAAGTTATATGCACGCGACAATGAGCATTTGATGGAGTTGCTGAATGCACAGATACAGGAAATACCGGGTGTGACCGCTACGGAAACGCTTATCTCGTTGCGCCAGAGTGTAAAGCGTGAAATCCCTATTTGTGATATTTCCGAATAAGAGAAGATAGAATATATGAGCCCGGCCTCGAATGAGTTGCCGGGCTTTTTTATATGCCATACAATTTATATTTTTGCAGAAAAAGATAAAGCAACAATGTCAAAATATTTGTCCATACTGTTTCTTTGTTGTCTTCCAACCTGGTTATGGGCGGGGGAGAACTATCGTTTTCGTGTCTATTTGAAAGACAAAGGGGATGACGGCTTCCGGGTGGAGGAGCCCGAAGCCTATCTTTCCAGGCAAGCGATCGAGCGGAGGGCAAAAAATGATATCGCTGTGACGGATGCTGATTTTCCCATATCCCGGTCATATATTGCAATGTTGTCTGAGACAGGTGCGACCCCTGTTGTGCAAAGCAAATGGTTTGCGACTGTCGTGGTGGAAAGTCCCGATAGTACGGTGGCTGAACAGTTGCAACAGCTGGCAATTGTTGATTCCGTCAAGTGGATTTGGAAAGGGAACCTGCGGGTTCCGGCCGAGGAAAAGCGGGAAGATCGTTTTGTGTCGGAGGATGAACCGCTACATAATGAATATGGCTATTCCTATAAACAGATCAAGATGCTGAATGGTACTAAATTACATGAAGCAGGTTTTCGGGGTGAAGGAATGCGGGTGGCCGTAATTGATGCCGGTTTTATGAATGCGGATCGGGTGTCGGCTTTCGATTCGCTCAGGTTATTAGGAACGCACAATGTCGTATTTCCTGGTAAAAGTGTGTTTGTCGGGGACGATCACGGGACAAAGGTCCTTTCCTGTCTCGCCGCCGATATTCCGGGTGTGATGGTCGGGACTGCCCCGAAAGCCTCTTACCTGTTGCTTAAGAGTGAGGACAGCGATTCCGAATATCCCGTCGAGGAAGACTATTGGACTGCCGCTGTTGAATATGCGGACAGTGCCGGTGTGGACGTGATCTCTTCGTCGCTTGGGTATTTTGCTTTTGATACGGATGAACTGTCGTACGACCAGGATGCCTTGGATGGCAGGACCGCTATGATCAGCCGAGCGGCTAACTTGGCTGCCGATAAAGGGATACTTGTCTTTTGCAGTGCCGGTAATGAAGGAAGCGGCGATTGGGAAAAGATCACGTTCCCATCAGACGCAGGCGGGATCTTTACGGTCGGTGCGATAGATAAAGATAAAAAGAAAAGCGGTTTCAGTTCCGTTGGCTTTACTGCCGACGGGCGTGTGAAACCGGATGCCGTAGCATTAGGTACGAGTAGCTGCGTAATTGGGCCGAACGGCAATGTCAGGTATGCGAATGGGACCTCTTTTGCCACGCCTATCCTTGCTGGGATGGGAGTTTGCCTTTGGCAATCATTGCCCTGGTTGAATAACAGGGAGATGATCGAACTGCTGCATCGCTCGTCCAGTCAATATAAACATCCGGATACGGAGTTAGGATACGGTATTCCCGATTTCTATAAAGCATATAAGAAGGAAAGGAAAAATGGGGTACGGTCAAAATAATCAGAATCAGGAGCGGCAGGCGTTTTCTTTGCTGGAGCTGAATAACCGGGTGAAAGGGGTTGTCCTGAATGCATTCCCGGAGACGTGCTGGGTGCGTGCCGAGATGAGTGACGTGCGTACGAATGCAGCATCTGGGCATTGTTATCTGGAGTTTATCGAAAAGAACGCGATAACCGGCCAGCTGGTAGCAAAGGCACGCGGTTCCATCTGGGCGAAAACATTCCGGATGCTGAAACCTTATTTTGAGATGGAAACCGGGCAGATATTTGCCTCCGGGTTGAAAGTATTGGTGAAAGTGTCGATCGAGTTTCACGAACTTTACGGGTATAGCCTGACCGTGCTGGATATTGATCCGGCCTATACGTTGGGAGACATGATCCGGAAACGGATGGAAATCATCCGGCAATTGAAGGAAGAGGGCGTTTTCACACTGAATAAGGAATTGCCGTTGCCAACGTTGCCGAAGCGGATCGCTGTCATCACTTCGCCAACGGCTGCCGGATACGAAGACTTCCTGAACCAGTTGGCAAACAACAAGGCCGGCTATCCTTTCTATCCGAAACTGTTTCCGGCTCTTATGCAGGGCGAACGGACGGAAGAGTCCGTGATTGCGGCATTGGACCGGGTGTACCGCCATGCCGACTGTTTCGATGTGGTCGTGATTATCCGGGGCGGTGGTGCTACTTCGGACCTGAATAGTTTTGATTCCTATCTCTTGGCGGCAAATTGTGCACAATTCCCGCTTCCTATTATAACCGGTATCGGGCATGAACGCGATGACACGATCTTGGATATGGTAGCTCATACACGGATGAAGACACCGACGGCCGTAGCCGAGTTCCTGATCGGGCAGATGGACAAAGCTGCCGGGGAGGTGGAAGAGTTACAACAGGACGTTTGTTCGTTGGCAACTGAGATCCTGTCCAGGCAAAAGAACTTCCTGCAATCATTAGGAAGTCGTCTGCCTGTCCTGGCAATAAACCGGATCGAGCGGAATCGTTCACTTCTCCAACGGATAGGCATGCAATTGCCAACGGATGCCCATGCATTTCTAAACCAGTGGGCATCGAAGCTGGAAGCGATGCAGGTGCGTTTGGCAAACCGTGCGGAGAGTAGTTTGGCAGAGCGGAGCCGTTTTGTCCAGTTGACCGAACAATTTATCAAGATGGCTTCTCCCGACTATGTATTGAAGCGGGGTTACAGTTTGACGCTGAAGGGCGGCAGGATCATCAAACAGGCTGACGGACTGGTTGTCGGCGACGAATTGATAACCCGTTTTGCAGACGGTGAAGTACGTTCGAAAGTACTGAAGAAATAAATCAAAATCATAAATCATAAATCAAAAAACCCCATCATGGCAGAAACATATAATGAAGCAGTAGAGAAACTCCGTAAGATCGTTGCCGATATAGAGAATGGCGATCTGGACGTTGATATTCTTTCTGAAAAGGTAAAGGAAGCGACCCGATTGATCAAATTGTGTAAGGAGAAACTTTACAAGGCAGACGAGGAGGTCAAGAAAGTTTTGGAGGAACTGGAATGATGAAGAGATATGTCTTGATAGTCGCTGGAGGTCGCGGGCTGCGTATGGGAAGCGACTTGCCGAAGCAGTTTATCCCGATGGAAGGAAAGCCAGTCCTGATGCATACGTTGGAGGCTTTTCACCGCTGGGATGCGTCTGCCGGTCTGATCCTGGTGCTTCCAGAAGATCACCAACCTTATTGGAAGATGCTTTGCCGGGAGATCGGTTGTAAAGTCCCGCACCGGATTGCAAACGGAGGCGAAACGCGTTTCCATTCTGTTCGCAATGGATTGAATTTCCTTTCGGATGAAATCGGAAATCTGTCTGGAGGGGATGAAAAGACGTGGGTCGCCGTTCATGATGGGGTCCGTCCTTTTGTCGCTCCCGAAGTTATCGACCGGTGTTTTGCCGAGGCTGAAGTGTCGGGTGCTGCTATCCCGGTCATGCCTGTGGTCGATTCTCTCCGCGAGTTTTCCGGCGGGTCGAGCCGTCCGGTCGATCGTTCGCGTTATCAGGCGGTGCAAACCCCGCAGGTTTTCGATTATGATTTGCTTTTGAAAGCGTATGAACAGCCCTACTCTGAATTGTTTACCGATGATGCTTCGGTTGTGGAGGCTTGGGGGCATACGGTCAAGACTGTTCCGGGAAACCGGGAGAATATAAAGATTACGACTCCGTTCGATCTGTTGGTGGCAAAGGCGCTGCTTGCAAAATAAATATTTGTATATGCTCGATCTCGACAAACGTTCCATCATGTATCTGCTGGGCGTCGGCCCGAAAAAGGCGGAGATATTGCAGAAGGAAGCCGGTATTTCTTCGTATGAAGATATGCTGTTCTACTTTCCGTACAAATACATTGACCGTAGTCGTTTCTACAAGGTGGCAGAAGTGACCGGGGATATGCCTTATATACAGATGAAAGGGCGTATCTTGTTTTTCGACACGGTAGGTGAAGGGCGTACAAGGCGGTTGATCGGGAAATTCACGGATGGGACGGGCACAATCGACTTGGTCTGGTTTAAAGGGATTAACTATGTTTTGGACAAGATCAAGACTGGCGTTGATTATATCGTATTTGGTAAACCGACCGAGTTCGGGCATATCTATAATATTCCCCATCCGGATATAGACCCTCTGGATCAAGCGGATAAGGTTGCCAACGGGCTGACACCATTCTATAATACGTCCGAGAAGATGAAAAAGTCGTTCCTTAATTCGCGGGCGATTCAGAATTTGCAGTACACTTTGTTGAGCGGTTTGAACTGGACGTTGCCTGAAACTCTTCCTCCGGATGTCTTGAACCGTATCCGGATGATGTCGTTTCCGGAAGCGATACGGAATGTGCATTTTCCCGAATCGGTCGATAAATTGCGGAAAGCGCAATTGCGCCTTAAGTTTGACGAACTGTTTTTCATCCAGTTGAATATTCTCCGCACTTCCAACCTGCGCAAACTGAAGTTGAGAGGGATTGTCTTTCCTTCCGTTGGAGATTATTTCAATACGTTCTATAAAGAATATCTACCTTTCGAACTGACGAATGCGCAGAAACGTGTTGTCCGTGAGATTCGTGCCGATATGGGAAGCGGGCGTCAGATGAACCGCCTTTTGCAGGGCGATGTGGGAAGCGGGAAGACTTTGGTCGCTTTGCTCTCCATGCTGTTGGCGGTCGATAACCATTGCCAGGCTTGTATGATGGCGCCGACGGAGATTTTGGCAACCCAGCATTATGCGACAGTCATGGGGTTTCTGAAAGATATGGATATAAAAGTAGCCCTGCTGACCGGCTCAACGAAAAAGAAGGAGCGGAATAAGATATTGCCGGCTATCGCGAGCGGTGAGATCCAACTCGTGATCGGGACACATGCTTTGATTGAAGAAACAGTTGTCTTCTCCTCTCTCGGTCTGGCGATTATAGACGAACAGCATCGCTTCGGAGTGGAACAGCGTTCTCGGTTGTGGACGAAAAATGCGGTTGTCCCTCATGTCCTGGTGATGACTGCGACACCTATTCCCCGTACGCTTGCCATGACTTTATACGGCGATCTGGATGTCTCGGTGATCGATGAGTTGCCACCCGGACGCAAACCGATCCAGACCGTGCACCGCTATGATAACAAGAAAGCGCAACTTTACGACTTTCTCCGTAAGGAAATCGGACAGGGCCGGCAGGTCTATGTCGTTTATCCTTTGATCGAAGGCAGTGAGAAGTTGGATTATAAGAACTTGGAAGAGGGGTTCGAGACATTCAAAGAAGTTTTCCCTGAATATAAGGTATGTATGGTTCACGGAAAGATGAAAGCGGCCGACAAAGAGGCGGAAATGCAGAAGTTTATTTCCGGCGAGGCGCAGATATTGATGGCGACGACCGTGATAGAGGTTGGCGTGAACGTGCCGAACGCTTCCGTGATGGTCATCGAAAGCGCCGAACGTTTCGGTCTTTCCCAGTTGCATCAGCTTCGTGGACGGGTGGGACGTGGAGCGGAGCAGTCATATTGTGTGCTTGTCTCTTCCTATAAACTGAGCAACGAGACACGCAAGCGCTTGGAAATAATGGTGAGCAGCAATAACGGATTTGAGATTGCCGAGGCCGATTTGCGTCTGCGGGGCCATGGTGATCTGGAAGGAACGCGTCAGAGCGGAGAAGGGATAGACCTTAAGATCGCGAACTTGGCAGCCGATGGACAAATCCTTCAGTATGCGCGTGATATAGCTCAGGATGTTTTGAACGAAGACCCCGATTTGTTATCCGAACCTAACCGGATATTGAACGAACGCCTGAAAACTCTCTTCGCAAAGAAGGTAAACTGGGGAATGATCAGCTAATATGTTGTGAAACATATTTTGTTTTAATTGTGTGTAAATCAAAGGGTAAAAAGTTCGCTTTTGCTTTTCTTTGGTTTCATTGCGGAAATTTTTCGTTATTGAATTTTGCCGGCTTATCCAAAATTACGAACTTTGACGAGATAACGGTGGAATAAACCATTCTATATCATGATTTTTCATCGTGAAATTACTGTCGAAAGTGATAAGAATAATGAAGATACGAGCATTACTGTTTATTTGTTGTACCACTATTCTGGTATCAGCTGTTGAAGCTAAGATAAAAGAAGATGAAGGAGCTCCGAAGCAAATCGTTCATATTGAAAAGATGGATAAGCGTGTTTCCGAATTGATGGCAGACCGTGTTAATATCCGGAAGAATATGGAACTGAAGGAACTTGCGACCCTCAGCGAGATCGAAATGGAAGAAAAGGAGAACTTGATGTTTCCCGCTGATGAATTGTACGGGTCCAATTGGGAGAACCGTTGGGTTGATCCGTTTCGGGGAGCTGCGAAGGTCAATTTTCCGGATTCGTTTGCGATAGACTGTTCCTCCTTTGTCTATCCTATCGCCATTGATTCTATGGCAAGGATCACCTCTAAATATGGTCCCCGTCGTCGTCG
>ERZ857882.1457-NODE-1457-length-27499-cov-8.571272_pt1 | contig 27499 bp, 19 predicted proteins | sample MGYA00519697_ERZ857882 | MGnify/ENA primary metagenome ERZ857882 (study PRJEB31778, sample SAMEA3449373) | human gut metagenome | biome: human gut; feature: human-associated habitat; material: faeces | place: United Kingdom | collected 2010/2012 ...
ATTTGAGCCAAATATGGAGAGGATGCAGCAATATACGGAAGATGAAATCGTAGAACAACTACGGGATCCGGCCCGGCAAAGGGATGCTTTTGCCTGGGTGGTGAATCTTTATGGGGAAAAGTTATATTGGCAGATACGAAAGATGGTACTGAGCCATGACGATGCAAATGATCTTTTGCAGAATACTTTTCTGAAGGCCTGGACGAATATCGATTATTTCCGGGGAGAGGCGAAGTTGTCTACCTGGCTGTATAAGATTGCCATCAATGAATGTATTACTTTCCTGAACCGCCAGCGGAATATGAATAACGTCTCGATCGACGATACCGATGTCTTTTTGCTGGAACGTCTGAAGGGAGATGACTATTTTGACGGTGACGAGGCACAGCTGAAATTGCAGAATGCCATCCTCACTTTACCGGAGAAACAACGTTTGGTGTTTACCATGAAATACTTTGACGAGATGAAGTATGAAGATATGTCGGATATTCTGGGAACCTCTGTCGGCGCCCTCAAAGCCTCTTATCATCATGCAGTCAAAAAAGTCGAGGAGTTTTTAACAAAAGACATTTAAACCTTTTGGGACGAAGCTCGTCAAAGGTGTATTAAAACGGAAGTGTATGGAAAAAGAACAAAACAATCTGGAACGTTTTAAAGGAAAGAATCCTTTTACTGTGCCCGACGGGTATATGAAGGATCTCACGGCTAATATAATGAGCCAGTTACCTGATAAACCGAAGGCCGAGGCGAAAAAGGTCTCCATGATGGACCGTGCCCGTCCGTGGTTGTATATGGCTGCTGTATTTGCCGGACTGGGGTTGTTCTTTAAAGCAATAGTCGGTTTCGACGGTGAAAAGAGCCAGTCTGATACATTGTTAGTACAGTCTAAAGATGCATCGGAAGTAAAAACTGCTATCATGGAAGCAGAGAATGAAGAATACCTGGAGTATCTGGAGGCCCAATATACGGATTATCTTTTAGCAGAAGAATTGGGCAATTACGAATAAATTGACGAAAAAAAGAAGTTATTAGCATATTTTTGTAATAATAGTTGTATGAGCAAAATATTTTTTATTACATTTGTGGCGATTTCAGTTTTGTTCTCTTCGAAAGTGTTGGCGCAGGGAGAAAAACAACAACATCGACATTTTGATAAGGAAGCCTTTCAGGCAAAGCGAAATGCTTTCATTACAGCTGAAGTAGGCTTGACACCGGAAGAAGCAGCAGCTTTTATACCGTTGTGTAATGAGTTACAACAAAAAATGTTCGAAGTTGGCCGTGAATGCCGTAAGCTGACGAAGGATCTGAAGCATAAGAATCCACCGACTGAATCCGATTATTCGAAAGTGAATGATGAATGTCTCGGAGTGAAGATGAAGGAAGCGGCTTTGGAAAAAGAATATTACGAGAAATTCAAAAAGATATTATCGCCTGAGAAACTTTATAAATACCGGCGGGCAGAATATAAGTTTGCACGGAATTTTATGAAAGGACCGGACGATAGGAAAGATGAAAACAAGAAAAAATAAAATATTATCATTATTTGTGTTTTTTGTTTAGATTTAGTTTTGGCGTTTAAGTTAAGGGAGGGGTGGCGACGTGATGTCGGTTCCCCTTTTGTTTTTTATAAACCTTTCGATTTGGCTTCATCCCATATCTTATCCATCTCTTCCAAAGACATTTCTTTCAGTGAACGTCCTTCTTTGATGGTATGATCTTCCAGATAGTTGAAACGGCGGATAAACTTCTGGTTCGTGCGTTCCAATGCGTTATCCGGGTTGATCTTATATAAGCGGGCGGCATTAATAAGGCTGAAGAACAGGTCTCCGAATTCACCTTCCATCTTATCTGCATCCATTTTGTCGATCTCGGCCTTCAGTTCGGTAAACTCTTCATGAACTTTATCCCATACCTGGTCGCGCTGTTCCCAATCGAAACCTACGTTGCGGGCTTTATCCTGGATACGGTGGGCTTTTACGACAGACGGGAGGGAAGCGGGGACGCCTTCCAGTACGGTTTTGTTGCCACCTTTTTCTTTCAGTTTTATCTGTTCCCAACTCTGTTCTACTTTCTGGGCCGTATCGGCGGATGCGTCACCAAATACATGCGGATGGCGGAAGATGAGCTTCTGGCAAAGGCTGTCGCATACGTCTTTGATGTCGAAGGCTTCTTTCTCTTCGCCTATTTTTGCATAGAAGACGATATGCAGGAGCAGGTCGCCCAACTCTTTTTTGATATTGTTATTATCGTCTTTCATGATTGCGTCGCACAATTCGTATGTTTCTTCGATTGTGTTGGTACGCAGACTCTCGTTTGTTTGCTTCCTGTCCCAGGGACATTTCACCCGAAGCTCATCCAGAATGTCGAGCAGTTGCCCGAAGGCTTCCATTTTTTCTTGTTTCGTAGACATTGTAATAATATGCCAATATGTTAATGTGCCGATATGCCAATGTGAAAATGAAGAAACTCTGTCGGTACAGGAGCTTTCTTAATTGGCACATTGGCATATCGGCACATTGATTAATTATTTATTTTGTTCTTTGAACGTTTTCAATCCGTTTTCAAGGAATTGTATGTATTTCGATACATCTTCGTTGAAGGCATAAGACGGGCCGAGCGGTTTGCCTTCGTCATTCAGCAGAATGTAGAAAGGCTGTGCGTTGGCTCCGAACTTACTGCGCTGGAGATAACTCCATTTATCGCCGATTGTTTTCAGTTTGCGGACTTTGCCATGTTCTTCGATTTCGATCGGATGCGGCAGTTTAGTCTTGTCGTCTACCATCAAGGTGATTAGTACATAATCGTTTTCGAGTATCTGTTTCACCTTCGGATCTGTCCAGACGGATGCTTCCATCTTGCGGCAGTTTACACAACCGAAGCCGGAAAAGTCGATCATCACCGGTTTATTTAGGAGTTTGGCTTTGGCCATGCCGCTTTCATAATCGTCGTAGGCTGCATGGACTTCATCATCATACAGGCTGAAATCCTGTGTGTACAAAGGAGGAGCGAAGGCGCTGATCGATTTCAGCGGAGCACCCCAAAGTCCGGGTACCATATAAACTGCGAATGCGAATGAAATGATTGCCATAAACAGACGCGGAACAGATACATATTTCACATCGCTGTCGTGGCTGAATTTGATTTTGCCCAGCAGATAGAAACCTAACAGAACGAATATCACAATCCATAACACGATAAATACTTCACGATCCAGCAAACGCCAGCCGTAAGCCAGGTCGGCTACGGAGAGGAACTTCAAAGCCAAAGCCAGTTCAAGGAAACCAAGTACTACTTTTACGGAGTTCAGCCAACCGCCTGATTTAGGCATACTTTGCAACATATTCGGGAAGATGGCGAACAGACTGAACGGAATAGAGAGTGCCAATGCAAACCCGAACATTCCGATAGCCGGACCGACTGCCGTTCCCATGGATGCAGCCTGAACCAACAATGTTCCGATAATCGGACCGGTACAGGAGAAAGATACCAGTACCAGGGTGAACGACATAAAGAAGATACTCAATATACCAGTGGTAGAATCTGCTTTGCTATCCAGTTTCGTTGTCCATGAAGCAGGTAGAACCATTTCAAATGCTCCGAAGAACGAAATGGCAAATACAACCAGCAACAGGAAGAATATAATATTGAATATAGCGTTCGTCGATAAGTCATTCAGTGCGCTAGCCCCGAAAATACCCGTGATAAGTAATCCCATCACCAGGTAGATTACAATAATGGACAAGCCGTATGTCAGTGCATCGCGAATCGCTTTCTTCCGGTCTTTCGTACGTTTCAGGAAGAAACTAACCGTCATCGGGATCATCGGCCACACGCAAGGTGTCAGCAAGGCGATCAATCCGCCGAGGAATCCGGCGAAGAAGATGAACAGCCAGGAGGTATCGGTTGCCGTAACGGTCGTATCGCCAAAGGCCTTCAACTCGTCGATAACCGGTGTCCATAAAGCAGCATCGTTCGTTAATGCGTTGGTTATCTTTTCCGGATTGACGATTACTTTTTCTTCTTTTGCAACCGGGTCGGGTGTTGTCAGGGTTTTTCCTTCTTCCACTACGAGGTTCGTATCCGGCTGTTCTTTTGTAACATCCTCTTTTTCCACGACAGGCGCTTCGGCAGGCAATGTCAGTTTCGTGTTTTTACTGTCGAAAGCAAAACTCTCACGGTCGGGCGGTAAACAGGTTTCGTCGTTGCAGACCATGAATTCGACTTCCCCTTCGATTTTAAACTTCTTCGGGTCGAGTATTTTTACCTTTTGTGTAAAGGTAACGGCACCGGGAAACCAACGGAGGTCCATGGCAAACTGTTCGTCGTAAACGACAGTCGGCTTGATGTTGGATACCGGTTGTCCGATCAGTTCGGCCCCCTGGAGTGTCTCAAAAGTAAACGAGGTTGAAACAGGCCCTCCCTCGGGCAGGTTCATATCGTACAGATGCCAGCCTTTTTCAATGGTGGCGGTGAATACGATTTCTTTTTCGGCAGTTTTGGAGTCCTCCAGTTTTATTTTCCACTTGACAGGCTGATGAATTTGAGCCTGTACGGCCAGTGTTACGAACACCAGCAATGAGATACTAAAGAGTTTCTTCATACTATGTCTATATTTCTGTCTTAGTTTATTTAGCTAATGAAACGAAAGCATCCGGGATACGTGTTTCGAAACGCATTTCTTCCCCTGTCTCCGGATGAATAAAGAAGAGCCGTCGGGCATGAAGCATCAGCCGTCCGGCGGGATCAGTATCTGCGCCGTACTTATAATCGCCGACGATGGGATGTCCGATAGATTCCATCTGGACACGTATCTGGTTTTTACGTCCTGTCTCCAGGTCGAGTTCCAGTAAAGAATAATGGCCGTTGCTGTGCAGCACATGGTAACGGGTGATGGCTTCCTTTCCGTCGCCTTCAGCTGTTACATATACCTGCATCTTGGCATTTTCAACCAGGTTCGAGACGATCAGGTCATGGTCTTTCTCTGGGCGGCCTTCTACTACGGCAACGTAAGAACGTTGGGTGATGGCCGAGTTCCAGTTCGACTGCAATGCTTTCTGCACCCGTTGGTTCTTGGCAAACATCATCAGTCCCGAAGTATCCCGGTCGAGCCGGTGGAGGACAAAAATCTTGCTCCGGGGATCATTCTTCTTGACGTAATCGCTGAGCAGATGATAAGCGGTACGTTCCTTTACACGGTCGCTGGAAACGGACATGAGCCCGCTTTTCTTATTGACAACGATCAGGTCGTCATCTTCCCAGACAATATGTAACAAGGGGTTGCTGAATTCCACCTTTCCCCGTTCGTAACTGATCTCGACTTCGTCTCCCGGCACTAAAGGAGCGTTGAACTGGGAGGTAACCTTCCCGTTTATCAAGATTTGTCCGTGGCTGAGTAAAGCCTTGACGGAACTTTTGCTCTGTTCACTTAGCAATGCGAACAGGAAAGGGAGCAATGTATTCTCTTCCTTCACCGTTACTTTGCGTCCGCGAGGGGCTTTTTTGAGATTTGTGTCTTTGTAACCTGAGCGTCTTCCCATTTTATTTAATAAATAATTTACAAAGATACTGGCATTTGCGGAATGTTGCAAGCCGTGTTTGTATATCTTAGTTATTAATATGTAAGGGATACCTTATTTTGTGATTTTTTTCACAGTCAGCACGTGTTTGTTCGCGTCTTTCCTCCCGTCCTAAAATAAGTTGACAAAAAGATAAATAAGGCTGGACTTCTCTATTATAATACCAGATTTCCATTATTTGTGAATTTAATTTTAAAATATGTACATTTGTTTCAGCAAACATAATATTGACAATTTGATTACAAATGATGTTATTGGGATTTTTATAGAAGATACTAGTTTATGTTAACTTTATGAATATTATCTTTTCTACTGCGATAGCTAGGAAAGAATACCATGAATGCTAATTAGTTTGTAGTAAATAGAATGTAATTTGTTTCTACAGGTTAGTTATATAAAGAAAGGCGTTGCTTGTGAAAGCAGTGCCTTTTTTAATAAAGAAGTGATAATAACTGAATGTTTATAATGCTTAAAAATCAATATTTATGTGATGTGGTTGTTGTAATAATAATTTTACATATCTTAAATGTCGGGTTATGTATTATGTTAAGATTGTATTAGTTGTTATTTTATTTTTATTGGAAGGGATGTTTGCCCCTCTTATGTCGTAAGGTGTGGAACATGATGTATTGCTGGATAAGTTAGAGATTTCCCCACCATAGTGGGGACTTTTCCCCATACTGGTGGGGCATATTCCCCATGCTTGTGGGGAAAAATCCCCATAGGCATGGGAAAAGTGGGGAAATGCATATTTACCACTCCTTTCTTTCGTAATCGTGCAATATATTCTCGCCTGGACAGCCAGGAACTCATCCCTCCTAAACTGGTATGATGTTCGCGACAAACATCTCCGTTTTTTCACCCCTCACTCTTCCTTCACTGCAATTGCCTGCTTTATAATATGTTATAGACGGTGAAAGGTGAAAGTAAATTTATAAAACTCCATTGGGAGATAGATTTTTCTAAAAACGAGGGCTTTTCGGATCTCCAAAAGTCTTTGCTGTTGGCTTTTCAAACAATTTGGTGCGGTTGCCCTGAAATTTCAAGAGATAGAATATAATAAGGAATACCATAGTTCTGGTAGAACTATTTTTGTTTTCGGTGCAAATATATATATTATTTTTAAATATATCACATTTTAACCTTTCAAATATTTAAAAAATAAAATAGCAACAGAAGGTATATTTAAAAAACAAAAAGAAAATCAGCTTTTATAATAAAATCTAATCATACGTTTTTAAAGTAAATGAAACAGGCTTGTAAACTTTGTGGGTATTGAAAAATAAGGACTGAGTTCTACCAGAACTAATATAAAAACAAATATAAATATGATTTGCGTCAAAGTTTATAATCTTTTGATTAACATAAGTTATTCCTTATAGTTAACCTAGTTTTAATAATTAAAAGTAATGCTATGCTAAAAAAAATGCAAACCGTTGGTGTTTTGTTGCTTTCGTTAGCCTTTTCTTATGGAGGGCAACTTCATGCTATGGAAGTGAGTGCAGCAACAACTATTACTCAACAAACAGACAAACTTACAGGGACTATTGAAGATGAGTTTGGGCCTGTAACCGGTGCTTCTGTTGTCGTAAAAGGAACTACAAATGGAACTGTTACGGACATGAATGGTAATTTTGAACTATCTCATGTTAAAAAAGGGGACTTGATCCAAATTTCTTTTATCGGTTATGTTACCCAAGAAGTGAAGTACACAGGACAAAGCCCTATTAAAATTGTACTTAAGGAAGATACACAAACACTTGATGAAGTGGTAGTTGTAGGTTTTGGTACACAGAAAAAGGTTAATTTAACTGGGTCGGTCAGTATGGTGGATGCAGAAGTGCTCGAATCTCGTCCGGTTCAGAATGTTTCACAAGCTTTGCAAGGTGTAGTTCCCGGTTTGAACTTTTCTGTAAATTCAGGTGGTGGTACGCTTGATAATGAAATGAATTTCAATATTCGTGGTGCTGGTACTATCGGTGACGGTTCCGGTTCGAAACCATTAGTGTTGATTGATGGTATTGAAGGTAATATGAACACTGTCAATCCGAATGATATCGAATCGGTTTCTGTTTTGAAAGACGCTGCAGCGTCTTCTATTTATGGTTCGCGTGCATCGTTTGGTGTGATTTTGATTAAGACAAAAGGTGGAAAAGCAGGTAAAACCAACGTAAGTTATTCCGGCAATGTTCGTTTCACAGATGCTTTGCAGATACCGGAAATGATGGATTCTTATCAGTTTGCACAATATTTTAATGCAGCAGCAGCCAATGCTGGTCAGAGTCCGGTATTTAGTGCTGATGTCATGCAGCGTATTCAGGATTATCAGGCTGGTAAGATAACAACCGTTTCTACTCCCAATTCTCAAAATAAGTGGGAAATGTATAGTGGGGCTAATGCTAATACAGACTGGTTTGCTGAAGTATATCGTAATTGGGCGCCTTCACACGAGCATAATTTAAGTGTAAGTGGCGGTACGGAAAAACTGACTTACCGTGTCAGTGGTAGTTTCTTGGATCAGAATGGTTTGATACGCCATGGATCGGATAATTTCCAGCGATACACATTGGATGCTAAAATAACAGCTCAATTGGCAAAATGGGTTACTTTAAATTATACAAGTAAATGGACACGTGAAGATTACGATCGTCCGACTTATATGACGGGATTGTTCTTCCATAATATTGCTCGCCGCTGGCCGACCTGTCCGGTATATGATGATAATGGACATTTAACCGAAGGTATGGAGTTGACCCAGATGGAAGAAGGTGGTGTACAGACACAGCAAAAGAATTATTACACTCAACAAATGGGTTTAAGATTCGAACCGATCAAAGATTGGACAATCAATATTGATGGGAATATGCGTACGCATACAAACAATCAGCACTGGGCAGTGTTGCCAGTTTATGCATACGATGCTAATAACCAACCTTATGCCATAAGCTGGGATGGCGGAGCTTCTTATTCACCGGGAGCCAGTCGCATTTCGGAAAGCAGGTATACAGAAGATTATTTTACAACAAATATTTATACGGATTATCAGAAAACAATCAATGATCACTTCTTCAAAGTGATGGTTGGGTTTAATGCCGAATTAACGAGAACAGATAATTTTTATGGACAAGGAGATAAGATCATCTCTCCGGAAGTACCTACAATAAATCAAACTACATCTGAACAAAAAGTAGGTGGCGGTAAAGCCGAAAATTCAGTTGCTGGTTTCTTCGGTCGTATCAACTACAATTACAAAGATCGTTACATGGTTGAGCTGAACGGGCGTTATGACGGATCTTCCCGTTTTATCGGTGATCAGCGCTGGGGATTCTTCCCTTCTGTATCAGCCGGATGGAATATTGCCCGTGAAGAATTCTTTGGTAATCTGTCTGATATTTTCAGCACATTAAAAGTGAGAGGATCTTGGGGACAGTTGGGTAATACGGATACAAACGATGCTTGGTATCCATTCTATCAGACAATGCCGGTCGGAACAGCCAATGGCCGTTGGTTGGTAAATGGTTTGAAACCGAATGTAGCCGGATTACCATCAATCGTAAGTTCATTGAAGACTTGGGAAACAGTTGAAACCTGGGACGTTGGTTTGGATTGGTCTTTATTGAATAACCGTTTGACCGGATCATTCGATTACTTTACACGTTATACGTATGATATGATCGGACCGGCTCCTGAATTACCAAGTGTTTTAGGGACAACTCCTCCGAAAATCAATAACTCAGATATGAAATCATACGGTTTTGAGTTGGAACTCTCATGGAGAGATCGTATAGGTGATGTTAGTTATGGAGCTAAATTTGTTTTGTCTGATGCAAGACAGAAGATAACTAGATATCCGAATGAATCAAGATCATTAGATATCGCTCATTACAGCGGTAAAATGTTGAATGAAATCTGGGGATATACGACTGTGGGTATTGCTCAGACTCAGGAACAGATGGATGCTCATTTGGCTAACAATAAACCGAGTTGGGGATCGAGCTGGAGCCCAGGTGATGTGATGTATAAAGATTTAAACGGTGATGGCGTTGTTAACACAGGCGGTAATACGGTAGATAATCCGGGTGACCGTTCTATCATCGGTAATAGTACACCACGTTACAATTTCGGTTTAACTTTGGATGCAGCTTGGAAAGGTTTTGACTTCTCTGTATTCTTCCAAGGTATCGGTAAACGTGATTATTGGTTGGATGGTCCGTATTTCTGGGGGGCAAACGGTGGTATGTGGCAATCAGCCGGTTTCAAAGAACACTGGGATTTCTGGCGTGGTGAAAATGATCCGTTGGGTGCTAATTTGAACGCTTATTATCCGCGTGCCAGCTTTGATGGAGGTAAGAACCAACAACGTCAAAGTGGATACTTACAGAATGCGGCTTATATCCGTATGAAAAATATACAGTTAGGTTATACATTGCCTCAACAGTGGATTTCTAAGGCCGGTATGTCTTCTGTCAGATTATATATTTCAGGAGATAACTTACTGACTATTTCTGATATTACCGGTGTATTTGACCCTGAAACATTAGGTGGAGATTGGGGAGACGGTAAATTGTATCCGCTGTGTAAAACGATTTCTGTAGGTCTGAATGTTAATTTCTAAATAATGAGGATTATGAAACTGAATTTAAAAAAAATATATATTTTTCCTATAGTGGCAGCTTGCGGTATACTGACATCGTCATGTAACGATTTTTTGGATAGGGAACCGATTTCAAACATTACCCCAGCGCAATATTTTAATTCTGCTGAAGAATTGGGAGCTTATGCTATCAATTATTACACCTCTCTTATTGCAACAAATGATGCTGCCTATAATGCCGGGCCTTTGAATGTTGACGGTGATACGGACAATATGGTGGTAGGTGAAGCCAACACAGGCTATTTTGCAGCAGATCGTTGGTTGGTTCCTTCTTCTGGTGGCCCTGATTTTAGTCTGATCCGTGCTATGAATTACTTCCTTGAACAAGTATTGCCGAAGAAGGAAGCTGGTGTTATCTCCGGTGCAACGGAAGATATCAACCATTATATAGGTGAAATTTATTTCTTGCGAGCTACTGCTTATTTCGACCGCCTGTGCACCTATGGTGACTTCCCCATCGTTACAACTGTACCGGAAGATAAAACAGAAGAACTGGTGGAATTCAGCAAACGTGCCCCCCGCAATGAAGTAGCCCGTTTTATTCTGGAAGATTTGGACAGAGCCATCTCTTTGTTAAAACCGGGTACGGCATTCAACAAGGTGCGTATCGGTAAAGAAATGGCACTTTTGGTGAAATCGCGCGTAGCTTTATACGAAGCGACATTCGAGAAATACCACAAAGGTACGCCGCGTGTACCGGGTGAATCCGGATGGCCGGGAGCGAACATGGCTTACAATGCAGGCAAAACATTTAACATCGACAGTGAAATCGACTTCTTCCTGACTGAAGCAATGAGTGCAGCGAAAGAAGTAGCAGACAATCATAGTCTGGTACAAAATACAAAAGTGTTGAATCCGGCAATCAACCAGATTTACGGTTGGAATCCTTATTTTGAAATGTTTTCAATGCCTGATCCAAGTTCTTTAGATGAAGTCTTGATGTGGCGTCAGTTTGATTCAGACTTAAGTATAACACATGGTTTCATGGCTTATATCATGGAAGGTGGTAATAACGGTATGACAAAAAGTTATGTAGATGCATTCCTGATGGAAAACGGTTTACCGATCTATGCTGCCAATTCCGGATATAAAGGTGACGTAACAATTGATTTGCAAAAAGAAGGACGCGACGGACGTTTACAGTTGTTCGTGTTTGGTGAATCAACTGTTGTAGTCAATGAAGATTCTTTAAATCTTTTTGAAGCACCGACAGTTGTGGCATTGACCGAACACCGCGACCGTACAGGGTTCCGCCAGCGTAAACACTATTGCTATGATTTTTCACAGATTCGTAATGGCGTACGCGGAACTAACGGTATTGTAGTAGCCCGTGCCGCTGAAGCGTATTTGAACTATCTGGAAGCTTCTTATTTGAAAAACGGATCAATTGACGGGACGGCAGCATCTTATTGGAGACAGTTGCGTGAACGTGCTGGTATAGATCCTGATTTTAATAAGACTATTGCAGCAACCGATCTTTCAAAAGAACCGGACTGGGCAGTTTATTCCGGTTCCGAAAAAGTAGATGCGACTATGTATAACATCCGCCGTGAACGTCGTTGTGAATTTATCGGCGAAGGAAGAAGAAAGAGCGACTTGATCCGTTGGAGAGCATTTGATGCCCTATTCCCTGAAAATATGGGTAAATATATTCCTGAAGGTGTCAATTTCTGGACGCAAATGTATAAGGATGAAGCTTATTTGAAAGTCGATGAGAAAGGCAACGTGACTGACGAATCCGCCTTGATCGAACAGGCTGAAGGCAAGGGGGATGCCAATATCTCAAACAGAAAGGACAGCAAATACATCCGCCCATACCGTGTAATCAAAGAAAACAATGAAGTTTGGGACGGATATCAGTGGAGAAAAGCTTATTACTTATCACCATATTCTGTTCTTGAGTTGACATTAGCTTCTCCTGATTCAAAATTGGAAACGTCTAATTCGTATCAGAATCCTTACTGGCCGACAAAGGCAAGTGCACCGGCTTTAGAATAGTATATTCAACATAATTTAAATAGACCTTAATTACCCTGCAAGTATTCGGGAGAACTCTTGCAGGGTTTTCTTGCATTATTTTTTTTCTACCGTTATAAAGTCTTGCTTCCTATATATAAAGCGAGCATATCCACTCTTTTGGAATTATTATTGCCTTCTGTTTCTAGAGGATTTGACCAGCTTTTTTCGGCAATAGAGGCTAAATGTTTAAATAATAGTTTTCTGTCGTCCTTGGAATCGCTGATATTGGATTTCCGGATGATTTGTTCCACATAGAAAGGAAGATTGGATATAATGCCATCTGATCGCGTCATCCCGCTTGAAATCGTAATCTTTTTAGAATGGGCATATGAAGTCATGTTTTCTAATCCCTGCTGTATTTCTGGTGTTCTATCGTAAGGTTCTTGTATAAAATGAAGTCGGTTTATTTTTAACATGGCCATACAATCGATTAATTGTTCGAGATTATTCTTTGGGATGAGATTGAAAGGTGTGTGTAGTACTATTGTCCGATTGTTATATCGGGGACCGTCATGTATAGTCATTCCCGGAACATTCCATTGAATGTTTTTTACCGGTGTTTGGCTGTTTATTGCCGGAGGAAGCAGAAAGCGCAAAGTTTGTATCGCGTAAAAAAATCCTTTGTTTCCTGAAGCTTCTACCAGAATACAGGATGGACTGATGTTTAGTTTATAATGTTCTGCCGACAAACTCATGTCTGTACGGAATATGATATCAGCCTGTTTTTCTTGTATCGCTATTTGAGGACTGAATCCGGCTGCTTGATTAAATATACCGGTCAATTCTTGGGCAATCATAGCCTGTTTTTCATTTTCGACACTAATAAGGGTTGTTGGATCGAATATAAAATCCCCCTTATCTAATACACTCTGTTGAGGTAAAGGAATGATTTCCGGCTTTTCATCCGGTAAGATGCATTTAACGAGCATCATAATCAAAAAAATAGAATATATACCAACTCTGAGTAACATAAAAAACTTTTAATAGTACACTTTTTGTTTAATTTTACCTGTTGCAAATCTATGCTTTTGGGGTATTTCCCTATGTTCGATATCGTTCTGGAAAATTCAGGAATCGTTTTTTTATGCTATACAGGTATTGTATTTCGGACGATTTTGTATTTTTGTCGAACAATGGGTGATATATAGTTATGCAAATATTAGGGAAGTATTCACAATTAAATCTATTATTGTTTTTTATATTCTTAACGGGGGGGCTTTGTGCAACCCCCAAATATTATTTTAAACAGATTTCTTTACAGGACGGATTATCGCAGTCTTCTGTAAAGTGTGTATTGGTAGATGACAGGGGCGTTATATGGATCGGTACCCGCTTCGGGTTAAATCGTTTTGACAGGGAAAAGGTAACGGTTTATCAGGAGGAAAAAGACAATCCGCATTCTCTCCCTTATAATGACATCGTTTTTCTGGAAGAAGATGCGGAAAGACATATTTGGGTTGGAACCAGTCGCGGACTCGCTTATTTTGATCGTGATACCCAAAAATTTATACGTCAGAAAATAGATGGTGAACCGGTGGTTGTAACTTGTTGTTTTCTTATGCCGGAAGGAATCTATTTTTTAGGAAAGAAAGGGGGATTTTGTTATTCCTATGCAGAAAAAAGGATTTTTAAATGTCCGGAAAAGGGGCAGTTACCTGATTTATTACCCAATTATGCTTTTTTGTATAATAAAGAGGATAGGAAGGTTTTGTTTTCTTCTTTGGGAAGTGGGCTTTGGTGGTATTATCTGGATACTGGAGAGATAGAGCAGGTCTCGTTTATTCAAGAAAAGAATATTTCTTCCATGTATCTGGATTCACAGCAGAGGATTTGGGTGGCAGTTTATAATAAAGGTGTATATTGCTATAGTTATGACGGAGAGCTATTGGAACATCTGGAAGCACCAGACAGGTTGACTCATAATATCGTACAGGATATGCGGGAAAAAGATGGTGAACTTTGGCTGGCGACAGATGGAGGAGGTATCAATATTTATAATTACAAGAATAAGTCTGTGAAAGCTATCATGCATCTGCCTGGCGATCATCACTCTCTTCCGGTAAATTCTTTTGCCAGTCTTTACATTGATGATGAAGATAACATATGGGCTGGTAGTATCCGGGGGGGACTGATAGGAATCAAACCCGTTTTTATGACTACCTATCGGGATGCTCCTCCCGGGGTGTCTTATGGATTAAGTTTCCAGTCGGTTACTTCCATGTATGAAGATACGGACGGGAAAATCTGGATGGGAACAGATGGTGGTGGTCTTAATTTGTTTGATCCGGTAAAGGAAATGTTTCAGAAATATCCTAAAACATCGGATATGAAAATTGTTTCCATTATGCCCTATAGTGACTCGGAATTGTTGTTGTCTTTATTTGGTGTCGGCCTTTGTCTTTTTAATAAAACGACCGGAGAATGCCGGGAGTTTCGGTTAAACTGGGGGAATGTTCGAAATGATTTATTTCTGCTAGGGAATGCGGTTCGTTTGTATCGTGTGGATGAAAACCGTTTTTACCTTTTAACAGATAATTATTTTTGTGTGTATGACACAAAAAAACAACAATTCGAATCTTTGCCGGAAGATATGATACCTCATAATTTTTTAGCTCCCTGTTTTGTTTCTGGCGATTCGTGTTATATAAGTTCTTCTAAGGCTATATATGTGTTGGACTTTCCGCATAAACAGTTACGTCCGCTATTCGTGACAAAGGAAGAATTCGGAACAATTATTTCGGTAAAACAAGATAAAAATAAACGTTTCTGGTTGGGGACTTCTTCCGGATTATATGTATATGACCGCATTACACAAAAGATAGATACTGTTGATACGAAGCGTTTTATCGGGATTACGTCTTTAGCTTTCGATACTTATGATCGTCTTTGGGTGAGTACTCATGAAGGGTTATATGCGTATGTTTCTCAGGAGGAACGTGTGATCGTTTTCGGAGAATCCGATGGTGTTTTTACACGTGAGTTTTTACCGCTGCCGGCTTTAAAAACCTCTTCCGGAGATATTTATATTGCAGGTGTGGATGGAGTTGTAAGAATACGACCTGATCAGGAATTCCAAAAGGAAGAAGATTTTTCCGTCAGTCTGATCAATCTGGCTTTGGATGGTTCGCCAATTCATCCGGACGGCATATTTGGAGAACAAGTCATTTCCATCCCATGGGATTATGCTTCCCTGGGACTGAGTGTCATCGTAAAAGAGAAGGATTTGATGCGGAAAAAATTGTTCCGTTTTGCCATTAAGGGGGATCGTGAGGAACTATTGGAGACTTCCAGCCATGCATTTTCGTTTCCGGCTCTTACTCCTGGTAATTATGAATTATGGGTTTCGTATGGGAAGAGGAACGGAGATTGGAGTGTACCATTGAAATTATTAACCGTTAATGTGGTTCCTCCTTTGTGGCAGCGGGTATGGTTTATAGCATTAATGATTGTCGTAGTTCTGATAATAACCGGATGGGGTATCCGTTTGATAATGGAGAAGAAGGAGCGCGAACTTGCTTGGGCGATGAAAGAACATGAACGTAAGTTCTATGAGGAGAAAGTTCGCTTTATGGTTAATATCAGTCATGAACTGCGTACGCCACTGACCTTGATTTATGCCCCACTTAAACGTTTGTTGAAATCCGGAAAAGTGACGGATGAAGATGTGTATCGCCAATTGAACGGCTTGTTGTTGCAGACCAGCCGGATGCGGGAAATAGTAGATATGGTGCTCGATGCCCAAAAATCGGACACGAACGGTGATGTCATGGATATCTGTTTTTACAATCTCAATGATTGGATACGGTCGGTAACGGATGATTTCATTCCGGAATTTGAAGCTCGTGGAATTTGCCTGGAATTCAAGTTGGATACTTCAGTGGAGAAAGTCCCCTTCGATGCTTCTAAATGTCGTGTCGTTTTATCTAACTTATTGATAAACGCGATGAAGTTCAGCGAACCGAATACTCTATTAGTTATTTGTACAGAACGCATAGGAACAAATGTGCGTATTTCTCTTGCTGACCAAGGTATTGGATTGGAACATGTAGATATGGACCGTCTTTTTTCCCGTTTTTATCAAGGTGACCATGATCGTAAAGGTAGTGGAATCGGATTGGCTTATGCTCGTAAATTAGTGGAGTTGCATGGAGGTAATATTGGGGCTTATAATAATGAAGACGGTGGTGCGACTTTCTATTTCGATCTGCCGCTGGAACAGGCCTTTGTCTCGGGAGAGTCGAGTGAGGTAGCCGGTTTTGATCTGGAGAATGCCGGTGTGACGGCAGAGAATGCTGGGGTAGGGCAAGCCGATATATCGCTTGCGAAATACACCTTACTAGTGGCCGAAGATGAAACAGATTTACGCAACTATCTGTCCGGTGTTTTGCAGGCTGAGTTTAAAGAAGTTTATGTGGCAGCAGACGGAGAAGAAGCATGGGAACTTTTGGGGCAATATCAGCCGGATATTATAGTGAGTGATGTGATGATGCCTCGGACAGATGGCTATGAACTGTGTCGCCGGATCAAAAACGATGTGACAGTTAGTCATATACCTGTCGTTTTACTTACAGCCCGAGCAGATCAGGCGAGTTCGCTCGAAGGGTATAAGTCTGGTGCGGATATATACCTGGCAAAGCCGTTTGATGTAGATTCTTTGTTAGTAATTTTGCAGAATATATTGAAACAACGCGATCAGCTTCGTGCACGTTATCGGGAGTCCGGTTGTCTGTTCTCTCCTAAAGAGGATGCTGTAAGTAATGCGGATGAACAGTTTATGCAAAAATTGAATACGTTGATTCGTGAGAATCTGACTAATCCGGATTTGAATGTAGCTTTTATTGCTTCAGGGATGGCTATGAGCCGTACGACGCTTTACAGCAAGTTTTGCCATTTGTCGGATATTTCAATTGGCGATTATGTGATCAGGTTCCGGATGGTCGAGGCAACCCGCCTGCTTTCCTCTCATAAAGAAATGAGTATTCAGGAGGTTGCAGATCGTGCCGGTTTTTCCAGCGCTCGTTATTTTAGTACGGCTTTTAAACAGAGTTACGGGATGACACCGACTGAATATCGTCGTAAAAATTAAATCGGGTGTAGATAATCGGGATTTTTGCTTTTATTGTAATCATTTAGATTTAAAGTTTATATTTGTAGAAAAAACAGGGACAAATTGCTATTTTTCAGACGTAACATATCGAGTTATTCCGACAGTGAGTTGGTACGATTATATAAGGAAACCGGGGAAAGTGATTATTTCGGTGAATTGTATAACCGTTATATCCCGTTGATTTACGGTTTGTGTCTGAAATACTTGCAGGAAGAGGTCAAGGCACAGGATGCTGTGATGCAATTATTTGAAGACTTGTTGCCTAAACTGTCACGTTACGAGATACGGGAATTCAGAACCTGGATTTACAGTGTGGCGAAGAACTATTGTTTCCAGTTGCTCCGGAAAGAAAATCTGGAGATAGCAACTGATTTTGACCAACAATTTGTGGAAACGTACGATATTTTGCATCTATTAGATAAGGAAGAAACAAGCGACGATGCCCGTACGGCAGCCCTCAAACATTGCATGGAGAAATTGCCCGAACCGCAGCAGCGTTGTATCCTCTCTTTCTTTATGGAAGAAATGTCGTACGCCGATATCATGGAACAGACCGGATATCAGCTGAAAAGTGTAAAAAGTTATATTCAGAATGGCAAACGCAATCTGAAAAGTTGCATAGAAAAGAGAATGGCGCAATGAAAAGTCTGATGCAATACATACAAGGCTCACGAAAAGGCAAGGAAGCCCATCGCCTGGAAAAAGAGGCGATGAAAGATCCTTTCCTTTCGGATGCGCTCGACGGTTTCCAGGCCGTCAAGGGCAATCATGTGGAAAGTATTGAAGAGATGCGCCGCCGGATTTCCCACCGTACCCGTTCGCACCGCGACAGCATAACGAAATGGAGTATTGCCGCCAGCCTGTTGATTTGTTTAGGTTTCGGTAGTTATTTTTGGCTGGACAGACAATTAGGTATGCCGGCACAGTCACCGCTGGCGGTTGTTATGGAGGAACAGGCGGCTCCGTTACAACAAGCACCGTTGGCGGGTATTGCAGCCGACTCTATGCAAGAACAGGAAAGCGCATCGGGAGCAGGGGAGACCAAAGCGAAGGTCTCTGAAGGCACCCCTCAGTCACCGGCTCCTGTTGTTGCAGAAACCTCTGTAGCCCAGGTAGCAGTTTATTCCGCACCTTGTGAAGATGTCGCTGTAGCCGATATAGTTGCGGAAGAGGAAGCTCCTGTAGCAGCTAAGGCCTTAACCCGTTCGATGCCCCGGCATATACCTCAGCCGGTAATCGGCGAAGAAGCCTATCGCGAATATCAGCTTGCATTACGTAGTTTTAACCAACAGCTGATGTTATTGGGTGAATTGCTCGGATTGGGAGATAAACTTAGTTCGTACACTGCCCGTCATACCTGGGCTACGATGGCATACTATTGTGAGGTACATCCCGGTGTTATTTCCGAAGCGATGGGGCATTCTTCCATCACCGTGACGGAAACGTATCTGAAACCTTTCAAGAATAAGAAAATTGATGAAGCGAATGTAGCGGTTATTTCTTCCTTAAAGAAGGTCTATAGTGTAGGTAAGTTGTTGAATTAGAGAACTGTTACTTTGTAGGTAACGGGAAGAAAAGACGCTGCAAATATGGGTATATTTTGGAAAACATGCAAACAAAAATGATATTTTTTCTGATAAACTACTAAAAAAAGGAAACACACAGAATAAAACTGCGGATTTTTTGAGAAGAACACGGCCTGGTCTTTAATTTTTGCAAAAGATTTCCCTCCCCTCTGCCATCGTCTGAGAGCAGGGGTTAAAAATATTCTTTACTTATTCAATGAATGTAGTCCGCAGACGCCTCTGTCGGGGTGGAAAAGTACGCTTTCCCGTTACCTACAAAGTAACGGAAAGACAGACCACCAAGATGAGATGGATTATGAAATGACAGCAAACAAATTTTTTATTTATTAATTGTATAACATTTAATTTACTTTTATGAGAAAATGGACGTATTTGGTCGCAACCTTGCTAATGGCGGGTACGACAGCTACATTCACGGGATGTATTGATACCGATGAACCGGAAGGTATCGTTGATCTGCGGGGAGCAAAATCCGAACTGATTAAAGCACAGGCTGCGGTAAAACTGGTGGAAGTGGAATGGCAAAAAGCGCAAGTAGCTTATCAGGAACTGGTAAACAAATCTAAAGAATTGGATAATCAGTACAAAGAGTACGATGTTCAGATGCATGCTTTAGACGTGAAACTGAAAGAACTGGAAGTAGAACGCGCACAAGCTGCTACCGAACAAGCAAAAGCTGAGGCGGAAGCTAAGATTGCTGAAGCTAACAGAAACAAAGCTTACTGGGAAAATAAAATGGCTGAAGAAGCTGAAATCTTCAAAGCAGCTATGTTGAACTATCAGACTCAGACAGCACAGGCACAGGAAGCTTATGATAATGCAATGAAACTCATTGAAGCTGGAAAACTTCTGCTTTCTGATGGAGAAAAAGCAATTATTGATAAAGCACAGCAAAGACTTTATGTTGCTTCTGCTAGCCTGAACCAATATTACACTGCCTTAAAGACAGCTCAGGATAATTATTATGATGCATTGGTTAATCCTAATCTTCCGACATTAGCTAGCTTACAGGCTGAATTGAAGTTGGCACAGATTGCAGTTGAAAAGGCAGAAATCTTATTGGATGAGAAAAATAATATGTTAGCTTTGGCAGAAGACTTTGATGCAGCTGCATGGGATGATAAGATCCTGGATCTGAAGAAGAAGAAATCTGAATATGAAAGTGAAAAGAGCAAAGCTGATGTTGAGATCGCTACTATTAAGACTTCCGCAGATTATAAAGCTGCAGAACAAAAAGTAGCCGAAAAGATAAAAGCGCGTAAAGCTGCTAAAGAGGCATATGATAAAGCTGTAGCAGACTCTACAACACAGGTTAATACTCAGCTTGATATTGCAGCTTATAAATCTGAACCTATTAATGAAGGATTGAAGACATTATTTAGTAGTAGCAATGATTTTACATCTTTAGATGGATATACTGTTAGTACGGGTGTGTTTGATTATCCGGCTGTTCAGTATACACAAACTGAGTACAATGCTGATTTGAAAATAGAAGATGTAACAGCCAGAACTAGTCAGGCATCTCTTACTCTGATGAAAGTAAATGCCTGGATTGATGCTTTAGGTAAATATTCTGTAGACGAAAATGGAGTTGAATGGAATAAGTTGACTTTGGCAGAAAAAGAAAAGACAGCCAAAAATGCTAAAGAAAAATTTGAAAAGGATAAAGCTAACTGGGAAATTTCTGCAAAAGCGGTAAAAGGTACAGCAACTACAGTGCCAACTACTGATCTGAAAAAGGCGACAGATACTTATAATTCTTCTTATGCCGCAGTAGAATCTGCAGTAAAAGCTTATAATAGTGCATGGGATGCCGTATATCAAGCTGCTTATGATGATGCTGTAGAAAAAGAAAAAGCTTCGGTATTGGAGAAAACATACCGTGACAATATGATTACCGCATTGTCTCCTACTAGTAAGGCTGCATGGGATGCATTGACTCCTGCTGAACAAACTACCAGTAAACTGGAAGCTATATTGGACGATACAGTGAAACAAGCTAAAGCAAAGGCTGATGCTAATGCTACTTTGGCTGAATGGCTGAAACTTGATCAGACTGTTGCTGAATTGGCTGCCAAAGGTGAAGCTGCAGGAAATCAAGCTCTTGCCGATGATAAAGATAAGAAAGTAGAAAAGGCTAAAGCTGCATTGGTTAAAGCTGCTGGAGAGGCTGCTACTGCTGTTGCTAAGGTGGCTCCTGCAATTAGTACTTATTCTGCTCTTGCTGCTAATCCTTATGGTCAGATACTGGCTAATACAGTTAGTGTTGAAGATATGACAGGCAAAGATGCTTTCTATAAAGAAGAGGAAAAAGATGGTAAGAAAACTGGCCACATGCAGGCATTACGCTCTGATATTTCTGCAGATGAATTTACTAAATTAAGTGCAACTAAGTTAGATCGCAATACAGCTGAAGATGCTTTAGAGTATACTTCTGATGCTACTTTTGGTACTGTGATTCCTGGCGAAGACAGACTTGTTGAAGTAACAGAAGCAATGGTCCGCGCTTATATTAAGCAGAATAATAGTGCTGTTTTGACTGACTTTGGTACTTTGGGAGCTATGATGGCTGCTAATGACGATGTACAGACTTGCAAAGATATGATTGCTGCTGCCGATTTGATTAAACCATTGAAGGCTCAAATGGAAGGTGTACTTGCTGATCTGAATGCAGAAATAAATACGAATACTGCTTTAATGGATCCGTTTATTGCAAAAGCTGACGAAACTCGTATTGCTCTGAAGACTGCTAAAGAAGAGGTGAAGAAAGCACAAGAAGAACAAGATGCTTTGACTGCTGAAGCTGAGGCCAATAGTAAGAAGTTTGCTGAATTGATCCAAGATTACATTGGCTTGATCAGTGTTGTTCAAGATCAGATTGATGGTATCAACGGTGGTGTTGTCACTGGTTCTGTGGTAACTGTAGAATCTGTTCTGAATTATTGGAAGAATCAAGTTGCTACTCAGGAAAAATCAGTTGAAGAAGCTAAACAGAAGGTTACTGCAGCAGAAAAGAGCATTGAACTGTTCAACAAGGGTGAATACAAGGAAGCTTATGTAATAGAACAGAAGAAACTTGCTTTGGAAACAGCTCAAGAAGCTTATGATGTAGCGAAAGCAATCTATGATACTGCTCTTGCACAAGTTAAATCCGTATTGGAAACCTTGAGTAAGTAATTTCTTAATCACGTAAAAGTAACAAAATGATAAAGAAACTATGCACATTACTTTTGCTGACCTGTATAACAGCTGCGCCTTCATTGGCGCAGCGTTACAGCAGCAGTGATGATGCGTCGTTTGCTCCGAAGAAAGGACAGTGGCAGGTTTCGGTTTTACTTGGTAGCGGAAAGTTCTTCAATGAGAACACCTCTTATCTGCTTCCCAAGTTCACCAACACCGAAGGAGTCGTCGGACTTCCCAATGGAGGAACGGATAACTCCGGTGACCTGAACCGCTATCTGAATATCGGTAGTCTGAATAATAATAGTCTGGTCAATATAGCCGGAATCGAAGGCAAGTATTTTCTGTCTGACAACTGGGACATCAATTTCCAGTTTAGCATGAACATCAGCCTGACTCCCAAGAAAGACTATGTAGAAGGCGACAACAGTGTACCCGATATGATCATACCCGCGCAAAGTTATATCAATGCGCAGATGACTAATAACTGGTATACCTCTGTCGGCTCCAACTATTACTTCAAGACTCGCAACGAACGTATTCATCCATACGTAGGAGGCGCCCTTGGCTTCCAGATGGCACGCATTGAAACTACAGAACCATACACCGGCGATACCTATAAGGATAGCGATGATTCGGAAGAACTTCCTTCTCAGGTCTATACCGCAGGAAGCAAAGCCGGTCAGATGTATGGTCTGAAAGTAGCTGCCGTAGCAGGTATCGAGTATAGCATTGCCAAAGGATTTATTTTCGGGTTCGAGATGCATCCTTTAGCTTATCGCTATGATTTGATACAAATTTGTCCGAAAGGATTTGATAAGTACAATGTCAGTCACCATAACATCAAGATTTTCGAAATGCCTGTGGTGAAACTTGGCTTCAGATTCTGACGAACAATGATTATACAAATGTATAAATGAAAAGTGAAAGCCGCTCTGCTGGTATTGGCGGGCGGCTTTTCTTTCTTTTCAAGAAGAAATAAAAGTCCGATGAATAGATGTATAAGACTTTTGCCCTTTTTCATTGGGGTATTAGTATTGGGAGCTTGCTCTCAAATAAAAGGTTACAGAATTGACGGTAGTGCGCCTCTGCCGGAATTTGAGGGTAAAATGGTTTACATGAAAGATGTTTCGACGGATGCCCCTGTTGACAGCGCAAGGATAATAAATGGAAAGTTTGCTTTTGCAGACACGACAAAAATAGAAAATCCGGTCATAAAGATACTTTCGATCCATGCCAGTAAAATGGGACTGGAATACCGTTTGCCTGTTGTGATTGAAAACGGTACCATAAAAGCGAGTATTGCCGATGTCGTTTGTACGGAAGGAACGATGCTGAACGAACGGATGCAGGATTTTCTTCTGGCTATAGATGCATATTCTGCTGCTTGTACGGATAAGCCGGTGGAACAGATAAAATCCGGTTTTTCGGAATTACTAAAGAGATATATCGAGATGAATAATGACAATGTAATTGGTACTTATATTCAGACGGCTTACCAGTCATCACTATAATACGATAAATATTCTTTTTCATTTCTATAATAAATAAGATATACGAATACAGAGATAATTAAATAAACAAGAGCTCAATCATAATAATCCTTCTCCTGATATCTTCCGGATTAATGCACTACTTCTTTATGAAGGGGATATCCATAAGACGAGAAACAAAGATGCGCCCTTGCGAAAGTCCGGATTTTTGTATTATTATGTTTCTAAGGACGTTCCTGTTCCCACATTTCCCCTTTTTCCCCAGGAACGTCCTTTTATTTTTCAACTAGGTTTGTATTTTTATTGTAAAGCACGGATACGTACTTCTATTTCTTTTTCGTTTTTTAATCCGTCCTTCACTTCATTGATATTCGTATCTCCGTAATGGTACGGATACAAAATATGTGGTTGAATGGTTTTTGCAGATTGTATAGCTTGTTCCGGTGTCATCGTATACGGTTGGTTGACAGGCAGGAAGGCTATATCGATATTCTTTATTTGTTTCATTTCCGGGATATCTTCCGTGTCTCCGGCAATGTAAATCCGGGTGCCGCCCACAGTGAGGATATATCCGTTGTCACGTCCCTTGGGATGGAATTTATCTCTACCGGGAGTTGTATTATAAGCAGGTACTGCTTCCAGTTTGATTTCGGGTGTAATTTGCAGTATATCACCATTTTTCATGGCTTGTCCTTTGTCCAGCATCTTCTGGCAATTCGGATTGGCAATAATTTTTGTATCCGGGGTTTCGATCGCAGCAATTGCTTTGGTATCGAAATGGTCATGGTGTTCATGTGTTATCAGGATATAGTCAGCTTTCGGTTGTTGTGTAAAGTCTGCGTAATCAGAGACTGGATCAACAAAAAACTTTTTTCCAGCATATTCTATTAACAAGCTGGCATGCTTAAAGAAAGTGATTTTCAGGCTTTTCCCGTTCTTGGTGGTAAACGAATCCGTTTCGAAGTTCTGCATCTTTGTGGTCAGATTAATTGAATGATTGAATAAACAGGAATAAGCAAATCCGTAAGAAAGGCACAGCGCGAGTGCTACTAATAAAATCTTTTTCATATCTATACAGAGTTTGGTTCCTTACAAAGATAAACATCTATAGCGATTTATCAGTTCATGATTAAACATATTCTGTTAGAAATTAACTTTCTTATTGAGAAGTAGGATGATAGGCAGTAAATAAGAAAGGGATGAAGCATTGGTGAAAAGAGAAAGGCACAGAATCAAAATGTCCTGTGCCTTTGCTGTTTGTTATCTGATAGTAATCAGCTTTTACGCATTCAACGCTTGCTCAATATCCGCAATGATATCATCCGCATTCTCGATACCTACGGACAAACGGATTAAGTCGGGACGTACACCTGCTTCCATCAGCTGCTCATCCGACAACTGGCGGTGAGTATGGCTGGCGGGGTGAAGCACACAACTACGGGCATCAGCTACGTGAGTCACAATAGCGATAAATTCTAATGAATCCATAAACTTGATAGAGACATCACGTCCGCCTTTCAGTCCGAAGGAGATCACTCCGCAGGAACCGTTCGGCATATATTTCTGTGCCAGTGCATAGTATTTGTTATCCGGCAGGCCGCAATAGTTAACCCAGGCCACTTTCTCGTTCTTAGAAAGATATTCTGCTACTTTCTGAGCGTTACGGCAATGCTGAGGCATACGCAGGTGCAGTGTTTCGAGTCCAAGATTCAGTAAGAAAGAATTTTGCGGGCTTTGGATACTGCCGAGGTCACGCATCAGTTGTGCAGTTGCTTTGGTGATGTAAGCACCTTTGCCGAATGCTTTTGTATAGGTCAGACCATGATAAGATTCGTCCGGTGTACAGAGTCCGGGGAATTTGTCTGCATGGGCATCCCAGTCGAAGTTGCCGCTGTCGACGATACAGCCACCTACGCTTGTTGCGTGTCCATCCATGTACTTGGTAGTAGAATGAACGATGATGTCTGCTCCCCATTCGAAAGGACGGCAGTTGATAGGAGTCGGGAATGTATTGTCCACAATCAAAGGCACTCCGTGACTGTGTGCGATACGGGCAAACTTTTCGATATCCAGCACTTCGAGAGAAGGATTGGAGATCGTTTCTCCGAACAGTGCTTTCGTATTAGGCTGGAAAGCTGCCGAGATTTCTTCTTCGCTGGCATCCGGATTAACGAATGTAACGTCGATGCCGAGTTTCTTCATGGTGACACCGAATAAATTGAATGTTCCTCCATAGATGGCGGATGAACAAACGAAATGATCTCCTGCCTGGCAGATATTGAAAATGGCATAAAAGTTGGCTGCCTGACCGCTGGATGTAAGCATAGCAGCTACACCACCTTCAAGGGCGGCAATCTTGGCGGCAACCGCGTCATTGGTCGGGTTTTGCAGGCGGGTATAAAAATAACCACTGTCTTCCAAATCGAAAAGGCGTGCCATTTGTTCGCTGGTATCGTATTTGAAAGTTGTACTCTGATAGATGGGCAGCACACGCGGCTCACCCTTTTTAGGCGTCCATCCGGCCTGTACGCACAGGGTTTCGGGTTTGAATTGTTTTGCCATAATGATATAGGGTTTTAAGTTTTATTGCCAAAAAAAGTTTTAACGGGGCAAAAGTAGGGAAAATAATTGTATTTTTGTCCTGTTTATAAGTGAAATGATACTGATAAGGTAGTAGTCGAATATGAAAAAAAGATTCTATATTCTTTTATTAATTAGTTTTCTTCTTTCGTTGGCTGATGTGCAGGCGCAACAAAAAGCTACTCCGAAAGCAGGTGAGGGGATTTCTACTTTTTTGCTGCGTCATAACCGTGCTCCAAAGAAATATTACGATGATTTTGTGGAACTGAATAAGGCAAAGCTGGGGAAAGGAAATGTGCTGAAACTGGGGGTGACATATACAATTCCTCCTGTCAAGAGATCGACGGCGGCTGATAAAGAGACACCGGCAAGAAAACAATCCTCAAAGGCTTCGAAAATAGGAACCACTCTTCATGAACCTCTTTTCGGTAAGCAACTGGCGAATGTAAAGGTCACTTCCAACCAACTGGCAGGTGCCTGCTTCTATGTAGTCAGCGGGCATGGCGGTCCTGATCCGGGAGCCATCGGACGGGTAGGGAAGCACGAACTTCACGAAGACGAATATGCCTATGACATTGCACTTCGTCTCGCCCGGAATCTGATGCAGGAAGGGGCGGAAGTGCATATCATTATTCAGGATGCCAAAGATGGTATCCGTAATGACGCTTACCTCTCTAACAGCAAGCGTGAGACTTGTATGGGCGACCCGATTCCATTGAATCAGGTGCAGCGTCTTCAGCAGCGTTGTAACAAAATCAATGCTCTTTATCGGAAAGACCGTCAGAACTATACTTACTGTCGCGCTATCTTCATCCATGTAGACAGTCGCAGCAAAAAAAAGCAGACAGATGTCTTTTTCTATCATTCTAATAAGAAAGCCGAAAGCAAACGGCTGGCAAACAATATGAAAGATACGTTCGAATCCAAATATGGAAAGCATCAGCCGAACCGCGGCTTTTCCGGAACGGTGAGCGGACGCAATTTATATGTACTTTCACACACTACTCCTGCTTCTGTCTTTGTCGAACTGGGGAATATACAGAATACATTTGACCAGCGGAGACTGGTGATGGATTCCAACCGTCAGGCCCTTGCCAAATGGTTGATGGAAGGCTTTCTGAAAGATTTTAAAGGGAGAAAATAAACTTCAATCTCTTTTTTTCGTGAACAAAACGAAAATCGGGATGTTATATATGTGCAAATCGCCTGATGGCTGCTTGTAGGTATGCGAATATATATGAGTCAGTGAATATGCCTCCCCGGCATAACAGGAAGATTGCATAGTAGTTTTGTCGTGTTTTATT
>ERZ857882.1461-NODE-1461-length-27456-cov-6.630342_pt1 | contig 27456 bp, 32 predicted proteins | sample MGYA00519697_ERZ857882 | MGnify/ENA primary metagenome ERZ857882 (study PRJEB31778, sample SAMEA3449373) | human gut metagenome | biome: human gut; feature: human-associated habitat; material: faeces | place: United Kingdom | collected 2010/2012 ...
ATTTCTCGTTTTTCAAACTGAAGAAGTGGGGCAAAAAGGCGGCTGAGACTCGCAGGCACAATTGTGCGGTGTTGCCTTAGAAAAATCGCGGCAGCTTTCACTGCCGCGAAACGAATCACTTCTTGCGGAAGGACATGCAGTCGGTACACTGATCCACGGTGGGGCAAGCCTCGTGGGTACCCACCAGAATGCGGTCCAGAGAGCAGTAGTTCTCGCCCTCGCAGTGGTTGGCGCACTGCTGGACGGTACACTCGATGCTCTTGTTGGCATGACAGTTCATTGTAGCAGCCTCCTTTTCTTTGGATTCGGGAATAGTATGCGCCGCTGTCGGCAAAGCATACAGGAACTTTTTTCCAATGTTGCTTTCCCGTGGCTTTTGTGGTATCTTAGAGGAAAAGGATTTTTGCTGGAGGTCTTTCTATGCCTGTCATTGCTCCGTCTATTCTGTCCGCCGATTTTGCCAATCTGGAGCGGGATATTCACGACATCGAGCGCAGCGGCGCCGATTGGGTGCATGTGGATGTGATGGACGGAATGTTCGTCCCCAACATCTCCATCGGCATTCCGGTGGTGAAGGCGCTGCGGCCCGTCACCTCCCTGCCCCTGGACGTGCATCTGATGATCGACCGACCCATCCGCTACGCCGAGGAATTCATCAAGGCCGGCGCGGACTGGCTGACCATTCACTTGGAATCCGACCAGCCCCAGAACACACTGGCCTGTCTCGACAAAATCCGGGCGCTGGGCTGTAAAGCCGCCATTTCCCTGAAGCCGAAAACCCCGGCGGAGGCGGCAATCCCCTATCTTGCCAAATGCGACATGGTGCTGGTAATGACCGTGGAGCCGGGCTTCGGGGCGCAGAAATTCATGGCCGACATGATGCCCAAGGTGAAAAAGCTTCGGGAAATGCTGGACGAGGTAAACCCCGCCTGCATCCTCGAGGTGGACGGCGGCGTGGACGCCGTGACGTACAAAACCTGCCGGGAAAACGGTGCGGAGGCGCTGGTCACCGGCTCCGCCTATTTCAAAGCCGCCGATCGGGCAGCCTTCGTCGAAGCCCTTCGGAAGTAGAAAAACGAACCCGGCTCCCATCTGGGAACCGGGTTCAGATTGTATGGGATTAGCAGTAGAAGTCCCGAATTTTCTTGGCGCGGCTGGGATGGCGCAGCTTGCGGATGGCCTTGTTTTCGATCTGGCGGATACGCTCCCGGGTGACGCCGAAAATCTGCCCCACCTCTTCCAGGGTGTGGGTGCGTCCGTCGTACATGCCGAAGCGCATCCGCAGAACGTCCGCTTCCCGCTCCGTCAGGGTGTCCAGAATTTCCTTCAGCGCCTCGGCAAGCAGGGCGTTGGAGGTGGCGTCAGCGGGGCCGGGGGTGCGCTCGTCCTCCACAAAGGAGCCGATGGAGGTATCCTCCTCGTCGCCCACAGGGGTGTCCAGGGACAGCGTGTCGGCGGCGGTGCGGTTGGCCTCGATGATCTTCTCCACGGGCAGATTCAGCTCCGCGGCAATCTCCTCCACGGTAGGCTCCCGGCCAAGCTCCTGCACCAGCTTCCGGTTGCAGCGGGTGGCCTTGTTGATGACCTCTACCATATGCACCGGGACACGGATCGTGCGAGCCTGATCCGCGATGGCGCGGGTGATGGCCTGCCGAATCCACCAGGTGGCATATGTAGAGAATTTGTTTCCCTTTGTCCAGTCGAATTTATCGACCGCGCGGATCAGGCCGGTGTTGCCTTCCTGAATCAAATCCAGAATGTGCAGGCCGCGGCCGGAATACTTCTTGGCAATGGAGACCACCAGACGCAGGTTCGCCTCGGTGAGCTTGTTCTTCGCTTCCTGATCTCCCTCGGAGACGCGCTTGGCCAGCTCCACCTCTTCCTCGGCGGAAAGAAGCTTGATCTGGCCGATCTCCTTGAGGTACATCCGCACCGGGTCGTCCAGGCTGTATTCGGCGGCCAGGTCAACGGGGTCGACCAGCTCCTCCTCGTCAAGACCCGCCAGGTTGATATCGTCGTCCGGCCCCAGGTCGAGATCGTCGTCCCCCAGATCCAGTTCCAGATCGGCGGTGACCACCTGAATATTCATGGCGTCCAGCCGGTCGTAAATGTCCTCGATCTTTTCCGGCGTCAGCTGCATCTTTTCCAGCTGGGCGTTCAGGTCGGAGGCACGGATCATGCCATCCTTCTTTCCCTGAGCGATCAGCGCCTGCAATGCGGCGTGAACATCATCCATATTGGCTTTCGGTGCCTTCTTCGGCGTACTACTCATAGAGAATCTCCTTTTTTCTATGTAAAATCCACAAATCTCTTATGCCGTTAAACTATACCCCGTTTTTTTCCGTATGACAAGGGCATTTCTCAAAAATTTTTCTTTCATCGAGGACAGTTTTCCCCTGATTTCGGGAAAACATACGGTTTACTTTTTGGGAAAAATTCGTTATAATTGTGAGAATAAGGCAGTATGCCCTTTCGATCCCATATTCATGAGGTAATCCATATGACCGAATTATCCAACATCCGCAACTTTTCCATCATCGCCCATATCGACCACGGCAAGTCCACCCTCGCCGACCGGCTGCTGGAGCAGTGCCACGCCATCGACCAGCGCATCCGCGCCGAGCAGATGCTGGACTCCATGGACCTGGAGCGGGAGCGGGGCATCACCATCAAATCCAGCGCCGTCACCCTGCATTACACCGCCGCCGACGGCGGAAACTATGTCCTGAACCTGATCGACACCCCGGGTCACGTGGACTTTAACTACGAGGTCTCCCGGAGCCTTGCCGCCTGCGAGGGCGCGATTCTGGTGGTGGACGCCTCTCAGGGCGTGGAAGCCCAGACTCTCGCCAATACCTATCTCGCCATCGACGCCGGGCTGGAAGTCCTGCCCGTCATCAATAAAATCGACCTGCCCTCCGCCCGTCCGGCTGAGGTGAAGGCGGAAATTGAAGACATCATCGGCATCCCCGCCGAGGACGCCCCCGAAATTTCCGCCAAAAACGGCATCAACATTCCAGCCGTCTTGGAAATGATCGTCCGGGACGTCCCCGCCCCCACCGGGGAGCGGGACGCGCCATTGCAGGCGCTGATCTTCGACAGCCAGTACGATTCCTACCGGGGCGTCATCGTCTACACCCGCATCAAGCAGGGAACGGTGAGACCCGGCATGGACATTAAAATGATGGCCACCGGCGCGGTCTACAAGGTGGTGGAGGTGGGTACCATGATTCCCGGCGGGCTGAACCCCTCGGATGCTCTTGGTGCCGGGGAAGTGGGCTACATCACCGCTTCCATCAAAACCGTGGCGGACACCCGGGTGGGCGACACCATCACCGGGGTGGAGAATCCCGCCGCTCAGCCCCTGCCCGGCTACCGTCCCGCCCAGCCCATGGTGTTCTCCGGCATCTACCCCGCCGACGGCGCCAAATATCAGGATTTACGGGACGCGCTGGAAAAACTGAAGCTCAACGACGCCTCCATGAGCTACGAGCCGGAAAGCTCCATTGCCCTGGGCTTCGGCTTCCGCTGCGGCTTCCTCGGTCTGCTGCACATGGAGATCATTCAGGAGCGTCTGGAACGGGAATACAACCTCGACCTCATCACCACCGCCCCCAACGTGGTCTACCGGGTAACGAAAACCAACGGCGAATCCATGTACGTCTACACCCCCCTGGACTACCCCGACCCGGCGGACATCCAGCTGGCCGAGGAGCCTTATGCCAAGGTCAGCCTGATCTCCCCCCAGGAATACGTGGGCAACATCATGGAGCTGTGCCAGAATCGCCGGGGCGAGTTCAAGGACATGGTGTATCTGGATGCCAGCCGGGTGGAGCTGCACTATGAAATGCCCCTGAACGAGATCATCTACGACTTCTTCGACGCCCTGAAATCCCGCACCCGGGGCTACGGCAGCCTGGACTATGAGCTGATCGGCTACCGCCCCAGCCGTCTGGTGAAGCTGGATATCCTGCTCAACGGCGACGTTGTGGACGCCCTGAGCTTCATCCTCTTCGCGGACAACGCCTATCCCCGCGCCCGGAAAATCTGCGAAAAGCTGAAGGAGAACATCCCCCGCGCCCAGTTTGAAATCCCCGTTCAGGCCGCCATCGGCGGCAAGGTCATCGCCCGGGAGACCATCAAGGCGCTGCGCAAGGACGTTCTCGCCAAGTGCTACGGCGGCGACATCACCCGAAAGAAGAAGCTGCTGGAAAAGCAGAAGGAAGGCAAAAAGCGGATGCGCACCTTTGGCACCGTCGCGGTTCCTTCCGAAGCCTTCATGGCCGTCCTCAAGCTGGACGAAGACTGACAGTTTTCTCACATTCTCAACACCCGGAGGTATCCCATGCCCATTCTCAATAAACGCGCAAACAAAACGCCCCTCGGACTTTACGTCCATGTCCCCTTCTGCCGCAGCAAGTGCCAATACTGCGACTTCTACTCCATGGCCACCAAGGACGACAAGCTGATGGACGGCTATCTGGACGCGGTATGCGACCATATCAAGGAAGCCGGTGAGCTGGCCCCCGGCTACAAGGTGGACTCCGTCTACTTCGGCGGCGGCACCCCCTCCTTCTTCGGCGCCGACGGTCTGGCCGTGATCCTCACCACCATCCGCCGGAACTTCGACGTGGTGCCGGACGCTGAAATTTCCGTGGAGTGCAACCCGGATTCCGTTTCCGACCGGCTGCTCCACCGGCTTTACGCCGAGGGCTTCAACCGGGTCAGTCTGGGCGTTCAGTCCGACGACGACGAAATTCTGAAAAAGCTCGGCCGTCCCCACACCTACGCCCAGGCCGCCACCGCCTACCAGCGCATCCGCAAGGCGGGTTTTCGCAACGTGTCCGTCGATCTGATGTACGGCCTGCCGGGACAGGACTTGCATGACTGGCAGGAAACCCTGGATAACGTCCTGCGCCTGAATCCCGAACACGTCAGCTGCTACGCCCTGAAAATCGAGGAAGGCACCCCCTTCTATGACTACAAGGAAATGCTGAACCTTCCCGACGACGAAACCCAGGCGGACATGTACCTCGCCGCCGTGGAAGCCCTCCGCAGCCGCGGCTTCCGACAGTACGAAATTTCCAATTTTGCCCGGAAGGGTCTGTACTCCCGGCACAATATGAAATACTGGACGGGCGGCGAATATCTGGGCTTCGGCCCCAGCGCCAGCTCGGACTTTGCCGGAAAGCGCTTCACCCTGAAACGGGATTTGCAGGAATACATCGCCGGTATCCGGGACGGCGGCGACATTATGGAGGATTTGCAGGAAATCCCCATGCGGGAGCGGGCGGGCGAGTATCTGATGCTCCGTCTGCGCACCAGTCAGGGCATCAGCGCCGCGGAATACGAAAAGCTGTTCCTGCTGCCCTTCGCCCCGCTGGAGGAGGTGCTGGAAAAGCGCCGCCGCTACTATCAGGCGACCCAGAACGACTCCGGCCGCTGGGTGCTGACCCCTCAGGGGTATCTGGTCAGCAACGACATCATCACGGACCTTTTGATCGCGCAGGACAGCTCCCACCCGCTCAAGCGGATATAACGTCGTATCCGCCCGAAATTTACAACGATTTTGCCGCCGGGGAATTGACATTTTTCCCGGCGGCATGTATAATATACAGGCAAAACTCCGGTCGTCCGGAAAAGTAAACCCAAAGGCGGAAACGTCTTTTGAAAGAAAGGAAAATTGCCATGATTTACAGTGCAGAAGTACAGAATATGTGCTCCGTGGCTAAGGGCGCCTACCACGGCCCCGCTCCCATCCCCGAAGAGGGCAAGTGGGTTCAGGCCAAGGAGATCAAGGACATCAGCGGCTTTACCCATGGTATCGGCTGGTGCGCTCCCCAGCAGGGTGCCTGCAAGCTGACCCTGAACATCAAGGAGGGCGTCATTGAGGAAGCTCTGGTGGAGACCATCGGCTGCTCCGGCATGACCCATTCCGCCGCCATGGCTGCCGAAATCCTCATCGGCAAGACCATTCTCGAGGCTCTGAACACCGATCTGGTGTGCGACGCCATCAACACCGCCATGCGGGAGCTGTTCCTGCAAATCGTCTACGGCCGCAGCCAGTCTGCGTTCTCCGAGGGCGGCCTGGTGGTCGGCGCTTCTCTGGAAGACCTGGGCAAGGGTCTGCGCAGCCAGGTTGGCACCATGTTCGCCACCAAGTCCAAGGGCCCCCGTTACCTGGAAATGGCCGAGGGCTATGTCACCCGCGTTGCTCTGGACGACGAGAACCTGATCATCGGCTATGAGTTTGTAAACCTGGGCAAGATGATGGACTTTATCAAGAAGGGCGACGACGCCAACACCGCCTACGCCAAGGCGAAGGGTCACTACGGCCGTTTTGACAACGCGCCCAAGTACATCGACCCCCGTCAGGAATAAGAGGAGGACGAAACAATGGCTTTGTTTGAAAGTTACGAAAGAAGAATTGACAAGATCAACGGCGTCCTCGCGCAGTACGGCATCTCCTCCGTGGAAGAGTGCCGGGAGATCTGCAAGGCGAAGGGCTTCGACCCCTACGAGATCGTCAAGGGCATTCAGCCCATCTGCTTTGAGAACGCCTGCTGGGCTTACACCGTTGGCGCTGCCATCGCTCTGAAGAAGGGCGTCAAGACCGCCGCTGAGGCCGCCGAGGCCATCGGCATCGGCCTGCAGGCCTTCTGCATCGACGGTTCCGTCGCCGAGGACCGCAAGGTCGGTCTGGGTCACGGCAATCTGGGCGCCATGCTGCTGCGGGACGAGACCAAGTGCTTCGCCTTCCTGGCCGGTCACGAGTCCTTCGCCGCCGCCGAAGGCGCTATCGGCATTGCCCGCTCCGCCAACAAGGCACGTAAGGAACCCCTGCGGGTCATCCTGAACGGCCTGGGCAAGGACGCCGCCCAGATCATCTCCCGGATCAACGGCTTTACCTATGTGCAGACCAAGTTTGACTACTACACCGGCGAGCTGAAGATCGTCAAGGAGTACAAGTACTCCGACGGCGAGCGCGCGGCTGTCCGCTGCTTCGGCGCTGACGACGTCCGCGAGGGCGTGGCCATCATGCACCACGAGGGCGTGGACGTTTCCATCACCGGCAACTCCACCAACCCCACCCGTTTCCAGCATCCCGTTGCCGGCACCTACAAGAAAGAGTGCATCGAGCAGGGCAAGAAGTACTTCTCCGTGGCCTCCGGCGGCGGCACGGGCCGTACCCTGCATCCCGACAACATGGCAGCCGGTCCCGCTTCCTACGGCATGACCGACACCATGGGTCGTATGCATTCCGACGCCCAGTTCGCCGGTTCCTCCTCCGTGCCTGCCCACGTGGAAATGATGGGCTTCCTGGGCATGGGCAACAATCCCATGGTCGGCGCTACCGTTTCCGTGGCCGTGGCTGTTGAGGAAGCGCTGAAGAAGTAAGGGTAAACCCCTGTTTTTGAACCTAAAAAGTTCAAACCCCACTTTTCGCAAAAATAAGACAAGGAAGCACGTCCTACCGAAGAAATTCGGCAAGATGTGCTTCCTGTTTTTGCTGTTTTAGGGGTGTTTTTGATGAAGAAAATGAGGATGTGCTTCCCAAAAGAAAAGACGTTAAGCGACGGATTCAAAGAATATGTCCTGGACTGTAAAGCAAGGAATTTGCGGGACGGAACAATTCATCACTACCAGGAATCGATCAAGCAAATCTATAAAAGAATCCCGCCGGATACGCCGATTTCCTCCTTGAATCAACAGACAATGCAGAAGTTTTACATTGCCTTGCGGGATGACCCGAATTTGAATGAAGTTTCAATGGGAACGTATGCCAGGGACTTGAAAACCCTTATGCGGTTTTTTATGAAATGCAAGTACATCCCGCACTTTGAAATCCCACTTCCAAAAGCAGACAAAGCACCCATTCAAACCTATACGGATGAAGAACTGCGGAAACTGCTCAAAAAGCCCGACGTTCGCAAGTGCATTTTTTCGACCTATCGTAGTTGGGTGATTGTCAATTTTCTTCTTTCTACGGGAGTTCGACAAAATAGCCTTGTGAATATCAAAATCAAGGATTTGGATTTTGACAACACGGTGGTTTATGTCAACACAACAAAGAACAGAAAGCCCCTGATTATCCCACTCAATGAGGATATTACAAAGATTCTACAGGAATATTTGCAATACCGTGGCGGAAAAGCAGACGATTGGCTCTTTTGTTCGGTCTATGGGAAGCAGCTCACAAGAAGCAGCTGCTACCATGCCATTTGGGACTATTGCCACGAAAGAGGGCTGGAACAGACAGGCGTTCACCGTTTCCGGCATACGTTCGCAAAGAAATGGGCGACAATGGGCGGCTCTGTGGTGACGCTCCAAAAGATATTAGGGCATAGCAGCTTGGCAATTACGGAAAACTATCTGAATATCCTAACCAGCGACTTGAAAGAGGATGTGGACAAGGTGAATATCATCCGAAGCTTGAAGCAGGAACGGGTTCGTATGAGAGGCTAACATCTACGAACATCTTTTATCATCTTTGAACATCTATAAAGCAAATGGAGAGGTGTTTTCACATCTCTCCATCATTTTTATACATTTCTAGTGATTTTTCAAGGAATTCTCGCATTTTCTCTACTACTGGCTCCGGTGAAAGAATCTTGACCTTTCTTCCAAAAGTCGCAATCCACGCAAAGAAGGGCGGGCTGATCTCGATGGGGGCCAGGATGATAAAGTGGTTTTCGTCGTACGGCATCATCATAATATCTTTGCCGAATTGGTCTATTACTGCGTCCGCTAATTCGTTGCGGAAGCGGATGCGCACATTGTATTCCTGACCGCCGAACATATCAAATACCTTTGCCTTTTGGCGGTTTAGGTTCTTCTCACTGTAGGCTTCTCTGCCGTCCCGCTTGAGGGGCAAGGGCTGGGAAATGCGCTCCATTCTGTCCACACGGAAATATCGGAACTTCTCTTTTTCGCTGTCGTAAGCGTAGAGATAATAATTGCCGTTATTCCAAAGAAGGGCGTAAGGACTGACCACATATTGCCCGCCACTCTTGGAATAGCGTTTATTGTCGTTGGTGGCGGGCGCATAGTGGAAGTAGCGGAAGCTGATCTTGCAGTCTGCCGCAATAGCGGCGTGGATGCGGTCTGCGTCCTTCATAACGCTGTCGTTCATATTGCGGATTCGGTTTGCAACATGGTTTTCCCGATTCAGACTTTCCACGGTGTCCTTGCCCGCAAACTTCTTTATTTTGGCGGTCAACTCCTGGGCTTTCTCTCTGGTGATGAATTTAGAGGATTGAACGCTGTCCACCAAAAGCCGAAGTTCGTAAGGCTCAAAGGGCGGGTTCAGAAGTCGATACCCTTTCTTGTGGGGGTCATAGTCCAGCTGTAAGCCGCAAATATCCCCCAGGGCCGCAAAGTCGGCGTAGAGCGTCTTTTTCTCCACGGGCATATCATGTTCCCGCAATAATGCTTCCAGTTCCCCACGCTTTACAATGCGGTCACGGCCTGCGTTGGCTTCCAGGTATTGCTTGAGCAAAAGGAGCCGAACAGCGATATAGTATTTTCCATAGTTAGCCATAGCCGGGCCTCCTTTTTCTATTTTATTCTATTATAACACATAGCCGCAAAATAGAAAATCCCCCAAAGGTTTTCCGCTCCTAAAAAAGAAAAGTGTGGAAAACCTTTGGGGGCCTTTATTCCTCTATTTTGACAATATCTACGGATGCTTCCAGCAGCAAATTGATTAGTTCATTGCGAGAACGGTTTGTTTCTGCGGAAAGTTTATCCAATCTTTCAATCAGTTCATCTTTCATACGAACGGAAACGACTTTATATCCATCGTCTCCACGTTTCGCAATCTTCTTTTTGATTTTAATTTCCTCTGCCACTATAATCACCTCAATTATAGTATGATTATAGCTTGACAGGAATATCTTTTATATATTATAATTATGTAGTCTTAAAAGCACTATAATAATATAGTTAGAGGAGATTGAACATGAAAAAGACAATTACCCTGCTCTTGGCACTGGCGTTGTGCTTGTCTCTGTGTGCTTGCGGCGGTGGGAATGACACACCCACTCCGACGCAAAATTCCACAACAACACCTTGGAGTGTTCAGCAGACAGTCGATGAATTTGGTGATGTGACAGCCGATTCTGCAACAGTTATTGAAGCTCCCATTTCTGGTGACTTTAGCAACACCGCAACAGCAAGCAGCGAAGTGAGTGGTTATGTTCGATTTGCAAAGAGGCCAAATAGTGACCATTATATTGCTCAGTTTGTCCTTCTGGAATACAACGATACTCCCGCAACCTATACCAGCGGCGATAACCTGACTATGAAAGTCAAGATTGGTGATACTGTTACGGATTTCACGCTGACAGGTGAAGTTCCCAATGGCAGTTTGTTCCTCGGTGCCCCTGATTTTGACTATGCGGCTGACTACCTTTTCGATGAACTGTATTTGGGCTGGGATTTGCGTTGCATTATTTACATCGGAAGTTCTCAGTACAACTTCACCATTGAGTGCAGCAATTTTGTCGAACTGTGTGATGCAGAAGGTTTCCCGATGGCTCCCGCCCAGATGACTGCGAAGGAAGCTGTTGATATTATGGTGACAGAGAACGCACCATATATGGGTGCGGCGGTCGATTTTTTCACCAACAACATCAATAATCTTGAAATTGTAAATACAGACGAACTTACAACCGCCTTGTATGGCAACTTCTTTGAAATTGAGATTGACGATTTTGCTCCCTATTGGACAGTTGACAACTATGACAACAACACTCGTACACAGATGGTGTTTCTAGAGTATAACGCTTGGGGCCGCAGTTATGAAGCTAGTTCTACATCCACTAAAGGCCATGAGTATACAACCGAAGCAAATCTGCTGACAATTATCTTTTTCGGTGGCTCTACCGAACCATCTCAGGTGCGTAAGCTCTCCGATGATATTTTTGTGACTTATGAACCCAATGACAATGGTGAGTATGTTATCCCTGATCACTTGATGATTCGGTATAATGATGCCATAAACAGCACAATGGATGTGTATGATATCATGCTGCCGTATATCCGGAACACGCTCATTCCTCAAATCGGATAACAAATTAAGGGAACGCTTTGGCGTTCCCTTTTTATCTTTCCAAAAGCTCAATGTACTTGTAAACAGTTGTGCGGCTCAGGTCGCAGACCCTCGCAAGCTCGGACACATTTAACTGCCCGTTTTTATAGGCGGGATAATGCCGAAGAAAGATTGCGGGAATGCTTTCGGCGGTGCGTTGGGGTCTGCCGATCTGCTTTCCCTTTGCTTTGGCGTTCGCCATTCCAGAGCGCACACGGCTTCTTATCATTGCCAACTCCAATTGACTGAACACGCCCGCCATCTGCAAAAACGCCTCGCTCATCGGGTCTGAACGGCCCTCACGGCAATCCAGGGTCATAGAACCCACAATCACAAGCCGCAGACGCTTCTCCCGCACAAGGTCGATGATCTCACAAAGCTGCTGCGTGCTTCTGGCAAGCCGGGAAACCTCCAAAACAATGATGGTGTCGCCCGCCTGGGCCGCCGCAAACATCTGGGATTGTTGGCTCTTTACCTTTGCGTCCCCGTGTTCGTATTCCATAAAGATTTCCTGCGCTCCCGCCGCCCGCAGCTCCCGCACTTGGCGGTTTATATCCTGCTTGCCCTCGTTGGTGGAACATCTGGAATAGCCGTAATCCATAACAATCTCTCCTTCTGGTGGCGGGGCTTTTGGCCCCGCCTTTTCTATCACACGCTGATGGTGAAGCGGCGGCTGGAAACCTGCTTGGTGTAAGCCTTGTAGATTTCCGGCATTACCTTCTTGAAAGCCGTGGTGTCAAACCGATTGGAAAGAACGGCGGTATAGCGGATGATGTACTGTCCCGCAATCATTTCCTCCAACTCTCTGGCATCCATCTCCGCTTTGATCTCGTTGCGGATGGTGTCGGCCTGGGCTTTCATTTCCTCAACCATAGCCTCGTATTTGTTCAGCAATTCAATCTTGGCAAGCAGTTCGATTTTAGACATTGTGGTGATCTCCTTTATTTTTGTTTTGCCGTCTCTCCGTGCTGTCGCCGCTCCTATGTGTTTGTCGGTTCGCTGGGTTACATCAGGCGGTGTTGAAATTGGCTCCCAACTCTTTACGCTCTTATTATACTACGAAATTCGTAATTTGTCAATACGATAAACGTAATTATTTTTACGAAATACGAAATTATTTCTCGTCTTGCGTATTGATTTACTACGCAATCCGTGATACACTATCCAGAAGAAAGGAGGGAACACAAATGATTAAATTTAAGGTCAAAGTAATGCTTGCGGTTCGTGGAATGACCCAAAAGGAACTTGCGGAAAGGACGGGCATCAGACCGCCTACAATTTCCGCTATTTGCGTTGGCACAGTGAAGCATTTGCCAATAGACGCTTTGGAAAAGATTTGTGATGTGCTGAACTGCCAACCTGCTGACCTAATGGAGTATGTGCGGGAAGCCGATGTAAACGAAAGGGGCTAACTCGTTTCCTGGACAATTTTTCCCGCTTTTCCGGCCTGTTCGGCTCCCTTTTGGCTGCTCCAAAAGTGTAGGCGAAACCAAATGGTTGATTGAACAGGGGGGGCGTATATTTCGGGAAAGCTAGATATTTTCCCGCCAAAAAGAAAAAGGCGTGGTCTGCGCTCCCACGGAGAGCAAACCGCAATCCAGAAGTCGGAATACCGGACTGTTTGCGGCCCAATAAAACAAAAAATCCCCCCAAAGGTTTTCCGCTCCTAGAAAAATAATAGAGCGGAAAAACCCTTGGGGGGCTTATAAAATTGTCTCGTCATTGGCTTATAGTTTAATCTTGATTTCTTTGTTCCAATCCTTCAAAAGATCGTCTACGGCTTTATCCAAAGCGGCTTCCATAGATTTTTCCATAATGCTGAAAATCTCTTTCTCCAAAATAGACTGCTGCTTTTTCTTCTTTTCCTTCTCGTTTTCCCTTTCACGGGTGCGGTCAATTCTCACTTGATTCTCACCTCGCTTTTGATCTTAACGGTAACAACAGAATCTGCAAGTGCTTCCCGTTCTGCCTGCTCCCTGTCCATTTTCTTGTGGAGAGCATATAGGATTTCATCGGGCGTGAAGCCGTCAAGATACATCCAGTCGTAGTATTCTGGTATTTTTCTGTAGCTATCATCTAATAACGTCATAGTGCTTTCTCCTTGTTGATATTTTCGCTCCAACTTTGCCAAAAGGCAAAGTCGGAGCGATTTGTTCTAATCTATATAATAATTATGATAGTTCTAATAATAAAAATAGGCCAATTAAGTTAAGCATTTAACACTAATAGGGTATATAATTAGTGTTAAATGCCTGACTTAATTAGCCATTATATTCATTTTCGATTGATTGATGAATGAGTGAAAGCATATAGTCCAGCTCTTTTTTCCCAATTGCGTTAATATCTGGAATTGCCTGCTTACGGGCAACCCCTCCATGGTCTATCCGCATATTCCAGATAGCTTCAAAAGAACTGATACCGCTATGAACAGAATCCCAATACTCTTTCCACGCACTCACATATTCGTCATGTTCGCAAAAACGCTGTGTTTGCTTATAAGCAAAATAGTAGATAAAATTATCTGTATTCCGATAAATCATGTGGTTATCTTCTAGTTTCCTCACATAATTCGCTATGGTTTGCCTTGATATTGGCCTGTCGATTTCCCGCATTTTCACTTCCTTAACCTCGTCAGGAAGGGCCATAAAGATTTCATCTTGAAAATAGTGATAGTAGAAATCCCGTAGTTTTCCAAAATCCGTTCCTCCGTCAAACCCTAAATCCAAAATCGCATATATTTTGAACGGTTCGGCAATTGCTTTGATGGTATAGACAGCATTTTCGCCCATACCGCATACGCTGAAATCTACTCCATAGCGGCTTAATTTGCGGTCTATGCCCTGTTTGCTTTTGGTTCCTAACATCTTTGCCATTTCCAACTTGGGGTAATTTCTTCCAATTTCTAACATTTCTTGCCCTTTCTCCCTTTTAAGTTATCTATTTAACAGTAATAGAAGATATATATTAGTGTTAATTGTCTAACTTAATTTTTAATATTTATTAGCCCTCAGTTCCCGTAGCGGCCAATTCCGGCGCTGTATTTTCATTGTTGCTGGGCTGAAAGGGAATGAGCGTAGGATGGTTATTGAAATAGTAGAAAGGTTCCGTGCGATACTTGGGAAACTGCTCCACAAACCAACCTGCGACAATTGCGTAGGCTTTCTTTTTGCCCATTGCCTGTGCATAGGCGCAAACACGGTTATACTCCTTCTTGTAGCTCTGTTCTTTATCATCAACTGCCGCAATAAACCGCTCCATATTTTCAACGGTGATACCCTTGTAGGGGTTATGGTGGAACTTCTCGTTGCTCTTGGTAACGTAGGTAGTGGGGGTGCGGTGGGTCTTTCCGATTACTTTCAGATTCGGAAAGTCGGTGCTGAACTTCTGATAAAGTTTGTATTCCTCACTCCCGGGGTCATTCATAGCCTCTGCAAACTTGGCGGTAATGGTCAGGGTCTTGGAGATAACATCAAACTTAAACTTTTCCATAATAAATACCTTTCCTTTCTATGTGTGGGTGGATTAAGCTGCTTCGTTGGTCTGCTCTGCGTTGTCAGAAGAAACATTGGTCAGAAGTTGGGTGGCCTGAGCAATGCGGAAGTTGGCAATGTCCTTTCTGGCGGCATCCATATCGAAACCACCTTCCATTTTGCTGAACCTGTCAAAGAACCACTTCTTGGTCAGAGGGTAGGCCTTGGTTCCGCACTTTTTCGCCATTTCCTTGACGGATTCATATTCATGCGCCAAAGTAGCGTCCTCGAAGGTCGCAATGTAATCCTCCATGAACTTGAAGTCCATGCCCTCATAGGTTTTCTTGGCTCTAGTGGCCTTGTGCTTCTGTTCTTTGACTGTCAGCGTGAAGGTGGGATGCGCTGCCATTTTGACAGTCAGTTCCTCGTACTCAGGGCCGAAGCCCTTTCCGGCCTTGGCAAAGCTGGCCTTGGTGCCGGTGATGGTCTGCTTGAAGAAGTCGATGGTGAAACGGACGGCGGAATCGGTAGAAGTAGTGGTGTTCATGGTGATTTCCTTTCTCGGCTCTTGGCCGTGGCGGTAGGTCGCAACCCTTATTTCTTTTGGAGAGGTTTTTGTTTTGTTTATCTCTCTCAATCTTTACACCCAGATTATACAAAATAACCTATCCAATATAATAGGATAGGTTCATAAATAAAACTGATTATTTTTCATTTATTTTCTCTGCTCCTGGATGTGGGATGATAAAGAGATATTCAAAGATGATAGAGCGGAAAGGAAAGATGATGAAAGATGTTTAATTTAGTCAAAAGGCCTTGTTTCGTGAACAGAAGATGTGATAAGATGTGTTTCAGTTAAGAAAGCACATCCTATTGAAACTATGGACGTGTCTCTTGTTTTGCGAAAAGTCGGGCTTACTGCTCCAAAAGTCCTAGAGAAGTCCCCACAAAGCCGCCGCAAGGCGGATTTGACGTGGAAATGATGGGCTTCCTGGGCATGGGCAACAACCCCATGGTCGGCGCTACCGTTTCCGTGGCTGTGGCTGTTGAGGAAGCGCTGAAGAAGTAAGGGAACGCTTTCCTTTCCCAAATAACAAGCAAAGAAGCACATCCTGCCTGAGAAATTGGGCTGGATGTGCTTCTTATTTTTATTCCAGCGGTGCATTTCGCCTTCTATACTCTAGAAAGAACCGTTCTATTTACAAATAAGAATAAATTATTCTTCTTCTAAGAGTTGACAAATATGAGTCAACGTGCTATTATGCTCTCGAGGTGATTGACATGGCAAAGCTTATCTCCGAATGTCCCGTCTGCGGTAATGATTTGAATATCACAAAGCTTCAATGCCCCTGCTGTGGGATGGAACTTTCAAACTCTTTTGAAATCAGCCCCTTTGATAAACTGGGCAATGACCAGTACCTGTTTCTTACCACATTTCTGAAACACCGCGGAAACCTGAAACTGCTGCAGGAAGAACTGAACATCTCCTATCCCTACGCGAAGAAGAAACTGACAGAGCTGCTCAGTGCGCTGAATCTCACGCGGGAAGACGACGAAACATTTAAAAAGGAGGACGTTAATATGCAAATCCAGTTTGAAAGTAAGGAAAGCAATCGCGCCGGAGATATTGTCAGGAGGAAGCTCATGGAAAACGGCGGACGTGCCATCGTGACATCCATTAGCGGCAATCGGTACGGCATAAAAGCGGACGCGGACGGTCAGCACATTCTGTGCAATGAACTGCCCCCAATCTATACCTATGATGTCTTTGACGTGATCGTCGATCTGCTAAAAAAACAGCCGAACCACAGAGCCGGAAAAGGCAATGCCCGGAACTACAGGCTTGGTGAGGCCGGGTGTGAAGAAAACACCGTCGCAGGCGCTATTCTGAAAAACTACTTTGGCAAAAGTGCAGGCGAGTCCGGCGTTGACCCGGTGTTTATATTGGCCGCCGTTCTGGAGTGGGCGGGGATCGCGCATAATTGCCGGGGCTATCTGGAACTCACCGCAGCATATTCGGAGGGATTATAAACTTGCTGGTGCTACTGTTGTCCTTTATCCTGTCGTTTCTCTGGTTTTTTCTATTTAAGCACAACAAATACTGAGTACATCCGTCCTTCATTCTTTTGTACCTTATCAACAGAAACACATCCCGCCTGAGGAATCAGGTTGGATGTGCTTCCCAAAAGAAAAAAGAGCAGATTTCTCCGCTCTAATCATCCGGAATATACTTCATGATGTCCCCGACTTCGCAGGACAGAATTCTGCAAAACATCTCAATGGTATGGGTACTGACGCTCTCGTTCCGTTTTAACCGCGTGATCTGTCCGGGGCTGATATTATACCGTTTGATGAGCATGTATTGTGTGATACCCTTCTCTTTCATGACATTCCATAGATTATCGTAAGAAATCACGGGACGCAGCCCCCCTTCTTACTTGACATGATAACCGAATATGGTGTATAATCATATTAACCAATATCGGTTATTGTCATACTCTAAGAAAGAAGGAACGTTAATGAAAAAGACATTCTCTCTACTCTTGACACTTGTGATGTGCCTATCCCTTTGTGCCTGCGGTACAGGAAGCGGACTTGCATCCACCGCAACTTCTGATACCGGGTCAAGCGAGACAATTACTGAACCGGAGGTTTTGACGGAAAAGGAACAGATAGAAAAAATTCTGACAGAGCGAATTGAAGAATACCACAACGCTGTAATTGATAGGATAACGATCAATGATGACCTCGGTACGGAAGATGAAAATGACTATATTGCGCTCGTTTATCTGACTTGGAATACAAAGAACAGCGGTGAACTGTCAAAAGAAATGCTGAAGATGTATTCCGATGACCTTGCCGCTACATTAGCCAATGAAAATGATACTGTGCAGGAAATTGCTATATTCTGGACTGTACCATACCTGAATGACACGGCAAAATGCAGTTATGAAAGGGTGCCTGACGGTTTTGTGGTGATGGATGAAATGTGGGGAAAAGCGTTTTCCTAAGCCGGTCACAAGTCTTTCTCTATTTCTAAACGTTCAAGTCTCGTCCAAATATCAAATAACCGCAGGTTCAAGCCATCGCCTGAACCTGCGGTCATTTCCGTTTTTCCTCAATCCTCGTCCCAGTTGTGCCAGACGTTCTGAACGTCGTCGTCGTCGTCCATGATGTCCAGCAGCTTCTCCATCAGGGAGATCTGCTCCGGGTCGGTGAGCTTCTGGTAGTTCTGGGGTACCATTTCGATCTGGGCGGATACGAAGCTGTAGCCCTTCTGCGTCATGGCGTCGGCCACGGCGTTGAAATCGTCGGGGTCGGTGTACACGGTGAACACGTCGTCCTCGGCCTCGAAATCATCCGCGCCGCAGTCCATGGCGTCCATCATGACCTGGTCTTCCTCGTAGTCGCCGTCCTCGTTGTCGATCACCAGCACGCCCTTCTTGTCGAAGGACCAGCTGACGCAGCCCGTCGCGCCCAGATTGCCGCCGAACTTGTCGAAGTGGTGGCGCATGGAACCGGCGGTGCGGTTGCGGTTGTCGGTCATGGTTTCCACGATCACCGCCACGCCGCCGGGGCCGTAGCCCTCGTAGGTGATGGTCTCGTAGTTGTCGCCGCCCGCGCCTGCCGCCTTTTCTAGGCAGCGCTTGATGTTGTCGTTGGGCATGTTGGCGGCCTTGGCCTTGGTGATGACGGTGGCCAGGCGGGAGTTATAGGCGGGGTCTGCACTGCCGCCCTCCTTCACCGCGACGATCAGCTCCTTGGCGATCTTGGTGAAGGCTGCCGCGCGCTTGGCGTCCTGCGCGCCCTTGGTTTTCTGGATGTTATGCCATTTGGAATGTCCGGACATAGGTACATCTTCCCTTCAGCGAGTATATTCAAAAATCCTGTCTATTCTATCAGAATCCGTGACAAAAATCAACACTTTCTTACCGAAATTCACGACGATTGCATGAGTAAATAATTTGTGAACAGAAAGGTAAAAGCAACCGTAGAAAACGGTCTACGTACCGTTCCGTTGGCCATGCGGCGTGTGGTTAGTTCGTATTCCCGCAAATACTTTCAGCCATAGGGCATCAAAACGGCACCATTTTCACAAGATGTTCATGAATTTGTAACTCATGCAATTGTCGTGGTAAATCCCCGTTTTTCATTGACGAAACGCGAGAAAAAAGATATAATGGTTGGACTGAGTTACGGAAGAGAGGTCTTCACCATGAAGGAGACAAACAAATCTCTGCTGGTTGAGCGGGCAGCGGCATGGCTCCTGTCCCGGATCCGGGAAAACGCCGTCCCCCTGGCCGCGTCGCTGATTGCCGGGTTTCTGGCGTACACGTTTTCCTTTACCAACAAGCTTCTGAACCACGACGAGGCTTACTCCCTGTTCATGAAGGGCGCTACGGTGGAATCCGGGCGGTGGGGACTGGGCGGAATCGATTTGATTTTCCCCAATTTCTCCATGCCGTGGATTTACGGCGTTCTTACCATTGCGTTCATGGCAATTTCCGTCTGCATCATCGTCCGGATTTTCCGAATCCGCAGCAAACTGTTTCAGGCGCTGCTGGCAGGGTGCATTCTGGTGTTTCCCTCTCTGACCGGCACCCTCGCTTACATGTTCACCTCCAATTCCTTCGCGTTTTCCTTTCTGCTGGCAGTGACCGCAGTGTACCTTCTTCAGCGTCCCTCCGCTCTGTGGGGGCTTCCGGCGGTCGTATGCATGGTCGCGTCGCTGAGCATCTACCAGTCCTACATCTCCGTCGCGGCAGGTCTTCTCGTGCTGGTACTCATCCGGCGGCTGCTGGAAGGGGACGAGGTAAAACCGGTTATCCGGCAGGGCGTGTATTTTCTGCTGTTTCTCGTCGTCTCCCTCGCCCTCTACTACGCTGCCACGCAAGTTGTCCTCCGGCTGAAAGACGTCCGTCTGGGGGACTACGCCGGCAGCCGCGTCAGCTTCCGCTTATCCTCCGTTCCCGCCGGAATTGCTCAGGCTTACGGTACATTTTTCGCCTTTTTCACCCAGGGAAAGGCCGGGCTGATGCCCACGGTCTTCTCCCGGTGGATGCACGGCATCGGCATCGTCGCTGCCGTGGTGCTGCTTGTCCTTTGGGGGACAACGCATCGTCAGCCGGGACGGCTCCTGCTGCTGGCCGCTCTGGTCGCAATGCTCCCCCTGGCCGTGAATTGCATGTACCTGTTCACCGTCCCCGAGTCCATTCACACGCTGGTGCTGTACGGCTTCGTGTCCGTCTACGTGCTGATGATTCTTGCCGCGGACATCTGCCTTCCCCTTTCCGTCCCCGGCAAGGCTTGGGATCTGCTCCGGAGATTTGGCCTGAATGCCATAGCCGTCAGTCTGGCATGTGTGGTCGTATCCAACATCTACGTTGCCAACGCCGCAAGTCTGCACCTGTATCTCCGGCAGGAAAATACCCGCGCCTTTTACACCGCCCTGGTAGCTGACCTACAGCAGACGCCGGGATTTGACGAAGATACCCGTCTTGCCGTTGTTGGCACTTACCGCGACCCGGAATTTTACGAAAAGTTTTCCTTCCTGCAAGAGCTAACCGGCGTCGCCGGTATCCGCCCCGACAGCTATTCCCGGCAAAGGTTCCTCGAATACTATCTGGGATTTTCCCTGACCTTCGCATCAGATGAGGAAGCCGCAGCGATCCAGTCTTCCCCCCAATTCGTGTCGATGCCCGTCTATCCCTACCACGGCTCCATTCAAAAAATCGGCGACTCCCTGGTCGTCAGGCTGTCCTGACAGCGCAAGGAAAACATCCCCGGTTTGTACCGTCCGTACAAACCGGGGATGTTTCGATTTCCGGGGAAAAATGGCATTACCTGATCACTTTTTTCCTGATCTTTTTCGCCATTCGCGCCATCAGATTTTTCATTGTCAGCGTCTCTTCGTCCACGGCTCGGGCAAGGTAATCATTTGCCCGTTGGGGCAGATACACCCGGCTGCGGCGGTAAGCCTGTTCAATCGGCTGGTCAAAAATGTGGCAAATGAACTGCCCCAGTTCCTGCTCCAGCCGCTCAGGATACGTCGGGTCAACCAGCACGGGCTGGCTCAGCATTTCCAGATACTTTTCATCGTCCCGGTCAAGCTCTTTGATTTTCTCAATCGCCGCGTCAAAGGACGGGTAGTCCGCCACGTTGATAAAGGCATCTTTATTAAAAATTTCGGCTACCGTCGGGCTGCCATAATACACAGGAATGGTGTCCGAATAAAAGGCATCCATGATTTTCTCGGTAACAAAGCCGTAGTGGTTGGTGCTTTCAAAGCACAGTGTAAATTTGCACCTTCTCTGCAGCGCCGTTTTGCTGCCGTCCAGCCAATTTACGACCTCACCATTGGGCATGTTGTTCAGGTAGGTCCCTGCCGATTCCACGCGCTTGTATTCATTCAGCTTTTTGAAGAAATCGCCGCGGATGTTGAATTCCGACTCATGGCTGGATATAAAGTTTGCAAAGAGCTGTTTATTTTGTACAAATTCTTTCGTGTACCCCCCCCTCATGCTTGTTCACTATGCTCAGCCATCGATCTCGCGGCCATACGCAGGGCGGAAGCTGGAAATTCCGGTCTCCAAATTGAATCGGGTACGGGCAAATGGAGTAGTCGATCAGATTAAAATCCGGGATGTAGTTTTCGCCGGAATACATGATCCTTATCTGGGGATATTTGCAATATCCGTACCGTTCCGCTCCCCCTACATCGCAAATAATATAGTCCGGCTCATCCGAAATCTGCACGTCATACCCATTGATTTTCAGCAGGTCGTAAATCAGATTCTGCTCCCTATTGAAGTCATCGCTCTCGCACGCATAATTGATTTTTACCGTTTTCAAGGCACATTCCTCCATTCCTGTTATACATAGTAATCTTCCGGTGACGGCTTTTTCGCCTGCGGCCGTTTCAGCAGCTTTTCCGTGCCGGTAACATACATGAGAAACACCGCTTTCAGAAGATACCTCGGCGGGAACGTATTTCCCCTTTGCAGGAAATAGCGTCTGGCGTAATATTTCAGCAGGCGGATGCTCTGCTCCGTGTTGTCCGGGTACTTTGCCAGATAAGAAAGGGCGTCCACAAAGCTGATGTCAAACTCCCGCCGCAGCTCCGGGAAGCGTTTCAACACCTTTTCCCGGCGCTTCGCCATGAAGTCGATCCGGTCAACGGCAATCTGCGCCCTGGCCGCCGGGGACTGCATCACGCTGGACGCGCGCTGGCGGTAGTTATACACAACGCGCGGGTCGCAGACGACCTTGGCGGCGTTCATGACGCCCTGATAGGTGAAATATTCGTCGTCGATCTTGTGTCCCTCTTCAAAGAAAATGCCGTCAAACAGCGCCCGTTTATACAGCTTGTTCCACAGGAGTCCGCAGGTCCAGTCCGTGGTGAAGCGTACCAGAAAGGCCTTTCCCTCCATCACGCACCGGCTTTCGTCGGTGAGCCACTGCTCCGTGCGGGTGCGGAACCGGTTCTGAAACGCGCACCGGACGATATCCGCGTCGTTTTCCTTCAGAAGCGCCAGCATATAGGCGTATGCCCCCGGCTCCAGAAAATCGTCGCTGTCCGCGAAGCTCAGGTATTCCCCCGTAGCTGCCCGCAGTCCCGCGTTTTTCGCCGCCGCCGCGCCGCCGTTCTTCTGGTGAATGACCCGAATGCGGCCGTCCCGTTGGGCGTAGGCGTCGCAGATGGTGCCGGAATCGTCGGTGGAGCCGTCGTCAATAAGAATGACCTCCAGCTTGTCGTAGTCCTGGGACAGAATGCTGTCCAGGCACTCCGGCAGATAGGCCGCTACGTTATATACCGGCACAATGACCGAAATCACGTCCTTCATTCCTGACGCTCCCCTCCCCTGTGAAGCTTGCCGTACAGCCACCAGAACGGCTTGACCGGGTAGGCTTCCTCATACATCCAGGAACGCTCCCGGCAGAGCGGGAACAGGTCAAAGTCCTTTCCCTGCCTGAGTCCCTCCCGGAGCTTTCTCCGCAGAATTTTCAGGAGCCGTCCCCTGCCCGGGTCGTCCCACTGCTTCGCAAAGCCGATTTGCTCGTATGTACTGTAAATGTACTGCCTGACCGCCTTTTTCAGCAGCCGCAGGTTGCCGGTTTCCCGTGCGAAGGCGATCTGATTTTCCGTTGCTTCCAGAATGTGCAGCTTTCTCGGCGTCCACTTGGACAGCATAATGCCCACGGGATTCTGGTAGTAGGCATACAGCGCTTCCCGTGTCACAACCACCTTTCCCGCCCGGTACACGGCAAGATAGGTGGTGAACTCGTCCTCGTGCAGCTTCCCCACGGGATAGCGCAGGGTGTCAAACAGGCTCTTATGGTACAGCTTGTCCCACGCGATTGCCGGGACATCCTCTTCGGCCTCGTCGGGACAGTAATAGTCGTCCGCCGACAAAACGCGGTATTCAGGCGAACCCACAGACGGGAAATCCCCGCCCTCGGTGCGAAAATAGCCGCAGGCGCTCATCAGGCACCCCGTCTCCTGAACCATCCTGTACAGCCGCAGCAAAAAATCCGGATGTACCCAGTCGTCGCTGTCCACGAAGGCCAGCCACCGGCTGTCGCTGTTGGCCTGCGCCCAGTCGATGCCCGTATTCCGGGCGGCGGAAAGGCCGCCGTTTTTCTGATGAATCACGTGAATCCGGCCATCCCTCCGGGCGTATTCCTCGCAGATATCGCCGCAGCTGTCCGGGCTTCCGTCGTCCACCAGCACCAGGTCAAAATCCGAAAAGCTCTGGGCAAGAATGCTGTCCACGCACCGGTGCAGGAACGCCTCCACCTTGTAGATCGGGACAATTACGCTGATCGCGGCCATACAGTTCCCCCCTCAGCGCTTCCAGAAACGCGCCTTCAGCTTGCGATAGGTCTTCTCTCCCAGCAGCTTCGTGAAGAACGCATACCGGGCGGCGGATACCTTCTCATAGTGCAGACGCGCCCGCTCCGCTTCCAGCTCTCTTCGCTCCTCCTCCGTCTTCCAGCTGCTGGCAAACCAGTGAATGGCGGCGGTTTTTTTCGTTCTGTGGAGCTGCTCCGTGTCAAAATCCACCGGGCAGAACACGTCCTTTGGGTAGACCGCGAAGCCGTCCACCACCTGGAATTTTCCGTTCGGCACCAGCCCGTGCGCCCGGCACAGGGACGTCAGGACGGAGACGTTGGTGGTCACGTCGTGGGTGCCGTCGGGTCTTATAAAGCTCGCGCTGTCGTAATGCTGCAAAAATTCCTGAAACAGCGGAAAGCCCGGGCAGCAGGCAAGCAGCCCCGTCTGCACGCTGGAATCCGACTCAAATCCGGCAAAGGCGTCGTGGGCGAGGAAGGGCGTCAGGGGCTTCACCAGCTCCACGTCCGTGTCCATGTAAATGCCGCCCATTTCCGTCAGCGCCTTCAGCCGGACATAGTCCGTGACGAACGCCCAGCGCTTGACCCCGTAGGCCTGACGCACATACTCCGGCGCAGCAGAAACGTCAAAATTCTCCTCGTTCCACTCGATGATCTTGTAGTCCGGGCAGAATTTCTTCCAACTTTTGATACACCTTTCTGCCAGCTTTGGCTTGGGATTTCCGCCAAACCAGCAGTAATGAATGATTTTCGGAACGCTCATTCATTTTCTCCTTTCCGCAGGTGCTTGCCGACCTTCCTGATCAGGCCGGACACGCCGTCCTCCCGCAGTGTCCGCGCCGCCCCCTCCAGCGGCCAGTAAAGCCGCGTTAGCTTTGGGTGCATGGCACTGAACATGATCTCAAACTGCGCTTTCGTGAACGGGATCTCCCGTCTGAGCCGCCGGGCGGCCTTTCCAATGTCCCGGGCGGCCTTGGGGTCGTTCAGCTCGTACCTGACCCGGTGGTAATCCCCCGCCGCTTCTTCGGCATACAGGGTGCCGAAGCGCTCCCTAAGGGTCGTGTACCCTACCGAGGAATAAAAGCGGATGATCCCTTCCAGCGCCCACAGATAGTCAAGTTTCTTCATGGAGAACCGGCTCTGGGTGGTGCTGTCGGGGTTGGTACGGTAAAAATACAGGCTGTGGGGAATGCTTGCAACGGTTTTCGCCCCGTAAATCCAGTGACACACGGCCTCGTTGTCCTCGTACACCCGTCCGGGGCAGAACAGATGGGACTGAACCAGCTCCCGGCGGATCAGCTTGGCGCAGGCCACCCATCCGGGGTAATCTCCTGCGTCAAACAGCGCCACAAGCGATTCTTCCTCCATGGAAAGCAGCTCCCAGCTGACCTCCACCGGTGGGGAAAAGTCCTCCGGCATTTCCGGCGCTTCCAGCATCCGGCACATGCTCATGGCCGCGCCGCTCTCTGCGGCGGCCTGCCCCAGACGCTCCAGCATCTGCGGATGCACGGCGTCGTCGCTGTCCACAAAGCAGACCCATTCTCCTTTGGCAACGGCGAGGGCGCGGTTTCTCGCGGCGGCCTGCCCCTGGTTTTCCTGATGGATGACCCGCACCCGGCTGTCCCGCGCCGCATAATCGTCGCAAATGGCGCCGCAGCCGTCCGGGCTTCCGTCGTCCACCAGAATCAGCTCAAAATCGGAAACCGTCTGGGAAAGGATGCTGTCAACGCAGGCATGAAGATAATCTTCCGCCTTATAAACCGGCACAATCACGCTGATCTCAGGCATTTTTCTTCCTCTCCAATCGCGCCCGCGTTTCCAGATACAGCCGGTAAATTCTCGCCCTGACGGGGAAATACCGCAGCAAAAGTTCAGAATCCGGCCAGAATTCCAGATAGTGCAGCCGGCTCATCCGTTTCAGCAAATTCTTGATGGTCGCATGAATCCGCTTCCGCGCCGCCAGAACCTCCGGGCTGTCCTGCGCCTGCCGGGCATCCGCCTCGTTGACCACCGCGTTTTCCAGATACCCCCGATACCGGAATCTGACCAAATCCCACTCGCCCCGCTGCTCAAAAAACGCGATCTGCTGCTCGTAGGCTTCCCAGGCGTCCAGGCGTTTGGGTGTCCAAGCGCTCTTGGTGATGCCCGTGGGGTTAAAATAATAGGCATACAACGGTGCCGGAATGACCGTCAGTGCTTCCTGGGCAAACAGCAGCCGGTATGTCAGAAATTCATCCTCCATATGCTTGCCCACGGGGTACCGTTCCCCGTCAAAGCAGCTTCTGTGGTACAGCTTTCCCCAGCAGACCGTGGCGTTGACAAAGCGCTGCATGTAAAAATCCTTGGGAAGCCACCGCTCCGGCGTAAGCTGTTCCGGGGAAACCGCCGGGTTTTCTCCCTCCGTCTGCGCATAGCCGCAAACGGCAATCTTCGTCCCCTGTTCCAGCGCCGCCCGATGCAGGCGCTCCAGCGTCTCGGGGTGCATCCAGTCGTCGTTGTCGATGAAGAAAATCCACTGGCTGTCACTGTTAGAAAGCACCCAGTCCAGGCAGGTATTTCTCGCCGCGCAGACTCCGGCATTTCCCTGGTGAATTGCCCGCACCCGGCTGTCCCGGGCTGCGTATGCGTCGCAAATGGCACCGCTGCCATCCGGGCTTCCGTCATCCAGCAGAATCAACTCAAAATCCCGGAATGTCTGCCCAAGGACGCTGTCCACGCAGCGGTATAAAAACTTTTCCGCCCGGTAGACCGGGACAATCACACTGATTTGCGGCATTGGCATTCCCTCCGGTTTTTCTTACTCTTTTCCGACAAGGTCGAGGAACATGTCCTCTACCTCCTTCACCATGCGTTTTCCGTCGAAAAACGCACTTCGTTTCTCCGCCCCGGCCTTGGCCTGACGGTAGAATTCCTCATCCGTCAGCATTTTCCGGATACCTGCCTCCAGGCTGGCATTGTCATTTTCCGTGATCAGGCCGCAGGTCTCACCGCCGAAGACTTCTCCAACAGAGGGAACGGGCGCTACAATGGGAACTCCCAGGCAGAGCGCCTCCATGGCAATCACCGGCAGCCCTTCCGTGAAGGAAGAATTCACCAGGAATTTGCTCTGCTTCATATAGGGGTAGGGGTTTGCCTGATAACCGGCAAGAATAACGGTATCCTGGGTGTCCGTGGCCTGAATGGTGCGCTCGATATATCCTCTGTCCATGCCGTCGCCCACAATCACCAGCCTGTGCCGGATACCCTGATCCAAAAGTCTGCGGTGGATATAGACCAAGCGTTCAAACCCCTTCTCTGCGGACAAGCGCCCAACGGCGCAGATCACGGGGAGGTCTGTGGGCAAATCCACCTTTTTCTCCGCCATAGCGCGAACATTATCACTATTCAACGGATTCAGGTGCATCTCTACATTCTGCGTCAGGCCGCTGACTGTCCGGAAGGACTCCCATGCCGCATTTGAAACACAGACAATCCGATCGTATTGGGAAAGTACGTCTTTCTTGGTCTGGGCTTCAAGGCGATAAGCCGGATTGGTAGCAGCATCGCCGTGGATATACTTTACAGACTTGGCATTCTTGGCAAAAGCAATCCAATCCTTGCACCACGCCGAATAGGACACCACAATATCTGCGCCTTCAGGCAAGCAAACATCCAGCAGTCCTTTTCCCTCTTGGTTTAGTGCACGTTTAGTGCGCAGCTTTTTCACCAGATTCCCCATCTTGATGACAGGGTTCAGCGTCGGCTTGCGGTAAGAATAGTCATAAATCACCAGGATTCCGGCATTGCGGAATTTTTCCTCCCAGTCTCCGCCCTCATGCTGCACAAAGACAGAAGCTTCAAATTTCTCTTTGTCCAACAGGTTAATCAAATCGAACAACGCCTGTTCCGCGCCGCCGCAAATCAGCTGGTAATTAACAAAAACAATCCTGACCTTTTTCATTGGCGTCAGGCCTCCGGCATAGCCCTGCGGACAACAGCATCCGGGAACCGGATGTGACCCCAGTTGGTATTATTCCAAACAATATCCTCGTCATCCCGCAC
>ERZ857882.1469-NODE-1469-length-27384-cov-26.479308_pt1 | contig 27384 bp, 25 predicted proteins | sample MGYA00519697_ERZ857882 | MGnify/ENA primary metagenome ERZ857882 (study PRJEB31778, sample SAMEA3449373) | human gut metagenome | biome: human gut; feature: human-associated habitat; material: faeces | place: United Kingdom | collected 2010/2012 ...
TGCCCTGGTTGCCGGAGCCGGAGCAGATGACCACCGGCATCTCGCAGCCGTTCATCCGGGCATCGGATCCGGCGGCAGCCCAGGCCCGGGCCTCCGTCTCCACGTCGCCGCCGGACAGCAGCAGCGTGGAGCCGATATTGGCCCCCCAGTCTCCCTGCAGGCCCTCCCGGGCGATGGCGGTGTTGCATTCGAGCTGCCGGCCCACGGATTCCTCAATGCGGGACACGTCCACCGTCTCGGCAAACGTCAGGATATCCCGGACGTTCAGCACGCTCTTGTCCTGCAAATTGTCCTCGGCGGAATCGGAGTGGGGCTTTTCCAGCAGGACCTCCCCGTCCCGCTCCACGTAGATGATGTTGGTATGGTTGTTGGCCACATGGACCACAGCTTTGTGGTCCCCCGCCCAGCCTGTCAGCCGGATGTCCAGCATCCGGGACGTAGGCGGGCAGTCGATGCGGATGTCCGTGCTGTCCAGGTATGCCTGAATGGCTGCGGTGTCCTCCTCCGTCACATGGGCAATGACCTGAAGCCGGGCCTCCGGATCCCCGGCCACCACGCCCACGGCGATGGCCGCCGGCAGGCCCCTGCGGCCCCCGGTGTTGGGCACCACCACGGATTTGACATTTTTCAGGATGTTGCCGCTGACCTCCGCCAGAATACGGCAGGGCCTCTGCCCCAGCACCTGGCGCAGCCGGGCCGCGCAATAGGCCACGGCGATGGGCTCCGTGCAGCCGGTGGCCAGTTGAAGCTCCTCACGCAGGATGGTACAGAATGCCTCCTCTTTTCTCTCGTCCAACATGATCGCAATTCCCTTTCGTCCCATATATTTTCCCGGCACACGCCGGTGAATTCCCGTTTTGTCTCACGCCTGGGGCACGTCGTCCTCGCTGTCGATCCAGTCCTGCACGTCCACCACCTGAAACTCCGTGGGGGTATGGCGGATCACCACCCGCTCCAGGCCCGCGTTGATGATGTGGCGGCGGCACATGGGGCAGGAGGTGGCGTCCGGCAGCAGCTCCCCGGTCTGGGCGTTGCGGCCCACCAGGTACAGGGTGCCGCCCACCATGTCCCGGCGGCTGGCGGAGATGATGGCGTTGGCCTCGGCGTGGACGCTGCGGCACAGCTCGTACCGCTCCCCCCGGGGAACCTGCAGCCGCTCCCGGGTGCAGTAGCCCATGTCCACGCAGTTGCGCCGCCCCCGGGGCGCGCCGTTGTAGCCGGTGGAGATGATCTCGTCGTTTTTCACGATGATGGCCCCGTATACCCGGCGCAGACAGGTGGCCCGTTCCAGCACCGTCTGGGCGATGTTCAGATAATAGTTTTCCTTGCTGATGCGCTGCATGATGCTTCCTCCCGGTGGTTTTTCCTGTATTGTCCCCCATTATATACGATTTTGTCCGCCGGGGCAACAGAATCTTCCGAAAAAAACGTTGACGGAGGGGGCGGGCTGTGGTATCATGAACGAACTGAAAACTCTGTGAGGGAGTAGCAAGCGGACCCTTTGTCCGCAGCATGTCAACATACTGGCCGCCTGGCGGCCTGGCTTGCTTTAATTTGCGAGACTCATGTATCACTGCCGCGGGATGCATGGGACTTGTCTGTCTGTTCGCCTTCGAGCCCGGACACGGCCCCGGCCGTGTCCGGGTTTTTTCATGGAATTTTCACGAAAAAAGGAGAAACGAACATGCAGTGGAATATCCTGTTCTTTTTCAACAGCGTGCTGCTGGGGGTGGGGCTGGCTATGGACGCGTTTTCCGTGTCCCTGGCCAACGGCCTCAACGAGCCCCACATGTCCCGGCGGCGGATGCTGGGCATTGCCGGGGTGTTTGCCGCCTTCCAGGCCCTGATGCCCATGACGGGGTGGATCTGCGTCCACACCATCGTGCAGTATTTCCGGGCCTTTGAAAAGCTGATCCCCTGGATCGCCCTGGCCCTGCTGGGCTTCATCGGCGGGAAAATGCTCATCGAGGGCATCCGTGGCGGCGGAGACGATGACGCCGCCCCCAGACTGGGCCTGGGCGCCCTGCTGGTGCAGGGGGTGGCCACGTCCATCGACGCCCTGTCCGTGGGCTTCACCATTGCCGAGTATGACTGGCTCATGGCCCTGGTCTGTTCCCTGATCATTGCGGCGGTGACGCTGTGCATCTGTCTGGGGGGCCTGGTGCTGGGGCGGAAATTCGGCATGCGCCTTGCCGGCCGGGCCCAGATCCTGGGCGGGGCCATCCTGATCTTCATCGGACTGGAAATCTTTATCAGCAGTATGCTGTAAAAACTAAGGAGGAACAACACAATGCTCGTACCCATTCTTCTGTTCATCGTGGGTCTGGTGCTGCTGATCAAGGGCGGCGACTGGTTCGTGGACGGGGCCACGGGGCTGGCCCACCGGTTCCATGTGCCGGAAATTCTCATCGGCGCCACGGTGGTCTCCATCGGCACCACCCTGCCGGAGGTGATGGTGTCCGCCACCTCCGCCGTCAGCGGCCACGGCGAGATCGCCTATGGCAACGCCATCGGCTCGGTGATCTGCAACACCGCCCTGATCGCGGCCCTGACCATCGCCATCCGCCCCTCGGAGGCGGACCGCAGGAGCCTGCGGACCCCGGTGATCTTCTTCTTCATCGCCGCCGTGTTCTATGCCGCCATCGCCTATACCAACGGGGCCTTCACCCGGCTGGCGGGCATTGTGCTGCTGGTGATGTTCGCGGTATACATGGTCCTCACCGTGCGCCAGAGCTTCCGGGACACCGTGCAGGCCGGCGGCGCGGACGAGGCCATTGACGGCACCCCCTCCATGGGCAAGGACATCCTGCTGCTGGTCATCGGCGCGGCCTTCATCGCCGTGGGAGCCAACCTGCTGGTGAACAACGGCACCCTCATCGCCCAGGGGCTGGGCGTGCCGGAGTCCGTCATCGCCCTGACCTTCGTGGCCCTGGGCACCTCCCTGCCGGAGCTGGTCACCGCCATCACCTCCCTGGTAAAGGGTCACAGCGCCCTGTCCCTGGGCAACATCGTGGGGGCGAACCTGTTTAACCTGGTGCTGGTCAGCGGCCTGTCCACCACCCTGTCCCCCTTTCAGGTGCCTCAGGAAAAGACCATCGCCGGGCACAACGCCTCCCTGGTGGTGGACATCCCCCTGATGATGCTGGTAATGCTGCTGCTGACGGTGCCCGCCCTGGCCAGGGGCAGGCTGTCCCGCTGGCAGGGCATCGTGCTGCTGGTGCTGTACGCCGGCTTCTGCGCGTTCCAGTTCTGCTTCTGAGTCTTGAATAAACCAACGCACCCCCGGCGGGATTCCGCCGGGGGTGCGTCAGTGTATCAAAAAAATGCCTCGCAGCGTTTGCCGCCCGCAGGCGGCAAATGACTTGCAAGCCTTTTATCCCAAAAGTGCTTCGCCCTTTTGGGATGTTGTTTAGCCCCACAGGGCGGACAGCATGGGAATAACCTGCTTTTTCCGGCTCATGACCCCGGGCAGGAACAGGGCGTTGTCCTTGGGCTCGGCGGAGAAGGCGTTGCGGATGGCCTCGTCGCTGCCCACATACAGCAGCTGCGTGCCCTCCAGCAGCACGTCGGTGAGCATCAGGATCACCATGTTATAGTGGCGCTCCTCCTGGAGGCGGCGCATCACCGCCAGGAACTCCTCCTTGCGCTCCAGCATCTCCATGGAGTCCAGGCAGGTGACCTGGCCCACGCCCAGGTTCTGCTCGCCGATGTGGAACTCCTTGAAGTCGCTGCTCACCAGTTCCTCCACAGATTTGCCTCCGGCGGTGGAGAACAGCTGGCGGCCCAGCTCCTTTATGTTGACGCCGCCGATGCGGGCCATGCGCTCGGCCATGGCGATATCCCGCTTGGTGCAGGTAGGGGACTTGAACATAACGGTGTCGGCCAGAATGGCCGCCGCCAGCAGCCCCGCCATATTGGCCGAGGGCATGACGCCGTGTTCCTGATACATACCGGCGATGATGGTGGCAGTGCTGCCCACGGGCTCGTTGCGCACCCGGATGGGCTGGCTGGTCTGGATATCCGCCAGGCGGTGGTGGTCGATGATCTCCAGAATCTCCGCCTGATCCAGGCCGGGAACGGCCTGGGCCCGCTCGTTGTGGTCCACCAGCACCACGCGCTTGCGCCGGGGGCGCAGCAGGTGATACCGGGACAGGGTGCCCACGACTTTTTCGTTCTCGTCCAGCACCGGGTAGCAGCGGTAGCGGCTTTTCAGCACCACCTCGCGGACGTCGTCGATATAGTCCGACAGGTGGAAGCACACAATCTTTTCATTGTGGCAGGGCCGGGAGATGGGGCTGGCCTGATAGATCAGCCGGGCCACCCGGCTGGCCTCATAGGGGGTGGTGATGATGCAGGTGTGCCCGGCGTTTTCCAGCAGGTCCGGGTCCACCTCCGTCTGGCACAGGATCAGGCAGCTGACGCCGATGTCCAGGGCCCGGCGGATCATATCCGGCTGGTCGCCGCAGATGACGATGTTGTCCGGGTCGCCGAACAGCAGGTTCTCGCAGCTCTGGGGCAGGGCGATGACCACGTTGCCGGACACGGTGTCGATCAGGTCGCCGCTGTCGTTGAGCAGGCGGCCCTCGATGACGCTGAGCAGGTTGAACAGGGGCACCGCCTCCACCCGGGGGTTGGCGATGGTGGTCATGCTGTAGGTGGCGATGTCGCCGGCGGACAGAGTGCCGTACAGGGTGCCGTCCTCGTTGATGACGGGGATGGCGGAGATCTTCTGTTCCCGCATGATGTGCCAGGCCCGGTCCATGGTGACCGTGGCGTTCAGAGCCGGGGGGGTATCGTAGTCCAGGTCCTCCACCTGGGTGCGGACGTTCTGCACCGTCCGGGGCGGCTGGAAGCCGAAGCGGTCCAGCATCCGCTGGGTCTGGTCGCTGATGTGGTCCATATGGGCGGCCACATAGTTCCGGTCGCCCAGGGCGTTGCGCAGGGCCGCATAGGCCATGGCGGACACGATGGAGTCGGTATCGGGGTTGTGGTGGCCGATGACGTAGATCTCGTTCATAGGATTCAACTCCTTTCGGATGATTCCATTATAAAACGGCCCCAATTTGTTTGTCAATGCGGTGTTGTGCCTAAATTTGACGAAAATAGAGCACCCTAACTGTTTATTTATCCGTGGAGCAGCATTTTCCCCGGTGGAGTCTCATGTTTCACTGGGGGAAACCGGTTATCCTTTACAGCAGGCCGAAACCGCCGCTTCCAGGGCCGTCACCAGCTGCGCCAGGGGCAGGGACGGCCGGTCCGTCCCCTCCGTCTGCTCCGGAATGCAGGGAACGTGGATGAACCCCGCCCGGACGCCGGGTGCGGCGTGGTGGAGCACCTGATACAGCAGGTGGTTGCACACATATGTCCCCGCGCTGTTGGACAGCTCCGACGGCACCCCGGCCTCCCGGATGGCCAGGACCATGTCCTTCACCGGTACCGTGGCGAAATACGCCGCCGGTCCGCCAGGGACGATGGGCGCGTCCACCGGCTGCTGCCCGGCGTTGTCCGGGATCCGGGCGTCGTCCACGTTGATGGCCACCCGCTCCGGGGTCACGGCACTGCGGCCCGCCGCCTGGCCCACGCACAGCACCACATCCGGCCGGAATGCGTCCATTTCCGCCGTCACCAGCCGGGCAGAATCGCCGAACACCGTGGGCACCTCCAGAATGTGCAGCTCCGCCTCCGGGCATTGTACCCGCTTCACGGCCTCCAGGGCCGGATTCACGGTTTCCCCGCCGAAGGGGGTAAAGCCCGTCAAAAGTACCCGGGGTTTCCGAATTTTCTCCATGAAATCACTCCAAACTTTAATTTATCGACATTATTATACAATATGTATTTGCATTTGGCAAGAAAAAACCCCTCTTGACATCCGGCCCCCTGCATCATAGAATAAGGGTAAGTTCCTGACGTCAAAATTACGATTGCGACGGAAGCTACGCCACAGATGACACCGCCCGGGAGGAACGCTTCCCGGGTGCTGGGGCCGTGCCGCAGGGCGCGGCTCTTTTTGTTTCGGAGGAGGTGACGGCATATGGAAACAAGAGTGGCATTGATCGGCATCATCGTGGAGCAGGAATCTTCGGCGGCGGCGCTGAACGCGCTGCTGCACGAATACGGCGGCTATATCATCGGGCGCATGGGCCTGCCGTACCGGGAACGGGGCGTGAACATCATCTCGGTGGTGCTGGACGCACCCCAGGATAAGATCGCGGCCCTGTCCGGCAAGATCGGACGCCTGCCCGGCGTCAGCGCCAAGACCCAATATTCCAACGTCATTTCACGAGAAGGAGAACCGACATGAAAAAATTTGTATCCCTGCTGCTGGCGGTGCTGATGACCGCTGCACTGTTTACCGGCTGCGCCAAGCAGCCCCAGACCCCCGAGACCCCCCAGGAGGAGGCCGTCACCATCCGGGTGGGCGGCCTGAAGGGCCCCACGTCCATGGGCCTGGTGAAGCTGCTGGACGACGCCGAAAACCAGAAAACCGCCAACGCCATCGACTTCCGGATGGCTGCCAGCGCCAACGAGCTGAATCCCCTGTTCCTGAAGGGGGAGCTGGACATCATGGCCGTGCCCGCCAACCTGGGCTCCGTGCTGTATAACAAGACCCAGGGCGGCGTGAAGATGCTGGCCGTCAGCACCCTGGGCGTGCTGTATATGGTGGAAAAGGGCGGCGAGACCGTCACCGATATCAAGAGCCTGGCCGGAAAGACCATCTATGCCACCGGCAAGGGCGCCACCCCCGAGTATGCCCTGACCTATCTGCTGGCCCGGAACGGCCTGGAGCTGGGCAAGGATGTGAACGTGGAGTGGAAAAGCGAGCCCACGGAGATCGTGGCCCAGATGGCGGCCCAGGACAGCGCCGTGGCCATGCTGCCCCAGCCCTTTGTGGTGGTGGCCATGGGCCAGGTGGAGGGCCTGCGGGTGGCCCTGGACCTGACGGAGCAGTGGAACGCCCTGGGCGGCGACAGCCAGCTCATCACCGCCGTGCTGCTGGTGCGCAGCGAGTTTCTGGACCAGCATCCCCAGGCGGTGGACCAGTTTATGAAGGAGTACGCCGCCTCCGCCGCCTTTGTCAATGACCAGCCTGCCGAGGCCGCCGTGCTGGTGGAAAAATACGGCATCGTCAAGGCCGCCGTGGCCGAAAAGGCCATCCCCGCCTGCAACATCGTCTGCCTGCTGGGAGACGAGATGAAAACCGCCGCCTCCGGCTATCTGCAGGTGCTGTTTGACCAGAATCCCGAGTCCGTGGGCGGCAAGCTCCCCGGTGACGACTTCTACTGGATGGGGAACTAAGCCCACCTTAAAGCTATAATTGCCCGCCGGTCTGCGGACCGGCGCGGCCATTCTTCGACACCCACCCTGTAGGGCGGGGCCCATGTGCCCCGCCGCAGGGAAATGAACAAGCCCAATGGGAGGACGCCATGCAGAGACCGGCCCTTCAAAAGTGCATAGCGGTGGCCCTGGCCCTGCTGGTGTGGCAGGGGGCGGCCATGGCGGTGGGGCTGGACCTGCTGCTGCCGTCGCCGTGGCAGGTGGCCTGCCGCCTGTGGTCGGTATGGCGGGAGCCGGGCTTCTTCGCCACCGTGGCCTTCAGCCTGCTGCGCATCAGCGGGGGCTTTGCCCTGGGCCTGGTGCTGGGGGTGCTGCTGGCGGTGGCGGCGGGGCGGCTGCGGGTGCTGGAGCTGCTGCTGTGGCCCTATGTCACGGCCATCAAGTCCGTGCCGGTGGCGTCGTTCATCATCATCTGCCTGATCTGGATGAGCACCCGGCAGCTGGCGGTGTTCATCTCGTTTCTCATGGTGTTTCCGGTGATCTACTCCAATACCCTCCAGGGCATCAAAAGCGCCGACGGGGCCCTGCTGGAGATGGCCCGGGTCTATCGGGTTCCCTTCTCCCGGCGGCTGGGGTATATCTACGCGCCCCAGGTGAAGCCCTTCCTGCTGTCCGGGTGCAGCGTGGCATTGGGCATGTCGTGGAAGTCCGGCGTGGCCGCCGAAGTCATCGGCGTGGTGGGCGGCTCCATCGGCGAGCGGCTGTACGAGGCCAAGGTGTATTTCCAGATGACGGACCTGCTGGCCTGGACGGTGGTGATCGTGGTGTGCAGCGTGGGCTTTGAGAAGCTGGTGCTGTGGCTGCTGCGGCGGTGCTTCGCCGCGTGGGAGGGACGGTAAAAATGGATCTGGTGATTTCCCATGTTTACAAGGACTTCGGCCGGGGCCCGGTGCTGCGGGACGTGAGCCTGACGGTGCGGCAAGGGGAGACGGTGTGCCTGATGGGCCCCTCGGGCCTGGGCAAAACCACCCTGCTGCGGTGCGTGGCCGGGCTGGAGCGGCCGGAAAGCGGCTCCATCACCGGCGTTCCGGAGAGGCTCGGCTATGTGTTCCAGGAGGACCGGCTGTGCGGCGTCTTTTCCGCCGTGGCCAACGTCCGTCTGGCAACAGGACGGGCCCTGCCGGAGCCGGAGATCCTCCGGCATCTGGAGGAGCTGGGCCTGGCCGGAAGCGCCCGGCGGCCGGTGTCACAGCTGTCCGGCGGCATGCGCCGCCGGGTGGCCATTGCCCGGGCCGTGTGCGCCGGGCCGCAGCTTCTGCTGTTGGACGAGGCCTTCAAGGGCCTGGACGATCAGTGCCGCCGGGACACCGTGGCCTATATCCGCCGCCATACGCCGGGGGCGTCCCTGCTGTGCGTCACCCACGACCCGGAGGAGGCCGCCCTGCTGGGGGGCCGCTGTCTGGACCTGTCCACCCTATGATTGCGATATGGAACCGAAAAATGTTTCTCATTCAGAAACTTTTCGTTGACTTCCTACCAAATGTTTGGTACAATTCAGGCAGAAGCGCAAGGAGGTGGACGGCATGGGTTCCTTTTCCTACCATGTTGGTCAGCGAATCAAAAAATACCGCAAAAGCCGGGGCTATACCATCGAGCAGTTTTCGGCCATGATCAACAAAAGCAAGGCCACGGTGTCCAAGTATGAAAACGGCACCATCACCATCGACGTGGAGACCCTGTACGATGTGGCCCGGGCCCTGGACATCGACCTGAAATGCTTCATCGACTATCAGCCCCCGGTGTTCCATGCCCAGTCCGTTCTGCCCAAGAACTTCTATTTCAACCAGCCCCGGGCGTATATGTACTATTACGACGGCCGGGTGCGTCAGCTGGTGCGGTCGCTGCTGTGCTTCTCCCCCTCCGCCTCCGGCGAGGGCATCGACGTGATGATGTATGTGGGGGTGGACGATTTCCGGGAGCCGGACCGCTGCCAGCACCTGTTCACCGGCGAGATGAAGCCCTATGACACCATCACCCACATGGTGCTCACCAACCAGATCAACGAGGCGGAGAAGATGTATATCTGCATGCTCAACCCCATGCACAACCGCACCCCCGCCGTGGGCCTGCTGTCGGGCATCGGCAGCACGCCGTTCTTCGCCCCCATCGCCCTGAAGACCCTGATCTCCAAGGAGCCGCTGGAGGAAAACGACCGCCTGCTCACCAGCATCAAGCTGGACAAGGACGACTATCACCTGCTGCGGTATTACAACATGCTGGTGGTGAATCGCCCGGCCTCCCTGTTTTTGCAGTAATATAGTAAGCAAAAAGGACGGACCCCGGGGCCCGTCCTTTTTGCGCCGCTTGTCCCGGCTTGTCCCGGGCCTGTCCCGGGTTTGTTCACAGGTTTTTCATTTGCATAGCCGGGATGGGTGTGGTATACTATATAGGTATTTGTATATTCTGGTGCTCTGCACCCTCGTATAGCAGAAAGGAATCAAAAACTATGGGACTGATCCAGAAAATCTTCGGCACCTACAGCCAGCGGGAGCTGAAATCCATCTACCCCATCGCCGACAAGATCGAGGCCCTGGAGGAGGAATACCGCGCCCTCACCGACGAACAGCTTCAGGCCAAGACTCCGGAGTTCAAGCAGCGCCTGCAGCAGGGCGAGACCCTGGACGACATCCTGCCGGAGGCCTTTGCCGCCGTGCGGGAGGCGGCGGACCGGGTGCTGGGCCTGCGCCCCTATCGGGTGCAGCTCATCGGCGGCATCGTCCTGCACCAGGGCCGCATCGCCGAGATGAAAACCGGTGAGGGCAAGACCCTGGTGGCCACCCTGCCGGCCTATCTCAACGCCCTGACCGGCAACGGCGTCCATATCGTCACCGTCAACGACTATCTGGCCAAGCGCGACAGCGAGTGGATGGGCAAGGTCCACCGCTTCATGGGCCTGACCGTGGGCCTGATCGTCCACGACCTGACCAAGGAGCAGCGCCAGGCCGCCTATGCCGCCGACATTACCTACGGCACCAACAACGAGATGGGCTTCGACTACCTGCGGGACAACATGGCCATCTATAAGGACGAGCAGGTCCAGCGGGGCCACAGCTTCGCCATCGTGGACGAGGTGGACTCCATCCTGATCGATGAGGCCCGGACCCCCCTGATCATCTCCGGCATGGGGGAGAAATCCACCCAGCTGTATGACATGGCTGAGTCCTTTGCCTGCCGCCTGAAAAAATATGTGGTGACGGAGACCGACGACAAGGAGGCCGAGGACGAGACCCTGGACGCGGACTACATCGTGGACGAAAAGGCCCGCACCGCCACCCTGACGGCCCGGGGCATCGCCAAGGCCGAGGAGTTCTTCCACCTGGATAACCTCTCCGACCCGGAGAACAGCACCATCGCCCACCACATCAACCAGGCCATCAAGGCCCACGGCACCATGAAGCGGGACGTGGACTATGTGGTGAAGGACGGCGAGATCATCATCGTGGACGAGTTCACCGGCCGCCTGATGTTCGGCCGCCGGTACTCCGAGGGCCTGCACCAGGCCATCGAGGCCAAGGAGCACGTCTCCGTCCAGCGGGAGAGCAAGACCCTGGCCACCATCACCTTCCAGAACTACTTCCGCCTGTACAGCAAGCTCTCCGGCATGACCGGTACGGCCATGACCGAGGAGGAGGAGTTTGCCACCATCTATAAGCTGGACATTGTGGAGATCCCCACCAACCGCCCGGTGGTCCGTATCGACAATGAGGACGCCGTGTACAAAACCGAGCAGGGGAAGTACCGCGCTGTGATCCGCCAGGTGAAGGAGTGCCACGAAAAGGGCCAGCCCGTCCTGGTGGGCACCGTGTCCATCGAGAAGAACGAGCTTCTCAGCCGGATGCTCACCAAGGAGGGCATCCGCCACAACCTCCTCAACGCCAAGAACCACGAGAAGGAGGCCGAGATCGTGGCCCAGGCGGGCCAGTTCGGGGCCGTCACCGTGGCCACCAACATGGCAGGCCGCGGTACCGATATCATGCTGGGCGGCAACGCCGAGTACATGGCCACCAACGACCTGCGCAAGGCCGGTTACACCGACGAGGTCATCGCCGACGCCACCGGCTATGCCGAAACCGACAACAGTGAAATTCTGGAGGCCCGCCAGCTGTTCGCCGACAAACTGCGCCAGCATAAGGCGGAAATTTCCGGCGAGGCGGACCGGGTGCGCCAGGCCGGTGGCCTGTTCATCATCGGCACCGAGCGCCACGACTCCCGCCGGATCGATAACCAGCTCCGCGGCCGTGCCGGCCGCCAGGGCGACCCCGGCGAGACCCGGTTCTACATCTCCCTGGAGGATGACCTGATGCGCCTGTTCGGCGGCGAGCGGGTCCAGGCCGCCATGGAGCGCATGAATATCGACGAGGATATGCCCATCGAGAGCAAGATGCTCACCCGCTCCATCCAGCAGGCCCAGACCACCGTGGAGTCCCGGAACTTCCAGGCCCGAAAGTCCGTGCTGGAATACGACGACGTGATGAACAAGCAGCGGGAGATCATCTATGGCCAGCGCCGCCAGGTGCTGGAGGGCATGGACGTGAAGGACGTCATCATGAACATGATGAACACCTCCATCACCCACCTGGTGCAGAATGCCTTCAGCGGCGTCCAGCATCTGGATATGACCTCCTGCCAGGAGCTTCTGCGGCAGGTGGAGGGCGTGTACTTCCCCAAGTACGCCGTGCGCTTCTCCCAGGAGCAGCTGGACGCCATGGACGCCCAGGCCGTTACCGACGCCTTCACCCAGGCCGCCGCCGGCTACTATCAGCAGAAGGAGGACGAGTTCACCGCCCCGGTGATGCGGGAGGTGGAGCGCGTGGTCCTGCTTCGCGTGGTGGATGAATACTGGATGGAGCACATCGACGCCATGAGCGACCTGCGCCAGGGCATCCGCCTGCGGGCCTATGCCCAGACCGACCCCATCATCGCCTATAAGAAGGAATCCCTGGAGATGTTCGAGGAGATGATCGCCGCCATCCAGGACGAGACGGTCCGGCGGCTGTATTCCGTGCGGCTGAAGAAGAACGAGGAGGTCAAGCGGGAGCGGGTGGCCAACGCCACCTCCGAAAGCGTGGGCGGCGACGGCACCGTGAAAAAACAGCCCCGGAAGGTCAAGAAGATCGGCCGCAACGAGCCCTGCCCCTGCGGCTCCGGCAAGAAGTATAAGAACTGCTGCGGCAGGAACGCGTAACGGAGGGTTTGCCCATGTCCTTTCTGGCCCATGAGGAAAACGGCCTGTTTATCAAGACCAGCACCGTCCTGTCCGGCGTGCGCCACGGGTTCTCCACCCGCATCGGCGGCGTCAGCCCCGCCCCCTGGGACTCCCTGAACCTGGGCGTGGGCCGGGGGGACGACATGGACCGGGTCCGGGAGAATTACCGCCGGTTCTGCGCCGCCCTGGGGGTGGATGAGCACCGGGCGGTGCTGAGCAAGCAGGTCCACGAGGACAACGTCCGCCATGTGACGGCGGAGGACTGCGGCAAGGGCCTGTTCCGGGACCGGGACTATACCAGCGTGGACGCCATGGTCACGGACACCCCGGGGATCCCCCTGGTGGTGTTCTCCGCCGACTGCGGCATCATCCTGCTCCACGACCCGGTACACGGGGCCGTGGGCGCGGCCCATGCCGGCTGGCGGGGCGCCGCCTGTGGCATCGTATACAAAACCGTCCGCCGGATGCAGGAGCTGTTCGGCACGGACCCAGGGGACCTGCGGGCCGCCATCGGGGCGGCCATCGGCCCCTGCTGTTTTGAAACGGACGCGGACGTGCCCCAGGCTCTGGAGGCCGCCCTGGGAGCGGAGGCGGAGCCGTATATCACCCGCCGGGGGCCTAAGTGGCACGTGGACCTGAAGGGCGTCAACGCCCGGTGGCTGGAAAAGGCCGGGGTGCGGCAAATCGACGTGTCCCCGGACTGCACCGCCTGCCATCCGGACCTGTATTGGTCCCACCGGCGGATGGGCCAGGCCCGGGGCGCTCAAATCGCCATGATCTGCCTGTGAAATCGAGGTATCCCATGAAAAAGCGCATATTCGCGGCGCTTCTGGCCCTGTGCCTGACGGCGCTGACCGGGTGCGACTGGTCGACGGCCGACCCGGAAGACATTTTCGGCACCCTGACGGACTATTACAACGTGGAGCAGAAGAAGCAGGACGTGAAGCTCACCTCCTTCGCCCTGCCCTATCTCAAGGGGGAGACGGCGGACCCCATCACCTGCCCCGACGGGGCCATGCAGACCCTGGGGGCCCTGCTGTATGAGGGGCTGTTCGCCCTGGACGGGCAATTTGAGGCCCAGCCCGCCCTGGCGGAGTCCTATACCTACGACGCCGCCCGGCATACCTACACCATCACCCTGCGAAGCGGCGTCACCTTCAGCGACGGCAGTGCCGTTACCGCCCGGGACGTGGTGAACAGCCTGCGCCGGGCCCAGTCCTCCGCCCGCTACAGCGGGCGGCTGGCGGAGGTGTCGGACCTCTGGGCCAGCGGTGGGGCGGTGCGCATCACCCTCACCGGCGACAACCGGAGCTTCGTCTCCCGGCTGGACATCCCCATTGTGAAGTCCGGCACCGAGAGCAGTACCTTCCCCACCGGCACCGGGCCCTACGCCTACAGCGGCGAGGGCGGCGCCCATCTGGCCCAAAACGCCTCCTGGTGGCAGGGGAAGTCCCTGCCCCTGGAGCGCATCGAGCTGACCGCCTGCAAGGATACGGACTCCGTGTCCTACGCCTTCTATGCCCGGGAGGTCCAGCTTCTGTTCTGCGACCTGACCGGGGCGGACGACTCCAGCGTATACGGAAGCGGCGACTATACCGACGCCGCCACCACCATTATGCAGTATCTGTGCCTGAACACCCGCCGGGCCCCCTTTGACGACCCCGCCGTCCGCCGGGCCGTGACCCTGGGCGTGGACCGGGCCAGCTGTGTCAGCGCCTATCTGCTGGGCCACGGTCTGGCGGCCCAGTTCCCGGTGTCCCCGGCCAGCGGCCTGTATCCCAAGGAGCTGGAGACCGCCTATTCCCAGGATGGCTATGCCTCCGCCCTGGAGGCGGCAGGGCTGAACACCGGCAAGACCCGGAGTCTGACCCTGCTGGTGAATCAGGAGAGCAGCTTCCGGGTGTCCACTGCCCAGACCATCGCGGCGGGGCTGTCCCGGTACGATCTGCAGGTCACCGTGCGCTCACTGCCCTATGATGAGTATGTCCAGGCCCTGGAGCAGGGGGACTTCGACCTGTGCCTGTGCCAGGTGAAGCTCACCGCCGACTGGGACCTGCGTCCCCTTCTGCAAAGCTATGCCGCCATGAACTACGGCGGCTTCACAGACCCCGAGACGGACGCCCTGCTGGCGGCCCTGTGCGCCGCCGAGGCCGGGGAGCGGTCCGCCGCCATGACGGCCCTGTGTGAAAAGCTCCTGGACCAGGCTCCCATGGTGCCGGTGTGCTTCAAGAGCTATTCCGTGCTCCTGCCCGCCGGTGCGGCGTCCTCCCCCATCACCCCCACTGCCTCCAACCCGTTTTACGGCATTTCCGATTGGAAGCTCAATATGAAATAAGCCCCCGAAAGAAGGAACACCTATGAAACAAACCCGCAATCTGGAGGACCTGCTCCGGCAGTACGATCTGCTGGCGGCCCCGGCGGCCCGGGACGCGGCCGTCACCGGTATCTGCAACGATTCCCGTCAGGCCCGGGACGGCGACCTCTTTATCTGCAAGGGCTACGGCTTCAAGCCGGAGTATCTGGCCATGGCCAGGCGGCAGGGAGCCGTCTGCGCCCTGGCGGAGACGGACTTTCCCGGGGTGGACATCCCCTGCATCCGGGTCACCGACGTCCGCAAGGCCCAGAGCCTGGCGGCCCGGTGGTTTTACGACAACCCCTCCGACGGCCTGACCCTTATCGGCGTCACCGGCACCAAGGGGAAAACCACCACCTCCTATATGATCCAGGCCGTCACCAACGCCCTGGCGGGCCGGACCATGGGCCTCAGCTCCTCCGCCGGACGCTACTGCGGCGGCCCGGACGTGGACACCCATCTGACCACACCGGAGTCCCTGGACCTGCAGTGGCTGTTTGCCCAGGCCCGGGATCACGGCCTGCCGTATATGACCGCCGAGGTATCCAGCCAGGCATATCAGGTGGAGCGGGTCTATGGCGAGCACTTCGACATCGGGGTGTTCCTGAACTTCAGCGAGGACCACATCTCCCCCAAGGAGCACGCCTCCATGGAGGAGTATCTGCAATGCAAGCTCCAATTGCTGGAAAACAGCAGCCGGGCCGTGATCTGCCGGGAGACGGCCCAGTTTGACCGGGTATATGACACCGCCCGGCGGTGCTGTCGGGAGGTCATGCTGGTGGGCATGGACCGGGACGACTGCGATCTGACCGTCCGGCAGGTGGAGAAACTGACCCACGGCTTCCGCTTTTTCGTCCAGGAGCGGGGCAGTGAGGCCCTGCACCCCTATCACCTGGCCATGGACGGGGATTTCAACATCGAAAACGCCCTGGCCGCCATCGGCGTGGGGCGTCTGCTGGGAGCGGGACATGAGCAGATGGCCGCGGCCCTGGACGCTCTGGAGGTCCCCGGCCGCATGAACCGGTACGAGGGCGGCGGCGTCCACGTGCTGGTGGACTGCATGCACAACCGGGCCAGTTCCCAGGCCCTGCTGACGGACCTGAAGCGGGACTATCCCGGCGTGCCCATCACCGTGGTCACCGGCATCGCCGGAGGCCGCTCCCCCCAGCGGATCCAGGGCATGGGCGAGATGTGCGGCAAATACGCCGACCGGATCTTCTTCACCACCGATAACCCGGATTTCGACGATCCCGCCGACATCGCGGGCCGTCTGGCCCACGCCGCCGCCCAGGGCGGCGACGCCCGGGTCACCATCCAGTTAGACCGCACCCGGGCGGTGGAGCAGGCCATTCTGGAGGCCCCGGAGGGGGCGGTGATCGTCCTGGCCGGAAAGGGCAACGACGCCATCCAGCGGGTCCGGGGCGGATACGTCCACTATGACTCCGACCCGGTGGTGGCCCAACGCGCCCTGGCCCTGCGGGAAAAGCAGCGGACATGAACCAGTATTATAAAAATGCGCCCCACGGGGGCGCATTTTTCGAGACTGCCCAAAAAGGGCAAGGCCCTTTTTGGGCAAAAGGCTTGCAGTCTGCCGCGCGCATAATTTGTCCGCTGATGGCGGACAAATTCCACACTTGCAGACTGAGAAGTATTTTTGCCAGGTACACGCCCCGGCAAAAAATGGATTAAATTTGATTTGCCGCCTGCGGGCGGCAAACTCTGCGAGGCTTTTTTAGGCTAAAAAATGCGCCCCACGGGGGCGCATTTTTTGTGGGCGGGGTGGTTTCCCGGGAGCCGACGTCCTCGGCGGCCCGCGTCAACCCGGCACCCCCGCAAAAAAGGGACGCGGAACCTGGCGGTTCCGCGTCCCTGGGGTGCGTTATCTCTCAATATTCCGGGTCCTTCAGCTCCTGCCGGATCTGGGGCAGGGCGGCTTCCTCGCCGTGCTCCTTCAGCAGCAGAAGCCACCGGTCCAGCAGGTCGCTGGTCTCCTGATTGATGAGAATGTGGTCCTTGGACTTCTGATAGTAGTCATAGGGCGAGGCGTCGGTATACTTCTCCCCCTGGTACACCCGGCAGGCGGCGATGCGGTCGCAGAACATCTCCGCCACATACCGCTTGGGCATCTTGCACCCGCCCATGTACACACTGCCGTCGGGCCGCAGGCAATAGTCGATCCAATACTCAAAGTGGTGGCGGTTGCGGCCCTTGTGGTGCAGCCACGACAGGCTGACGCCGTTTTCCTTGCGCTCCTGGTCGTTGGGACTGCGGTATCCCTGGTAGTATTTGGCGCTGCGCCAGAACTCTGTGGGACTGTATTTGCTCAGATCATGGGTCAGGCCCTGCCACACCAGCCCCAGCCGCAGGCAGTAGTGCCGCACCAGACGCCGGTGGCGGCCCACCGTGCGCAAATGCTCCCGGACGTGCATCCGCCGTCCCCCCTTTCGCTTTTCCTATGATACCACAAAAACGCCCCCGGTGCAAATGGGGTTCTTTGGCGAAATGACGAAAAAGGGGCGGATTTTTCTACGGCGAATTTTGCAATTTATTCACACACCCGTCATAGACGTATGTTATAATCATAACAATAAGAGAACCAATAACGAGGAGGCGCAGTTTTTTCATGATGATCGAAAAAAGCGGCACCATCCGGCTCAAGGACATCCATATCCCCCAGGGGGGTACGCCGGAACAGCAGGAGCTGGCCCAGGGCATGGTGCGAGTGAACCACCTGTACCGCAGCGCCCTGAAGGTTGCCGTCACCCAGCTGGAGATCCTGGACGAGGAGTTTGCCAGCCTGTATGACCACTCCCCCATCCACCACATCGAGTACCGCATCAAAACCGTGGACAGCATCGTGGAAAAGCTGAAGCGCCGGGGGTTCGAGGTCACCATCGACAACATCTATGCCCATATCCAGGACGTGGCCGGGGTGCGGGTCATCTGCAACTATCTGGACGATATCTGTTACCTGCGCAGTCTGCTGGCCCGGAACGAAAATTTCAAGATCATCCGGGAGGTCAACTATATCAAGGAGCCAAAGGAGTCCGGCTATCGGAGCCTGCACCTGATCTGCGACGTGCCCATCGTCATCTCCGAGGGGACGCTGCATCTGCCGGTGGAGATCCAACTGCGGACCATCGCCATGGATATGTGGGCCAGCCTGGAGCACGAACTGCGCTATAAGTCCCAGCGGGACTTCTCCCCCTCGGACGCCGCCCGCCTGCGGCTGTGCTCCGACGCCATCAGCGAGATCGACCGGGAGATGCAGGACATCTATCAGGGCCGCGGCCCGGAATACCACGCATAACAAAAAGGAAGCCTGACGGCTTCCTTTTTGTTATGCTCTGTCACACTCACATCTTCTCCGGGGCGGTGCAGCCGATGAGAGTCATGGCGTTTTTCAGCACGGACCGGGCGGTATCCGCCAGCTTCAGCCGGGCCAGCAGCACAGGGCGCTCCTCGCCCTTGATGCGGCAGGCGGTATAGAACCGGTGGAAGTCACCGGCCAGCTCCGTCAGGTAGCGGTTGATGTGGCTGGGGTCATAGTCCCGGGCGGCCAGGCGCACCACCTGGCTGTAGGCGGCGATCTTCTTGATGAGGGCCTGCTCCGCCTCGCCGGACAGCAGGGAGAAGTCCACCTCTCCGGCGGCGGGGACGGTGTATCCCTCCGCCTCCAGGGCCTTCAGCAGGGTGCAGATCCGGGCGTGGGCATACTGCACATAGTACACCGGGTTCTCGCTGTCCTCCCGGACGGCCAGGCCCAGGTCGAACTCCATCTGGGTCTCGGGCTTGGCATTGAAGAAGTAGCGGCAGGCGTCCACGGGGATCTCGTCCAGCAGGTCCGTCAGGCTGATGGCCTTGCCGGTGCGCTTGGACATACGCACCACCTCGCCGTCCCGGACCAGCTTCACCAGCTGCATCAGCACGATGTCCAGCCGGTGCTCGCCGTCCAGGCCCAGGGCGTCCATGGCGCCCTTCAGCCGGGCCACATGGCCGTGGTGATCCGCGCCCCAGACGTTGATGACCTTGTCGAAGCCCCGGACGGCAAACTTGTTCCGGTGATAGGCAATGTCGGCGGCGAAATAGGTATAGAACCCGTTGGCCCGGCGCAGTACGTCGTCCTTCAGGCCCAGCTTTTCGATGTCCGCGTCGGACTTGCCGGCCTTTTTCAGATTCTCCGCCAGGATGCGGCTGGTGTTCAGCCACAGGGCCCCATCCTTTTCATAGGTATAGCCCAGGTCCGTCAGGGCCTGGACGGAGTCGGCCACATAGCCGCTTTCGTGGAGGCTGGACTCGAAGAACCACTGGTCATAGGTGATGCCGTAGCGGGCCAGGTCCCGCTGCATCTTGGGAATGTTGTTGTCCAGGCCGAAGCGGGCCAGGGCGTCGTGGCGGGTCTTCTGGTCGCAGTCCAGATACTTCTCGCCCTCCCGGTCATAGAAGGCCCGGGCCAGCTCCCGGATGTCGTCGCCGTGGTAGCCGTCCTCGGGGAACTCCACGGCGTCCTCGCCCTTGATGATCTGCAGATACCGGGCCTCCAGGCTCTTGGCAAACTTCTCGATCTGGTTGCCGGCGTCGTTGACATAGAACTCCCGCCACACGTCGGCGCCGGACTTCTGCAGCACCGAGGCCAGGGTGTCGCCCAGGACGCCGCCCCGGGCGTTGCCCATGTGCATGGGGCCGGTGGGGTTGGCGGAGACGAACTCCACCATGATCTTCTGGCCCTTCAGGGCGTCGTTGCAGCCGTAGGCCGCCCCCTCCCGCTCCACGCAGGCCACGGTGTCCCGGAACCACTTGTTCCCCAGGCGGAAATTCAGGAAGCCCGGCCCGGCCATCTCCACGGAGGTGAAATAGGACCCTGCCAGGTCCATGTGGTCCATGAGGATCTGGGCCACCTGGCGGGGGTTCTTCTTCAGGGCCTTGGCGGCGGCCAGGCAGAAGGTGGTGGTATAGTCGCCGTTGGCGGTGTCCTTGGGAATCTCCACCGACGGGGTCACGGCCGCGTCCTGGGGCAGAAGGCCCTCTGCCGCGGCCTTCTGATAGGCGCTGACGGTCAGGTCCAGCACCTGGTCCTTGGCGTTCTGGATCATATTCATGGTGATGCTCTCCTTATATCGTTTCTTTTGTCATGCTTATCTCCAGCTGCATCCGGCTCAGGGGCAGGCCCCGGTCCAGCAGCGTATAGGCCAGGTGAATATATCCCCGGTCCGGCTCCTTCAGGGAAAACTCCACCGCCCGGGTCCGGACGGCCACGGTCAGGCCCAGGGGAAGCCGGGCCTGGGTCTCGTGCTCCGGGTCTAAGGGCAGGCCATAGCCCTCCGGCCCCAGGGTCCACAGAATGGCCCGCCTGGGCTCCGCCGTCAGGCGGATGCGGGAGGACAGCGCCGCGCCGTTTTCCCGGCAGGCGGCGGTATAGGGCAGGTCCCACCCGGCGGCGGTCCGCCGCAGGGTACCGGCGCCCGAAAAGTGCAGCGTCTCGGCGCCGCCGTCAAACAGGCTGCGGCTGGTGACGGCGATCCGTACAGGTCCCTCCATGGGTCAGTACCGGTCGATGTCCACCGGCTGCACCGGGCGGGTGAGGCTCTCCCCTAAGAAATAGGCCGCCAGGGACCCGAAATGCTCGGGCTGGTCGCTGGCGCAGAGGATGGCCCGGCCGGCCGGCCCCTCCGGGGCCAGCAGGTCCATAGCCCGCAGGGTGCGCTTGAGCTCCCAGGCGGCCTCCTCGCCGGTGTTGATGAGGGTGACGCCGGGGCCCATGATATCTCCGATGATATCCGTCAGCAGGGGGTAGTGGGTGCAGCCCAGGATCAGGGTGTCCAGCCCCTCCCGGCGCAGCGGCTCCAGATACTCCCGGGCCACGGTCTCGATGACCACGTCCCCCCGCCGGAAGCGCCCGTTTTCCACCAGGGGCACGAACAGCGGGCACGCCCGGGCCGTGACGGCAACATCCGGGTCCAGCTCCTGCAAAATCCGCTGATACGCGCCGCTGCGGACGGAGGCGGCGGTGGCGATGAGGCCCACCCGCCGGTTCCGGGTCACAGCCGCCGCCCGGCGGCATGCAGGCTCCACCACCCCCAGAATGGGGATGTCGCTCTCCTGCCGCAGCTGGGGCAGGGCCGTGGTGGACACGGTGCCGCAGGCCACTAAAATGGCCTTGATGTCGTGGCTGCGCAGAAAGCGCACGTCCTGCCGGGCGTATTTCAGCAGAATTTCCGCCGACCGCCCGCCGTAGGGCACACGGGCCGTGTCGCCGAAGTATATAATGTTTTCAGAGGGCAGCAGCTGCCGCAGCTCCCGCACCGCCGTCAGGCCTCCCAGGCCCGAATCAAAAACCCCGATGGGGCGAGTGTCCATAGTTCCGCCTCCTGCCTGTGGTTATCATAACTAATCAATTATACTATGGAATCCCCGGATACTCAAGTCAAATTTTGGGGACTTTCCCCGGTATTTTCAGTGGTATTTTCCGCCGGAGTCTGCTATACTGTGCATAATGACGCAGCGCTCCGGCCGGATGGAGGTGTTTTCATGGAGATCAAGCTGACAGAAAAACAATTCAGGCGCCTGCTGGACCTGGTATACATCGGCAACTGGGTGCTCAACTCCACCCGGGGCGACGACCGCATCCGCCAGTATGACCAGGTGGAGAGCCTGATCTTCTCCCACTGCCTGAGCCATGGCATGGCGGGGCTGACGGAGCTGTACCAGGGGGAGATCATCCCCTCCCGGGCCTTTGCCGAGGGCGGCATCCACGAGGCCATCATGGCCTATGAGGACAACACGTTTTTCGAGATCCTGGCCCAGGAGCTGGCCCTGCGGGATATGGACGATCCCCCCATCACCGAGGAGAACTATGACGAGGTCATGAGCCGCATGGACGAGTATCTGGGCGAATTTGAACAGCACGGCACCGACAACATCACCGTGGACATGGAATAAAAAGCGCAAGCCCTCCGGCGTAGCCGGAGGGCTTGCCTTATGGCGTCATCATCTCACGGGCAAAGGCGGCGGCGGTGTTCCGGATGCCGGGCAGGCGGAGCAGACTGCCCCGCTCGTTGGCGGTTTCCAGCAGGCAGAAGTGGGGCGGCAGGAAAAAGGACTTGTTCATATTCAGCGCCGAGATCAGCTGACGGGCCAGCAGGTCCCCGCCGGAATAGCCGGACACCACCAGGCCGAACAGGCGCTTGTCGTAAAACCGGGTCTGGCGGAACAGGGCCGTCAGCCGGTTGACGCAGGCGGTGAGATTGGCGGACAGGGCGTCGTTATAGTTGGCGCACAGCATCACCAGGGCGTCGCACCGGCGGACGGCGGGGTACACCTCCTCCACCATGGGGCCGCCGTAAAAGCAGCTGCCCTGCTCGCCGAAGTGCAGGCAGGCGGTATAGCTGCACCCGTTGCAGTCGGGGACGGCGCCGTTGCGCAGGCCCACCTCCTCCACGGATACCTCCGGCGGCAGGGCCGCCTTCACCAGCTCCCACAGGGCCAGGGTGTTGGAGGCGCTGCGCTGGGAGGCGTGAAGAGCCAGCACCCGCCGCACCGGCGGCAGAGGCCGCCAGGCGGTCAGCCGGTCCACCAGCTCCCCCACCGCCAGGCGGAAGGCGGTTTTCTCGTCCACGCCGCCGATCTGGGCCTGGGTGCGGAAATTCCGCAGGGAGCCGGTGGCCTCCACCAGTGGCCGGCCCAGAAAGGCACAGCCCGCCTGGTTGGCGGCAAACACCATGTCCCGGGCCACGTCCTTGGTATAAAACTCCCCCACGCCGGTGACGATGACCCCGGCCACGCTGCCCCGCAGCAGGGTATCGCAGCCCCGCAGGGCCTGGAGCATCCCGTAATAGGCCAGGTTGCAGCCGCTGGGGTCCAGGGCCACGGCGAAAAGCAGGCGGCGGTTTTCCAGGTTTTCCATGCCGTCCTCCGGGCGGCGGATGACGCTGCCCGGAGGCAGCAGCGGCTCCAGCATGGCCCGCAGCGGGGCGCTGTATAGGTTCTCCGGCAGCAGAACGGTGATGGACATGGCTCACGCCCCCTTTCCGTCAGTCAATGGCCCGCAGGCGGTCCATGGTGGTTTGCAGGCGGTCTTGCAGCTGCCGGGGCAGAGGCAGACGCTCCAGCTCCGTGCCGGTGGGGAGCACCCGGTTCCGGGCTCCCATGAACACCCCGTCCAAATAGGTGGAGGAGCAGTGCCACTGGCCCCGCAGGCACAGCAGCAGGCTCAGGGCTCCGGAGGACAGGGCCGGGGCTATATAGGGCTTGAAGCCCAGCTCCCGCATCCGGAGATTGGCGCGGACCGCCTGCTCCGTCAGCTGGCGGGACAGGGCGTCGTCATAATTTCGGATGGAGTTGGCGATCACCAGGTCCTCCCCGTGGGGGCCGAAGCTGCGCCCATCGGTCAGGAAGGAGGCAAAGCGGGGGTCCTTCCGGGCATAGTACGCCGCCCGGGCGTTCATGACCCCCAGGCCGAAGCCCCGGACCTGGTGGGAAAACAGGCCCTGATAGTCCATTTCCCCCGACGGGGCGCGGTTGCTCTCCGTCAGCACCGCCCGGCACAGGGGGTCCACCGGGTCGCTGACCACGCAGAACAGCCCCCGGTAGCGGGCCTGACGGGCCTTCTGGGCGTACAGCGCCGCCAGTTCCCGGTTCAGCCGGTACTGGGCCATGCGCACGTCGCCGGTTTTCACCGCCGTGTCCGGCACGAACCGGGAGGCGCAGAACAGGAACACATCCCCGTCAAACAGCTGCTCCGGTGACACGATCTCCACCGGCGGCAGGGCGTCGTAAGGCCCCGGCAGCTGGATCTGGTTCAGCTCGAACTCCCAGCGCTGGGCCACCCCCTCCCGCAGGTCGCAGATGCCGATGGAGGAGATCACGTCCCCGCCCATCAGCCGCAGGCCCATCAGCAGGGTGCTGCCCACGTCCCCTAAAGCCAGCAGGTTCACCCGGACCTTTTCGGGCCGGGGCAGGGGGGCCATCAGCTCCTCAAAACGGGGGTGGGCCAGGTTCACCGCCCGGACCCGGCCCGCCCGGATGGCGTTTGTCAGTTCCCGGGGCAGGCCCTCCGGGCCGGGGGCGGTACACAGGGAGGCCACCCCCTCCCGCTCCGTCAGCTGGGCCGGGTCCGTCACCGGGAAGGTGTCCCGCCCGGCCAGGGGCGGCCGGTCCAATGCCCACAGGATCTCCCCCGTTTCGGGCAGGCCCTCCCGCTCCCGATACGGCAGCGGGACGGGACTGCACAGGGTATGGGACTTGTATGCATAGCAATACATGGAAAACGCCTCCTTATCTCATGCGCCGCAGCTGTTCGATGTCTCCGTCCAGATAGGTGGAGGCGGCGCGGGTCAGGTCATAGGTCATGCACGGCCCCTTGTCCGGGCACAGCGGCAGGATCACCGCCTCGCCCAGCCGGGCCAGGGTCAGGTTCCGGGCGTACAGGCTGCGGTACTCCGCCTCCAGGGCCAGCAGGATGTCCCGGGCGTTTTCCAGGCAGCACAGACTCAGCTGCCACACGGCCCGGCTGTCCACGTCCGGCAGCTCCGGGGAGGCATAGGGCAGGATGCGGTTCACCGAGGGCTGCAGGCCCCCGGGGAGCAGTCCGGTGCGGCGCACGGTGTCGCCGCCGATGAAGGGGTACATGGTGGACTCCACGAACCAGGCCCGCATATTGGGCACGAAGTAGACGCTGTCCACCGCCCGGCCCTTGGCGGCCATCAGGTCCACCGCCGTCTCGGAAAGGCCGTAGCCGTCGTCATCCCGGCTGGGCAGCTTGTAATAAACGTCCGCACCGGCGGAATCCAGATAGGTATACAGCAGCGCGGTGGCTGTCACGCCGTCCACATCGTAATCCCCGAATACGGCGATGCGTTCGCCGTCGTCGATGGCGCGGTGGATGCGTGCCACGGCCGCCTCCATGCCGGAAAGGAGCATCGGGTCAGACAAAGCGTCCCCGCCGCCGCACACGGCGCGCGCCGCTTCGGGTGTGTCCAGCCCACGGGCGCACATCACGTCGCACACAAGGCGCGGCATGCCCAGCGCCGCGCTGAGCGCGGCGGAGCGGGCTGAGTCGGGGCGGACGGTCTGCCAGGGACGGTAAAACATGGAATGGGTCTCCTTCTCACAAAAAAATCACGGTCTTTTTCCGGGGCCTTCCCCGGACAGGCGGTTCTGAAAATTACACAGCCGCGGCCGCCGGACAAACGGCGCGTCTCATTTCTGCATCGTAAAGCCGTTTTGCGCCAGCCCCTCCTGGGCCAGCACCGTCTCCAGCGCCGAGATCTCGGCCTGCATATCCACGGCGGTGTTCTGCAAAAGATTGTCCATCAGGCCCCGGAAGGCGGTGGACATAGTGTCCAGCACCTGGGACACCTCGCTCTGGATGCCCGCCGCCACGCTGCTTTCATCGGCATGCGGCGCCACCTCATTGTAGGTATTCAGCAGCTTGACGGCTGTGGGCAGATAATAGCTGCAAAAGCGCCGCGCGTCGTCGGCGCACTCTGGGTGCAGCTTCACCCAGGCAAAGATATCCTCGGTGTGCTCGCGCAGCCGCGCCGCCGCGGATGTCGGCGTTTTCAATGCGTGCAAGCTGGCGCTCCAGCTCCCGCAAATATCCGCCGCCGGGCTCATCCTCCGGGACAGGCTCCTGCGCGGCGGGCGCGGGCCGGGGCTGCTCTTTGCCCAGCGGAGCGTCCTGCTGGCGGGCACGCTCGGGGTTCTGTGCGCGCCAGGCGGCATTGTCGGCATAAAAGCAGGCGGTCTCGGCGTCCACAAAGCCCCGCGGAAAATAGCCGCGCCGCACCATGTCGAGCAGGTCGCGTTCCACTTCCTCGGGCTTGCGGCCGCTGGCACGCGCAATATCAGATACCGGGCACACGCGGCGCTCGCCGATGATCGCATCATACAGCCGGAACCGCTTGATCCGGTTCATCAGGGCAAAGCCGGCCTGTGCGGCCTTCCAGCCTCCCGCGGCCAAAAGCGCGGGTATCACAACCAGCATCAGCTCATCTCCAAAGGAAAAACCGTTGCTGATGCACCAGACCACCTCGCTGACACCGCCCAGCGCCGCCACGCCCATCAGCGCGGCCCAAGCGCCGCCCGCAATGCCCGCGCACATGCCCAACAGCTGCTTGCCCCGCAGCGTATCGTTGCTTTGGCGGCCCGGAGCGTCCGGATTCGGCGCACCGCCCGTGCCTGCGGCGCCCTGCGCCTGTGCCCCGGCGGGATAGCTGTACTGCGCGGGCTGCACCTGTGCGCCGCCCTTTCCGGCGGCCCTGTATCCATACTGTGTGCCGCGATGCTCTTTTCCATACGGCGTGCGGCGCACACTTTCCTGGCGCATGCGCGGCACGATGACCAACAACAGAATGATGATAAAAACGAACGCGCCCAAACTCCAGCGCTCCCTTCTTCCCCGCCCGCCCTACCGGCCGAGCAGCTCGTCTTTGGTCAGGCCCTCCTGGGCCAGCACTGTTTCCAGCGCCGAGATCTCGGCGGAAACGTCCATCGCGGTATCCTTCAGCAGGTTGTCCTGCAGGCTCTGGAACGCGGTGTTGATGGTGTACAGGATACCGCAGATATCCGTCTGTATTTCCGCGGCAACAGCACTGCTGTCGGCCTGCGGGTCCACCTCGTTGTAAGTGCGCAGCAGTTTGAGCGTGGTGGGCATGTAGTAGCTGACAAACCTGCGGATCTGGCTCTCGCCGCCGGGGTGCTTTTCCAGCCAGGCGATGATCTGCACTGTCTGCTCCTCGATGCGCTGTACCTGCTCCAGTACGGGCGCGTCGCTGATAAGGCGCTGCTGTTCACGCAGATCGCTCAAAAATGCGCGGCACTCAGCCAGAACGCCCGCCGGCTCCGGCCGTGCGGGCTGCGCCTGCCGCCGGGCCCCGGCTTCCTGCTGCGCCTGCCGCTGGGCCAGATACAGCCGGTACGCCGTCTCACCCGAAAACAGGCGCGTGCCGTCCGGCGCAAGGTAAACATCCTCATATTTTCCCGAGCTGATCAGTCGGAACAGATCTTTGCGGACGGCTCCCTGGCTTTTGCCCGTAAGCTCCGAAAGCTCCTGCAGTGTGCAGTAGGAACGCTCGCCCAGCACGCTTTGGTATGTGGCGATACGCCGCAGCGTGCGCGATTTGAGAAATGCGCCAAATGCGCCTGCGAAAAACCACAGCGAAATGAACCCTAGGATCAACGCCCCGGCCGGGTCCCCCGGTTCAAAAGCAGAAAACGCGCACGCCGCCAAAATGCCCGCAGGCAGCATCAGGCCGCCCGCCTCGCTGAGCGCGCCGTTTGCCTTTTTTGCATAATCCCGCCGTTTGCGGCGCCGCTTTTCCTTCTCAGCATTTTTCTGTGCCTGGGCGATGGCGCTCTGGATGCCCTGCACGCCGTCCCTGGCCGCAGCGCCCAGGTCTTTCACGGTACGCTGCACGCTTTCGTTGTCCCGCAGCGAGGTACTCACTTCTCGCGCGGCGTCCTGCAGCGCGGCCGCCACGGTTCCGATGGT
>ERZ857882.1479-NODE-1479-length-27284-cov-6.004113_pt1 | contig 27284 bp, 26 predicted proteins | sample MGYA00519697_ERZ857882 | MGnify/ENA primary metagenome ERZ857882 (study PRJEB31778, sample SAMEA3449373) | human gut metagenome | biome: human gut; feature: human-associated habitat; material: faeces | place: United Kingdom | collected 2010/2012 ...
TCTTTGGCGTTGTCGCAATGGCAGCTGCTGCCGTTGCAATCTTTGTGATTCTCCGTAAAAAAGACGATAAAGCCGCCTGATAAATGATCAATGGGGGCGGAGGCATACCGCCTCCGCCCCCTGCCTTTGAAAAAATGACAATAAGGAGTGATTCAAGACGTGAACCGCAAAAAGAAAATCGCTGCCGGAATAGCTGTGGTATCGCTGCTCGCCGCATTTGGCCTGACGCTCTATCCCTTAATATCAAACTATTATGCCCAGCGTCACGCCTCTTCTGTCTATACGGATTACAAAGAATCCATCATAGAGCTGGACACGTCCATGATTGACGCTGCAAAGTCTGAAGCTGTCGCGTATAATGCATCCCTGGTTCCGGGAACGATGAATGTGACCGCGTACTCAAGCGCCGCCCTCCAGGCAGCTTCCGAAAAATACGAGGATCTGCTGAATCTTTCCGGCAACGGACTGATGGGGTATCTGGATATCCCAAAGCTCGAGGCAGTCCTGCCGATCTACCATGGTACAGAAGACGCAACACTGGAAATTGGCGTCGGCCACCTGCTTGGAAGCTCTCTCCCGGTAGGCGGCGAAGGCACACACGCCGTCCTCTCCGGTCATAGCGGCATGGCCGGAAACAGAATGCTTTCCGATCTTCCGGAACTGAAAATCGGAGATGTTTTTTACCTGGAAGTCCTGGGCGAAACCCTGGCATATCAGGTGGATCAAATCAAGACGGTGCTGCCGTCCGACACAACCTATCTATCTGTCATTCCCGGGGAAGATCTCTGCACGCTGGTCACCTGCACCCCCTTTGGCATCAATACCCACCGGCTGCTTGTGCGAGGCTCCAGAATCCCTTACGTTGAGGAAGAGAAAGCAGCAGCTGAAGAACTGGGTTCCCAGGGAACCGGATCCTATTGGCTTTCGCAGTATATAAACGGAATTCTGATTGGATTGATTGCAGCTTGCGGACTGCTGGCTGCAATGGGAATATTCCTGCTTGTGAAAAAGCGGAACGGCAAGGGTAGAAAAAATGAACCATAAGAGAATTGCGCTTGTGCTGTGCAGCCTCCTGTTTTTGGCGGGACTGGCGAGTGCGACGTTTCCGGTCTGGCACGGTTACCTTTTGACACAGACCCTGAATGATGACATAGAGGCTTTCCTGGAAACAGTTCCCACCACTTCCGGGGAACCTTTGCAGGAAGCAGACGCGGATCCTCTTCGTTTGGCCGCCGAGGAATATAACCGCACCATCTACGCCGAAAAGCAGCAATCCTTCAACGGAAAAACGGCATATGAAACGCCCTGCTTTCAGCTTGCGGATTACGGCTATGACAGTGAAATTTTCGCTGTGATTCAAATTCCACAGCTGGATCTGGACATGCCCGTGTATCTTGGAGCCAGTCCGGAAAATCTTGCTCTGGGAGCCGCGCACCTGGGGCAGACAAGCCTTCCTATTGGCGGGGAATCCACCAACTGTGTCATTGCCGGACACAGAGGATGGCGTGGCGCTGCTTACTTCAAATTCATTCCCAGCCTGCGCCCGGGGGATGAAGTTCAAATTACCAACCTGTGGGAAACACTGCACTACCAGGTCATAGAGGTCAGGGATATCTATTCCAGCGATTCAGACGCCCTGCTTATCCGCCCGGGACAGGATCTGATAACCCTGATGACCTGCGACTATGGCACGGACGGCCTGAAACTTCGCTGCCTGGTCATCTGCGAACGGTCTGAAGGGTGAGCTTGAATATAGGACGGTGTTCGTAATGGCGAATAGCCCCTGATTATGTGTTTCTCCGGGTGTCCCTGGGGGTTCGATTCCTCCCCGTCCTGGATAATCCGGGAAGATCGCTGCAAGAGCCAGCTGGCAGGCAGTACGCTCTCATCTCCTGCAAAAAGGGTGTCATGCACCCTGTCTTTCCGGATCAGGCGCTGGCAGACCGCCCAAAGTCTGCCGTTTTCATACTTCAACAGCACAATTCCACCCTTGATAAATCTGCCAAGTTTGAGTACAATATTCCCGTGGAAAGGAGGGAACTCCGTATGTATGATACCGATTACGATCCCGAAACCGGAAAGCCTCTTGATAAAAGTTACCTTGAAGAAAACCTGCCTCCCTTTTTAACGGAATCTCTGGAGAACATGAAGGAAGCCTGGGTGAAGAAAGAGACCGGGCATTACCTGAACTGGGACTGTGATTACTGCGACTTGCAAAGCAGCATAAACATGGCCGAGGTTGAGAACCTGATTACGTCAGAACAGGCATGGTATTTGCGCGAAAAGTACCTGTACATGAGAAAGCCGGGGGATATTGATGATTGATTTTACTGGGCTGCCTGTGCGGAAAAAAACGTACTCCGGCGCAAACGGAAGCAAGATATCCGTTGTCTATCAGGGTGAACTTTATATGCTCAAATTTCCAGCACTGCCCACCAGGAACCCGGCCTTGAGCTACACCAACAGCTGTATATCCGAATACCTGGGCTGTAAGGTCTATGAAAGTGTGGGAATCCCGGTGCAGGAAGTCCTTCTGGGGGAATACCGCACGCCAAAAGGTTCCCTGAAGACTGTAGTCGCCTGTAAAGACTTCACGTCTCCCGGAATCGTGCTCCAGGACTTTGCGTCCATGAAAAACCAAATCGTTGATTCTGTCCGCAACGGTTACGGAACGGAACTGTCTGATATCCTTGACACCTTTGAGCAGCAGACATCCATGGACAGTGCCGTCCTGAAGGAGCGGTTTTGGGATATGTTCATAGTAGACGCTCTGATTGGTAACTGGGATCGGCATAACGGGAACTGGGGATTCCTGTATAACACGGAAACGGACGAGCTGACACTTGCGCCGGTTTTCGACTGCGGAAGCAGTTTGTTCCCACAGGCAGATGAAGCTTTAATGCGGGATATCCTGTCCAGCAAAAACGCCATGAATCAGCGGATTTTCAATCAACCGCTTTCTGCAATTACTCAAAATGGGAAAAAAATCAACTACTTTGATTTTATCTCTTCTCTGGACAATCCGGATTGCAATGCTGCCCTGAAACGGATTGCCCCTCGCCTTGATATGGAAAAGATCCGGCAGATCATTGATGAGACCCCAAATCTTTCTGATTTGCAAAGGCAATTTTTTACGACCATGCTGACCATGCGGAAAGAGCGGATTCTGGATTTCTCCCTTGAGAGGCTTTACAATTTTGAGCGCTGCATGGAAGCTTATACCTCCCAAGAACGCACTTCCCATGAAGAACGAGAACGTTGATACCCAGCCCGTGGTTTTCCTCCACGGGCTTTTTCATATCTACAGCACGAATGCCCAACTTCGTCTCAAATTGAGACGAAGTTAGATCCATGCGGGGGGCTGGCGAAGTAACAGCAACTTCTGTTCAAATTGAACAGAAGTTAAATCTTGTCCGTTGCCGCTGCGCTTCGTGCAGCCCGGACAGCATTATCAGCAATCCGCAGGGTTCCAAACAGAACCCTGCTTTTTGCATACAGTCAGAAAAAAGGAGGAATTTCCATGTTAAATCACTGCACGTTCTTTGGCCGCCTTACCGCAGATCCTGAGATCCGTCAGGCAGGCGAAAACTCTGTCGTTGGGAAATTTACCATTGCCGTTGAACGGGAAAATCAAAGAGAAGATAACGTATATCGATCCCCAGCTGTTTGAAAAGGACATTCGAGAATGTGCCTGGTGTGGTACGCCTATATCTGTCCGTGCCCACCGAGATCAGGATTCCCACACCATCCCCCTGGGCTTCATCCAGTCGCTGGATCCGCCCGTCAGGGTGAAGATTGTGGACTATGCGCAATGGCACAAGGCCGTATCTCAGGAGCCAGTAGAGAAACATCAGAGCTTCGACGATATGTTCAAATCTATCCAGTTTGAACGGGAGAAGTTGCCCACCAGTGCCCCCGTTCTCAGCCCCTCTATGGAGTGGGAACGTTAATCTCATCCCTTCACACAGCCGCCTGCCCGAAAACAGGCGGCTGATTCTTATCTTCAGGAGGCGATACAATGGCGTTATGGAAAAATGCCAAAAACACAACGCAGCCTCAGCCACCAGCTCCGGCTCCCGAACCACCGGCAGCGGATATGCCGGAAGCCACGTCCTTTGATGACCTTTTCAATGAGATCCATAACGAGATCCGCGAGGACTTGCAGCACCCCACGCCGCCCATGCCAAAGCCTGTGCCTGAACCTGAGCCAGTGATGCAACCCACGCAGCCCCTGGTTAAGCGTCCCAACCGCAGACGCCCCATCGACATTCATGTGAGGTTTTCTGATTCAGAGGCCATGACGTTGAAAAAGCGGGTTGCCCGTTCCGGGATGAATCTCAGTGAGTACATTCGTTTGGTTGCCCTTACAGGAGAACCACCCAGACGTATGCCCAGTGAAACAACAGCAGCCCTGCGGGAGTTCACCACCGCACTGGACGATCTGATAGCAGAGCTGGGGCGGCAGGGCGGACTTCTGAAGCTGAATATGACGTCAAACGCAGAACTACAGCAGCGGGATCCCACCGGGTGGGGCAACATGGAGAAGCTCATTCGCTTCCTGGAGCGCTACGCCCGGATATTCCGGGAAAAGCTGGAGCTGACGCCCAAGGCAGTCCATAGTCCGCCAGAGCTTTACACGCTGCGTCAGACCATCGATGAGGCAATGATATCCATTCGCGCCCAGGGAATTGCCCTGCGGGATATTGTCCAGCCCGGTTTTGGGAAACGTGCATTTACACCCGATGAATGGAAAGCTCTTTCTGACGCGGCGCATAGGATACTTGAAAAATATCAAATCACAGTCACCGGCGTGTTGGAGAAAATCAATGGCTATTATCAAACACGAATCGAGTAAAAATGCCCGGTATACGGACGTCTTGGAGTATTACACCAAGAAGCATGTCAAGGACAAAACGACCGGCCTGTATGAGCCGGTGCTGGATGAATTGGGACATATGCAGGAGCGTGAAAACTATGCTGTAACCTACATAAACAGCCACGGCAATACCGAGGATCCCAATCATTGGGCGTCGGCCTGCATTCGCACGAATCTGGTGTTCCAGGAGAACCAGGAATACGATGACGTTAAGATCCACCAGTATATCATCTCCCATCCGGAAGCAGACCGGTCACAAATGACCATGGAGGATCTGATGACCGAAGGCAGGGCGTTTGCCGCTCAGTTTTTCCAGGGCTATGATGTGCTACTGGCCGTCCACCGGGACACGGACAATGACCATATCCATATCAGCGTTAATTCCGTCCGGGCGGAGAATTGCGAGGAACAGGACTGGATGAGGGTAGACGCGGACGGTGCGGTGCTCCCCGGCGCAACGAGAGCCGGGAACAAGCACCATGATGACGCACGCTTCATCCAACACTGTCAGGATTGGCTTCTGGATTATACCCGGAAACATAACCTGACCCTTGAGGATAATAACGCGAAAGCCGCCGAGCATAAAGCCAATCGCTTCGACGGGCGCTGCCGGGAATGGGCAGAGGTTATCCGCAGCGCAGCCCGGGACAGCCGGAACCTGGAGCAGCTGAGCGACAAGCTCCTGAAGGAGAATAATATCCGCCTTGTGCGCCGTGGACGGACAATCAGCATTATCCCGCCCGGCAGGAAAAAGCCCGTTCGGCTAGGAACCCTGGGCATGACCAACGAGGATCTGTACCGGCTCCTGGACAATGGAAGGTATACCGAAAGCGGGAATCTCCCGCCCGAACAGGAACAGGAAATGCACCAGGATGAAGAACGGAAATACATCCAGTGGCTCCGTCTGCGCCGGGAGAAAAATGCTCTGAAAACCGAAGACACCATTGCGATTTGTCAGGCGCTCATCCAGGACAAGCTCCATGCGGAAGGGCGGCTTTACACGGACGCCGACTTCCGGGAACTGGATTATCTGCTCAAAAAAGCGGCCTATGTAGAGCGGGATCTTCAGACGGAAGCGGACAAGCTGGACGCTCTGCTTGACCGCTGGCGGCAAGCTTCGGATCCGGATATTCCCCAGGCAGAACGCCGCCGTCACAGCAGCTATGTCCGCTGGTGCGGGTGTGACCCGGATTCTTCTGTAGAGCTTCAGGATCTGCGCAATGAGCGGGATATCATCCGGCTGGAAATGGAGCATATCAAATCCGTCCGGGAAGGTCTGGTTCAGGCCGCAGACAAATGGCATGACCGCAATGATATTTTGCTTCCGGAAAAGGAGCTGCAATGGACGATGTCACGGAAAGCTCAGCTCCAGGATCAGCTGATGAATTGCCGTGCCTCCCGGAAGAAGCTGGAGCAAATCGCCTACAACTGCCAGAGGGCAGCCATGAAGCGGATCAATAATTTCGAGCAGCTGGCCAAGGCCGACAAGTTCTACCGGCTCCGGGAAGAAAAGCTTCAGCGTGAAAAAGAGCTTGCGGCACAGCTGCGAGCCGTCCAAAAGCAGGAGCGTTCCGCCCGTCAGAACCTGCGGGATTCCTCCCGGAAATCCGCCGAAAATGCCCGTTGAAGCAGCTATCCTTTTTCCCCGAAAATGTTCGGGAAAAAGCTGGTCGGAGACCCGGGGGCTTGGGGGCTTTCGCCCTCAACAGGATGTCAGTGGCTACCCAGTGGGTAGCCACTGGCGGATCCTGTCCTCCCTCATGGTCATAATTTCGTAATATTTGAAAGCCAGTCTCAAAACGCGCTTTTTCCAAGCTTCAACTTTGAGAAAAAAGTACGATTTTCGCCCGTTTGTAGCCGCTCAGAAATTCCGGGACATACCAACGTTCATTTGGAAAATTTCTATCGGCTCCATTGCCTTAAAAAAGAATCGAAGGAGATCACTATGAAATACCTGCACCCCGTCGCTGCCGTTCCCAACGCCCTGATTGATGACACCAAGCTGCACTATACCACCAAGCGTGTCGCCCTGGCGCTGCTGCTGATGGCTGGCCGTAAACGTGTCACCGTCAGCGTGACCTTTGCCGAGCTGGCCAGATTTGCCCATTGCAGTCCGGCCACAGCCCAGCAGGCAGTGACGGAATTGATCTCCGCCGGTTACATGATGAAGACCCGCCGCTATCGCTATGGGAAGGATCAGAACCATTTGATCTATGACGCCAACGGCTATCAGTGGATCGCCCGGATCGGCGGCTACACCCTCGTTCGGCGGGAGCTGCTGGACTACGAGCTGACCCCGGCTGCGTTTGCGAATCTCCTTTATATCTACCGGTGCGCCGGTCGGCAGGGAAGAGCGTTTCCGTCCCTGCGGCGTATAGCCGGTCTGCTGGTCAACGCTGCCAAGACCGGTCTGGATATGGCCAAGTCTACGGTCTGCCTCGCCCTGAAGCTGCTGCGCCATCTTCAGGCGGTTGTGCGTCTGCGCTGCTGCAAGCTGGATGGCAGCTACTCCGCCAACAGCTATTACCTCACGGATATGGTCATTTCGGATGGCCGTCGTGCAACCGAAAGTACCCCCGAAGAAATTTCCCTGGTAGGGGGTAGTCCGATTTTTAGCAAGCCTAGTATTATTAACCAGATAACGGAGGATTTTACTTTGAGAGAAGAAAAATATGGTGTCGCGCAATTCGGCATTTTTGCCAATTTTTACGGTGACCCAGAGCCGGAAGTACGTTTTGACGGAACGGGATGGATCGTGCTGGTGTCCGCGGATGATGAACAGGAGCTGACAGCATAGCAGGGATCCTCTGCCCATTTTCCCCTTCGAAAAAACAAAAAATTATTTCTGTCACGGATAGCAGGGTGCAGCACAAGGTCTCGACGCGGGATATCTTCCCCTGCGGGGCGCAGCCCTGCGGCCACCAGGTAAGGGTCATCCACATGGTTTTCCAAGGTTGTCCATAGACTTTTCCATACCCCTTGCGGGTGTGGGAAAGTCTGTGGTCAACCGGCAGGCGTCAGCCTGTGGGAAACCTTGTGGGTTACCCTGGAAACATTAGAACAAATCTCCCCGGCCAGCACCGGGCAAATAAAAAAGGAGAAAGCTATCATGAATGAAACAAACGAGAAAACACCGCTGACCCCGGAACAGGTCGCGGCAAAAAACAGGGAAGTTGCCATGTACTACAAGATTGTCTGTACGCTATCCCGAGATCTGCATTGCAGCCCGAACCGTGCCATGCAGCTGCTGGAGCTGCCCGGCTCCATCCGAAAGCAGATATCCGCCCGGATCGCCAATGAGACGAAAAAGAGCAGTTGATATTTTAGCATAATTATGATAAAATATTCCCGAGGTGATTCTATGAACACGATTCGTCCGGTTTCAGACCTGCGGAACAATTTTGCGGATATCTCCAGGACTGTCCATGAGACCGCACAGCCGGTGTTCCTTACCAGGAACGGCTGTGGTGATATGGTCGTAATGAGCATGGAGGCATACGAAAACCTTCAATTTGAAAGTCAGGTGTATTTCAAGCTTCAGGAGGCCGAGCGGGAAGCTGAGCTTACAAATCAACGGTATTCTTCCAAGGATGTGCTGCGAGCTATGAAGGACGCTATCGGGGGCAGTCAGAGTGTATAAACTGGAATATCTGCCTGCTGCTCTTCGGGACATGGTTGAAATCGTCCGGTATGTGAACACCGTCCTGCAAAACCCGGCAGCTGCTTCCCGGTTGTCGGAAACGTTTATTCAAGCCGTGGAAAGCATACCGGCTTTCCCCTATGCGAACCCAGTCCATGTGCCTCTGCGGCCTCTGAAGCATGAATACCGGAAGCTTCTTGTCCACGGGAACTATCTCGTGTTTTACTGGATCGACGAGCCGCGCAAGACGGTCATAGTTGCCAGAGTTATCTACGCAAGAAGTGACTACCCCACACGGCTGGAATAACAGACCACTTTCCGGCAATTTGCCGGGAAGCTATGGAGGTATATAATGGAACGAGAATATGAACCGGCAGATTTTCCATATCCTTTGAACGAGGATATGGCAGCGGCCTATGCGGCCAAAGAAGCATACGATCTTAGTCCTTCCGATTCAAATAAGTATTGGAGCCTGAAGGAAGCCCTCTATCAAATCAGATTGACGTTGAAATCTCTCTCTATTACTGGCTATGTTACTCCGATGCTGTGCGATGAAATTGAAGACTATTTCTGGGGGTTTCTGCTATGATCGACTTTACCTCGTGCCAGGAGCTGCCCAGCAGCTACGGCGGATCCGAGAAAAAACGGAAGCTTGTATACAGCGGTGAGAATTACCTTGTGAAATTCCCGGATCCCGTCCGCGAACAGAAAAATCAGCTTTCCTATTGAACGATAACCTTTCACATCAGAGATGCTACCCCCCAGCTATAGGGCGGATGCTGCGGTAAGCCGCCAAATCATAACTTGCGGCCAGCTTGGCCACAAGCCCGTGGAATAACACATTCTATCACCATGAGATACAATTAGTACCTCCCCATTGGACTGAACCTATGCTAGGATAGAGGTAAAGGAAGTTTTTTCTCAGGAAGGAAGAGAGAACTATGCGTTTCTTTCAAGGTATCAAAAAGCTTCATCTTGGTTTATCCGCAGTATTGCTCATGATTGGTGCAGAGTTTATCAATGTCTGGCAGATGATACGAAACACATTGGCTTTTGCTCTGGATTTACCACTTGCTGCCTTTAAGGGAACCATGATCTTTTTGGAAAGTGCTTTTGTATTGGGCTGCTTTTCTCCCGGAAATCCTGGCATTGGTAATGTGATTGCGCTTATTTTAGGCACGGCCTTGGTATATAAGCTTGTTTGCTTCTTATATTCATTTGTTGAAGCAGCTCTTTTAATTGCACTGGACGCTTTGAGCTGTGAGAAAATCGTGGCTTCCATTCCTGTGAAAATTGAAAACGCAGTTCGCAAGTATCTGGGTACATTCGACTCTGACGCGCCGGAACAGGCAGGACACTGGATTTTTAAGCTTCCCCTTGTAATCCATCGTATAAACCAATTTGCCGGGAAAGTTTGTGATGTTCTGCAAATCTTAGTTTACCCGCTTTCTGCCGGGGCAGGAGTCTATGCGTTTCATCGTTTGTTTATTGATGAAAAAACTTTTTCTACTTTCAAAGCAATAGACTACGTCCTTTTCGGATTGATTTTTGCAGTTTTTATTGGCGTGTTTATTTGGCTTGGACATGAAGTGGTTCAGATACTCCGAAGATCCAGGTACTCCGTGGGATATCTGGACGAATTCTTCGCCGCATACGGTGAGGTATATGAAAAAACAAGGCGAAATACGGGTAGATACCATCGAAGCAGTCAAGATCGATTTGACGATGCCTCTTGTAAAAGCAAGAAAAACTCCGAGAATTGTCCTGAAGACAACACCCGGAGCGATAATCCATATATACATATTTTAGGCAAGGCAGCCTCAGAGCAGGAGCTTCAAAAGCTTTACCGCAACTATGCAAAGAGGCTGCACCCAGATGTGTGCAAAGAATACTCCGTTGAGGAAAGTACCCACCGCACGGTGCAGCTCAACGCGGCCTATGACTACTGGAAGAAGCAGTTAAGTAAATCCATGTGAATCAAAGTCTCCGTCCTTGCCAAAACTTTTATTTCTGATAAGCATGTTTCCTATTGACATTTTTATTGGTGTACGCTATAATGTACATATGAAAGGAAGTGAAGTTTATGACCAACACGAACATTACGAGTTTCCGTAAAAATATCTTTTCTATGCTTGAGCAGACAATCAAGTACAACGAACCGCTCAACATAAGCACGAAGGAAGGAAATGCAGTTGTCCTCAGCGAAGAAGACTATCGGGGCATTATGGAAACACTTGATTTGCTTTCTAATCCGGCCATGAAGAAAATCCTTACGGAAGGAAAAGAAGCCCCATTGTCGGAGTGCATTCCCGAAAATGAGGTTGAATGGTAAATGTATAAGATTTTCTACTCAAAAGTAGCGGCAAAGGATATTGCAAAGCTAAAAGCCGCACATTTAGACGTGCGTGCGAGAAGACTTATTGATTTAATCAAAGAAAACCCCTACCAGAATCCGCCGAGTTATGAAAGACTGGTCGGAGATCTTCAAGGGCTGTACTCTCGCCGGATCAATCACCAGCACCGCCTGGTTTACGAAGTACGAGAAGATCAGAAGAGCATTGTCATTGTCAGTTTGTGGACACACTACGAACGGTAGCAGCAAAGAGAAATCGGACGGATGTTACAGGTTTGAAACACCGGCTTTGCAAAAATACCTTGCCTTTTTCTTCCGTTTGTGATAGATTAGAACACGACGGTTGGATGACCGCCCCCCGCCCTGCGAACAGAGGACGGCTGAAGCCTTAATCCGATGCCGTTTCCGTATTTCACTTTTTTTGAGCGGAAACAGGGAAACTACAAGCTATAAAAAAGTTTCCCGCCGCCTGTGGCAACAGGCGGCGGGAAGATAAGCTTGCATCACAACGACCGTTCAAGTCTTGCACGGGCATTATAACACAAACAACAGTTGTTTGTCAAATGCTTTTTTGCAGGTTCTGGACGATCTGCATAGCGCAGAGGGAACGCTTAGGTGTCAGATTGCCAGCTAACTTCGTGGTAAGGGCAATCCGGACAGCGTTGCGAAGATTCGTCTTGATACTGCCAGCAGGCAGCCATGGAGTGCATTGGAAAGACGAGGAGCATAGCACCAGCTTCCGAAAAAATGAAGCGCTCCGGGGCAGGCCAACCCTGTCAAACAGTTTGGAGATGTAAAGATAACCCAGCTGCGCGCTGTTCATCGTTACTTGGTCTTTCAAGCAAATTTTCTCAATTTGTTTGTAAATCGGGAATTTCCGGGTAATGCTGCCATTACCCGGAAAAACCTTCATGGCAGAGGATGAGGGATTCGAACCCCCGCAAACGGAGTCAGAGTCCGGTGTGCTACCGTTACACAAATCCTCTATATTATACCTGGTGGAGACAACAGGACTCGAACCTGTGACCTCATGCGTGTGAAGCATGCGCTCTAACCAGCTGAGCTATGCCTCCATACCGAAGCAGGGATTATTATACCACGTTTTTCCGGAAAGTCAACCACTTTTTCGGAATTTCCTTATTTCTTTTTGCGCCCCGCCCTGAAAAGGACGGGGCGCATGAGGCTTGTTTACCTGTATGGCTGCACGTATCGTTCATGGCTCAGGCTTTGCGGCCGCGCGTGGGCGCCGGAGACAAGGCCGAGCATGGCGTAGATCGAAACCACCGAGGAGCCGCCGTAGCTGATCAGCGGGAGGGTCAGGCCGATAACGGGCATAACGCCGATGCACATGCCGGTGTTGATCATCACCTGGAACATCAGCGCGGACGCGGCGCCGTAGCATACCAGACGGCGCATATAGTCCTGGCAGTGCATACCCACATAGATGCACCGGGCGATGATGGCCATTTCCATAATCATGATCGCAAGGCACCCCACGAAGCCCAGCTCCTCGCCCATGGACGAGAAAATATAGTCCGTGTGCTGGGCGAACAGGCTGCCGCTCTGGGTACGGTTGCCGTTGAACAGCCCCTGCCCCGTCAGGCCGCCGCCGGTGAGGGAACGCAGGTTCATCATGGAGTGATAGCGCTCGTTGATGCCCATGGGGTCGATGGTGTCGTCAACCAGAATCAGAAACCGGTTCTGCTGGTATTCGCCCAGGAACTGCCACAGGATCGGGAACGCCGCCACGATCAGGCCGATGGCCAGGACGAACCACCACAGGCTGACGCCGCCGCCGAAGGCCATGCCGATGAAGATAAACACGAAGATCAGGGAAACGCCCGCGTCGCCGGACAGCACCATGTTCAGTCCCACCAGCAGTCCCAGGTGAAGGCACATGTGCATGACGGACGGCAGACTGGATATCCGGTTCTGGTGCGCCGACATGACCGACGCCATAATAACGACATAGGTGATCTTACAGATCTCGGCGGGCTGAACGCTGATGAAGCCCAGGTCGATCCAGCTTCGGTTGCCGGAGTCGTGGTCGGTTCCCAGAGGGCTTATCAGCATGAGAAGCAGCGCGCAGTTGAAAACCACCATCACCATCCGGTGTTCCGAAAGAAAGTCCAGATCGACGGAGGACACCAGCGCGTACATCATGACGCCCAGCCCGGTAGCCGCCAGCTGAATGATAATATATTTGATATTGCCGCCAAACTTGTCGGCGGAAGTGGCGCTGGCAATGAAAACGCAGCCAAAGCCGGATACGATCAGGCACAAAACCAGCAGAAATATGTCGCCTTTTTTCCAAAAATCCTTTAATTCATCAAAAAACCGGCTCAAATAACCGCCTCCTTCCCATCACGGCTTCTCATTATACCATTCTTCCGGGGAAAAGTAAATAGACGAAATGTGAACGTTGCCTTTCACATTGTCCGGGGCATTTCCGTCTGCCGGGGGTGGGCAGGGGATAGCGGCGCAGTAAAACATAGAACCCGGGGAACCCAGGAAAAATATTCATCCGGTTTTCATCCGGTTTTACTTGACAAAATGGGAAAATGGTATTATTCTAAGTGGGAATCTGCAAGAATTGGAAACGTTTCAATTTTCCGAAACTGCCGTTTTTCCGCCGCCGCAGGGGCGTCTTCCCCCGGAGTTCCTCCGGAGAACCCACGCTCAGACGGATACCGGCAAAAAGTTTCCTGTTTGCCGTTTTTGGGGCGGTTTCAACTGGACATGCTGATCGGAATATGATATACTATCAAAAGTCCGTCTGGAAGGAACCGTATCAATAAGCCATGGCGGCGCACCCGCTTTAAGAATGGAGAGCTAACATGAACAACAACTGTCTGAACATCCTGAAATGGACGGAGGCACAGCTCAAGTACACCTACGACGTTTCTTTGCAGGAGGCCACCCCTCAGGAGCTGCACGAAGCGCTGGGTCAGGCTGTTATGATGGCCATTTCCGACGATTGGAGCCATTCCAAGAAGACCCGTATGCCCAATCGCAAGGCCTACTACATCTCCGCCGAGTACCTGATCGGCCGTCTGGTGTATTCCAACCTGTTCAACCTGGGCATTCTGGACGAGATGAAGGAACTGTTTGCCGAGCACGGGGTTGACCTGGCGGTTCTCGAGGACATCGAGGACGACGCTCTGGGCAACGGCGGCCTTGGCCGTCTGGCGGCCTGCTTCCTGGACAGCGCCGCTTCCACGGACATTCCCCTGTCCGGCTACGGCCTGCGCTACAAGTTCGGCCTGTTCAAGCAGAGCTTTGACGCCGACGGCAGCCAGGTGGAGAACGCCGACGACTGGACGAAGTTCGGCGACCCCTGGTCCTTCCGCCGCTATAACCACACCGTGAAGGTCAAATTCCCCGACCATACCGTCCTGGCCGTTCCCTACGATGTTCCCGTCATCGGCTATGGCACCGAGAACGTGGGCACGCTGCGCCTGTGGCAGTGCGAGGCCGAGGAGGAGCTGGACTTCAACGCCTTCAACAATCAGGACTACCTGCGGGCTTTGGAAGCCAAGAACAAGGCCGAGGACATCACCCGCGTCCTGTACCCCAACGACTCCACCTGGGAGGGTAAGCGCCTGCGCATCAAGCAGCAGTATGTGCTGTCCTCTGCGTCCCTGCAGGATATGCTGCGCACCTTCAAAATTGCCCACGGCGATGATCTGAGCCGCTTTGCCGAGTTCTACGCGGTGCAGCTCAACGACACCCATCCCGCCATGTCCATCCCCGAGCTGATCCGTCTGCTGATGGCGGAGGGCATGAGCTTTGACGATGCCTTCAACGTCGCCCAGAAGACCTTCTCCTACACCAACCACACCGTCATGGGCGAGGCGCTGGAAAAGTGGCCGCTGGATCTGATGCGCAGCGTGGTTCCCGAGATCGTGGACATCATCTGCCGCATTGACCAGAAGCTCAAGTGGGAGCATCCGGGTCTGTTCATCGTGAAGGACAACACCGCCCACATGGCGAACCTGTCCATTTACGTCGGCTCCTATATCAACGGCGTGGCGGAGATCCACACCCAGATTCTGAAGGACGACTGCTTCAAGGACTGGTACTACGCCTTCCCCGAGCGGTTCCAGAATAAGACCAACGGCATCACCCCCCGCCGCTGGCTGGGTCTGTGCAACCCCGAGCTGACCGCCATGCTGCGGGAAAAGGTGGGCGGCGACTTCCTGAAAAACCTCGACCTCATCGGCGAGCTGAAAAATCAGATTTACGACGAGACCATCGTGGAATTCAACGACATCAAGCACCTGAAGAAGGAGCAGCTGTGCGCCGTCATCGCCAAGCACGAGGGCGTGACGCTGAACCCCGACTTCATCTTCGACGTGCAGGTCAAGCGTCTGCACGAGTATAAGCGCCAGCTGATGAACATTCTGTCCATCGTGGACATCTACTTCCGGCTGAAGGAAGGCCGCCTGCCGGACTTCCATCCCACGGTTTACCTCTTCGGCGCCAAGTCCGCCCCCGGCTACGCCCGGGCAAAGGCCATCATCCGCTATATCAACCGGGTCGCGAAGATGATCAACAGCGATCCCGCCGTGGCGGATAAGCTGAAGGTGGTATTCGTTCAGAACTACAACTGCTCCTACGCCGAGCATATCATCCCCGCCGCCGATATTTCCGAGCAGATTTCCCCTGCCGGCACGGAGGCTTCCGGCACCGGCAACATGAAGCTGATGCTCAACGGCGCGGTGACCCTGGGTACGCTGGACGGCGCCAATGTGGAGATCGCTCAGGAGGCCGGCCGGGAGAACGAATATATCTTCGGCCACACCGTGGATGAGATCAATGCCGTGAAGCCCACCTACCACGCCAGGGATATTTTCAACGCCAATGCCGACCTGCGCCGCGCCATCAACACCCTGGTGGACGGCACCGTCCCCACGGACGACGCCCAGAAGGAGCTGTTCCATTCTCTGCTGGACGGCATCGACTGGCATCAGGCCGACCATTACTTCCTGCTGCTGGACTACGCTTCCTATCTGGGCACCAAGCTCCAGGCCAACCGGGACTATGCCGACCGCATTGCCTTCGGCCGCAAGTGCCTGATGAACGTGGCCTCCGCCGCCAAGTTCTCCTCCGACCGTACTATCCGTCAGTACGCCGAGGAAATCTGGCACATCAAGCCCACTGAGTATTAAACCCCAAAACACGCCCGATTCTGCAAAGAGTCGGGCGTGTTTGTGTATCCAAAAATGTCAGAACCTTGCACTGCGGGGCGAATTGTGGTATAGTATGGTCAAAGAACCCGCCGGTTTTTCCGGGGCGTCACGTCAATCTTGGAGGTGCAGACATGAAAGTTCAATTCATCGGTGCGACCCATGAAGTCACCGGCAGCTGTACGCTGCTGGAGGTAAGCGGCCGGTACTATCTGGTGGACTGCGGCATGGAGCAGGGGGAGGACATTTTCCAGAACGTCCCGCTGCCCGTTCCGGCGAACGCCATTGAAGCGGTGTTCCTGACCCACGCCCATATCGACCATTCCGGAATGCTCCCCAAGCTGTGCAAGGACGGTTTCCGGGGGCAGATCTACGCCACGGAGGCCACCTGCAATCTTTGCCGCATCATGCTCATGGACTCGGCGCACATTCAGGAGTCGGAAGCCCAGTGGCGCACCCGCAAGGCCGAACGCGCCGGGGAACGGGCCGTGGAGCCGGTGTACGACACCAACGACGCGGCGGCGGCGCTGCGCCTTCTGCGCCCCTGCCAGTATAACGCCGCCGTTCAGGCCGCGGAGGGCATCATCATCCGCATGACGGACATCGGCCACCTGCTGGGTTCCGCCGCCATCGAAATGTGGCTGACGGAGGGAAAGCAGACCCGGAAAATCGTGTTCAGCGGCGACGTGGGCAATGTCAATCAGCCCCTGCTCCGCGACCCCCAGCCGGTAGCGGAGACGGAATATCTGGTCATCGAGTCCACCTACGGCGACCGTCTGCACCCCAAGGAGCGGGGCGACGTGGTGGGCGAGCTGGCCGCCTGCATCCAGCGGGCGCTGGACCGGGGCGGCAATCTGGTCATCCCCGCCTTCGCCGTGGGGCGGACGCAGGAAATGCTCTATGCCATCCGGGAGATCAAGCAGCGGGGGCTGGTGACGGGACACGACCATTTTCCGGTGTACGTGGACTCTCCCCTGGCCGTGGAGGCGACGGGAATTTTCCTGCAATGCGACCCCGCGGATTTTGACGACGAGACCCGGGCCATTCTGAAACAGGGCGTCAACCCCATCTGGTTTGACGGATTGAAGCTGGCCGTTTCCTCCGACGAATCCAAGCTCATAAATACCGACCCCCAGCCCAAGGTCATTCTCTCCGCCAGCGGCATGTGCGAGGCGGGCAGAATCCGCCACCATCTGAAGCACAACCTTTGGCGCAGGGAAAACATCATCCTGTTCGTAGGCTATCAGGCGGAGGGCTCTCTCGGCTGGAAGCTGGAAAACGGGGCGAAGTCCGTAAAGCTCTTCGGCGAGGATATCGCGGTGAACGCGGAGATCGCCATGCTCCACGGCACCTCCGGCCACGCGGACAAAGAGGGCTTGCTTGCCTGGCTGGCAGGCTTCCGGGAAAAGCCCAAGATGGTGTTTGTGAACCACGGCGACGACAGCAGCTGCAAAGCCTTCTGCGCGACCCTGAAATCCATGGGCTACCGCGCCGACGCTCCCTACAGCGGCACGGAGTACGACCTGATCACCGGCAAGCTCACCACCTACACCGAGGGCGTGAAGATCGACCGTGCGGCCGCCTTCAAGGGTACCCAGCGGGCGAAGCAGATTTACGAGGACATGGTCGCGGCGGCGGAGGCGCTCCTCGCGCTGGTCAAGACCCGCCGTGGGAACACCAACAAGGACAACGCCAAGCTCACGGGACAGATTGTCAGCCTGATCGAAAAGTGGAAGAAATAATGCAGCGCCCGGCAGGAAATGGATTCCTACCGGGCGCTTTTTTGTGCGTTTCCCCTTACTTCAGACTGTATTTCACCACATATGCCTTGTATTCGTCGTCAAAATTCTCGTTCTCCATCCGGGCGGAGCGGATGGCCTCGTGGGTGTTCATGTTGTGATGGTGCAGGTCGATGATGCACCCGGCAATGTTGGAGCAGTGGTCGCCCACCCGTTCCAGCGCGGTCAGCAGATCCGACCAGACAAAACCGGATTCAATACTGCAGCTGCCCTGCTGCATCCGCAGAATGTGGTGGATGCGCATTTTTTCCTTCAGATCGTCAATGATCTGCTCCAAAGGCTCCACCCGGTAGGCCTTTTCCAGATCGTCGTCCCGGAACGCCCGGAAGGTCATGTCCACGATCTCCTCCACAGCCCGCAGAAGGACGGTCAGCTCATGACGGGCGGCGTCGGACAGCGCCAGATTCTTGCCTTTCAGCTCCTCGGCGGACTCCAAAATGTTCAGAGCGTGGTCGCCGATGCGCTCAAAATCGCTGAGGGCTTTGAGGAGCATGGCGGCTTCGCTGCTGTCGCTTTCGCTGATTTTCAGGGCGCTGAGCTTGACGAGATACGTGCCGAGGATGTCCTCGTAATGATCGGTCTTGCTTTCCCCCTCCCGCACGGCCTGGGCAAGCTCCGGCGTGTAGTTCTGGAGGGCAGCGGCGGTGCTCCGCAGGGTTTCGGCGGCCACGTCCGCCATTTCATTGGTGACCACACGGCACCGCTCCAAGGCAATGGAGGGGGTGGCCAGCAGACGCTCGTCCAGTTCACAGACCGCCTCCGGCTGCTTCCCGTCGGGGACGATCCTGCACACCAGCTTTTCCAGCAGCCCGGCGGCGGGCAGCATCAGGGTGGTGCAGATGACGTTGAACACCGTGTGGCAGATGGCGATGCCCAGATAGGAAGCGCTTTCTCCCAGAATGGCAGGGGAGAACAGGGTGTCCGCCAGCACAAAGAGGGTCAGGCACACAGCGGTGCCGATGATGTTGAACATCAGATGCACCACCGCAGCCCGCCGGGCGTTCTTGGTGGTACCCACGCTGGACAGCAGCGCGGTGACGCAGGTGCCGATGTTCTGACCCATGATAATGGGAATGGCGGCGGCATAGGTCACGGAGCCGGTGGAGGACAGCGCCTGCAAAATGCCCACGGAGGCCGACGAGGACTGGATGATTCCGGTGAGCACCGCGCCCACAAGAACGCCCAGAATGGGGTTCGTGAACATCAGGAACATCTTCTGAAATTCCGGCACGTTTTTGAGACCGCTGACCGCGCCGGACATGGTCTCCATGCCGAACATCAATGTCGCAAACCCCAGAAAGATCATGCCGGTGTCCTTCTTCTTGCCGTCCTTCATGAACATGTAGTACACAATGCCCACCAGCGCAAGAATGGGGGTAAAGGAGCTGGGCTTCAGCAGCCGGACGAAGACGTTCCCGCTTTCAATGCCGCTGAGGCTCAGAATCCAGGCGGTGACGGTGGTGCCAACGTTCGCGCCCATGATGACGTTGATGGCCTGCCCCAGGGTCAAAAGCCCGGAATTGACGAAGCCCACCACCATGACCGTGGTGGCGGAGGAGGACTGAATGACGCCCGTGACGGCCAGACCCGTCAGAAAGCCCAGCATCCGGTTGGTGGTGAGCTTCCCCAGAAGCACCCGCAATGAGGAACCCGCCCGCCGTTCCAGCGCGTCTCCCATCAGGTTCATGCCGAACAGAAACAGGCACAGCCCGCCGATCATGGTCAGAACGTTGAAAATATCCATAGAATCCAGCCTCTCGTTTGGGGAAACTCCGAACAAATCGCCTTCGGCTGAGCAGCGGATCTTTTTCCCCGGCCGTGCGGTTTAGAAAGTGGGAAATACACAAAGTATTCCTCCACTTTCCAAACCTTCGTCCGAGAAAAAATCTCTCGCTGCCAGCTCTCGTCGATTTGTTCAGAGCTTCCCCCTTTTGATACTTCAATTTTATCAGCGCAAGGTCAAATCCATTATCAGAAAAATGTAAAATCTGCGTAAATCCGTCAGGAAATAGGGAGGGGCTGCGCCCCTCCCTTCGTTCTACTCTTTTTCCATGGGAAACCGCACCGTGACGATCGTCCCCTTGCCGACGGTGCTGTCCAATTCAATCGCCGCGCCCAGGATCAGCGCCGCGTGCTTGACGATGGACAGCCCCAGGCCGGTGCCGCCGATCTCCTTGGAGTGGCTTTTGTCCACCCGGTAAAAACGCTCGAACACCCGCTCCTGATGCTCCGGGCGGATGCCGATGCCGGTGTCCGTCACCGTGAGAACAGCCTGATTTTTTTTCTGCCCGAGCCGCACAATGACCAGCCCGCCGTCTTTGTTGTACTTGACGGCGTTGTCCATGAGGTTGAACACAATCCCGGAAACCAGCTGAGGAATTCCCTGAATCACGGTTTTCGTCCCTTCCAGCCGGATGCTGACGTTTTTCAGCTCCGCCGGGGCGGTCAGCTCCTGCATGGCGGCCTTCGCCGTTTCGTACAGATCGATGGGCGCCCACTGCATGTCCGCCGCGCCCTCGTCCAGCCGGGACAGGCGCAGGGTGTCCTCCACCAGATCGATCATGCGCTGCGCCTCGCTGTAGATTTTCTCCGAAAAGTGCCGGGTGTCCTCCGGGGGAACCAGCCCGTCCTTCATCAGCTCGGCGTAGCCGGAAATGGCATGGAGCGGGGTTTTCAGCTCATGGGAGACGTTGGCGGTGAATTCCCGGCGGAGGGCTTCCGCCTTCTGCTTCTGGGTCACGTCAAACAGCAGCAGCACCACGCCGGAAACCGCCCCGTCGGATTTGACCGGGCTGGCGGCGGCGAGATATTCTCCGCCGGTCAGAGCCACGTTTTCCTCCGCCTTTTCCCCGGTGAGAGCCTTCTCCACCAGGGCGGAAATGGCCGCGTTCCGGTTGGCAACGCCAAAGTCTGCCCCTAAGCAGTTGGGGGTGATTTCCAGCAGCCGCGTGGCGGCGGGGTTGATGCTCAGCACCGTGCCGCTGCTGTTCATCAGCACCAGACCCTCGCTTAAGGAGCGGGTGACGGCGTTGAATTCCTTCTGCTTCTGCCGCAGCTCCTGAGACTGCGCCCGGAGCTGAACCTGCTGGGAGTCCAGCCGCCGCAGAAGGGGCTGAATTTCGACGTATTCCCGGTTGGACAGGGGGTCGTCCAGATTCAGCTCGTTCAGCGGCGCCACAATGTTTTTCGTCAGCTGCCCGGCAAGCAACGCCGACAGGGCGACGGCAATGCCGATGACCAGAAGGATCGGCTTCACCACTCCCAGCACCAGATGGGGCACCGTGTTCTGCGCCGCGGAAAGCCGCAGAACCGTGCCGTCGCTTAACCGCTGCGCAGTATAGATATAGCGCTCCATCAGCGTGTCGGAATAGCGAAAGCTGGTGCCGGAGCCGGTGGCCAGCGCGGCCTTGACCTCCTCCCGCTCCAGGTGGTTCTCCATTCCGCCGGAATCGGAGCGGCTGTCATAAAGCACTGTGCCGTCTGCGGCAATCCAGGTGACCCGGCGGCCGGAGGTGTCAAAATTGTCAAAATAAGCAAGCCCCTCGTTTTCCAGCCCATGGGAAATCAGCGCCGTTTGCAGCCGCAGCTGCTCTGCCTGAACGTCGGAAAAGTAGGTGTACAGCGCCCCCAGGATCAGCACCACCGCTGCCAGTAGCACCGCCAGCGATGCCAGAAAAATCGAGCGAAAAACCCGCTTCGTCATGGCCTACGCCTCCATCCGGTAGCCAACGCCCCGGACGGTGCGGATGTATTCGCCGCACTGCCCCAGCTTCGTGCGCAGGGTGCCGATGTGTACGTCCACCGTCCGGGTCTCGCCCACGTAGTCCGTGCTCCAGATCCGCTCCAGCAGCTGATCCCGGGTAAAGACCCGGCCGGGATGCTCCAGAAAGAGCTTTAATAGCTCAAATTCCTTCAGCGTCAGCTCCACCCGGGCGTCCCCGGCGTAGACCGTATGGGACGCGGAATCCATCCGCAGATTGCCCATTTGCAGCAGTCCGGGGGCGGCCGCGGGAGCCGTCCGGCGCAGAACCGCCCGGATACGGGACACCATCTCCATCATGCCGAAGGGCTTGGCCAGATAATCGTCCGCGCCTAAGTCCAGCCCCACCACCTTGTCGTACTCCGTTCCCCGGGCGGACGCGATGATGACCGGGATGCGGGCGGTGGCGGGATTGCCCCGGAGGGCTTTGAGAATTTCGATGCCGTCCATTCCGGGCAGCATGATATCCAGCATAATGAGCTGGGGCTGGGCGTGGCTCAGCGCGTCGAACAGTCCCACACTGTCCCGGAAGCCTTCCGCCTCGAAGCCGGACGCCCGCAGGGCATACAGCATCAGCTCCCGGATGCTGTCGTCATCCTCTACGCAGTAAATCACTCGGATTCCCCCAATACTTATTCTATCTCACTATTGATGGTACGATAAAACCGTAAGAATTACAATAAGCACTTTGTAAAATCTATGTAAAGTGGCAAACTCTGTTCCCGGAAGCGAAAATTCCGGGGCGGAAATCCGCCCCGGAGTATCGTATCAGGCATTGAAAACATAGGTATCCAGCCGCCGGAAGGCCTCCTGCACCCGGCTTAAGGGCAGCGCGAGGTTCATGCGGATGTGGGTCTGACCGTGGAACGCCCGTCCGTCCTGCCAGACAACGCCCACGTCCCATCCGGCGGCAAGCAGCTCGTCCATGGTCTTGCCGTGGGCTGTCAGCCATTTTTCGCAGTCCAGGAACAGCATGTACGTTCCCTGAGGGCGGCTGACCTCCACGCCGTTAAAGTGCTGAGCGATATAGTCGCAGGCGAAATCCACGTTGCCGGTGATGACCTGCCGCAGCTCCTCCACCCACTCGCAGCCCTCGGGCTTGTAGGCGCCCAGCAGCGCGTGCATGCTCATGACGTTCATGGCGTTGTAGTGGCTGAGGGAACCCTCCTTGTCGCAGCGATCCCGGAGCCAGGAATTGTAGATAATATGGTAGCTGCCCACCAATCCCGCCAGATTGAAGGTCTTGGAGGGGGCGTACAGCGCCACGGTGCGCATTTTCGCGTCCTCGCTGACGGACTGGGTGGGGGTGTGGCGATATCCGGTCAGCAGAATGTCGCTCCAGATCTCGTCGGAAACCACCATCACGTCGTACTTTTTGTACAGCGCCATGGCCTGCTCGACTTCCCGGCGCTCCCAGACCCGGCCGCAGGGGTTGTGGGGGGAGCAGAAAATGGCGGCGTGGATGTGATTCTCCACGATTTTCTTTTCCATGTCGGCAAAGTCCATCCGCCAGACACCCTGCTCGTCCTTTGTCAGCGGAGAGTGAACAATGTGATAGCCGTTGTCCGTCAGGCAGTGGGTGAAGCCGATGTAGGTGGGGCTGTGGAGCAGCACGTTGTCCCCCTTGGAGCAAAGCACGTTCAGTGCGGAGATCACGCCGCCCAGTACGCCGTTTTCGTAGCCGATGTGTTCCGGCTTCAGGCCGGTGACGCCGTTGTGGTCTTCCTGCCAGCGGATGATGGAATCGTAGTATTCCGCCGGGGGGTCAAAGTAGCCGAAGGCCGGATGCTCCGCCCGGGCGATCATGGCCTGCTGAACGGTGGGAACCACGGGGAAATTCATGTCCGCGACCCACATGGGAATCACGTCAAAGCCCTCCCGGGGGGCGGGATAGGAGGAGCCGGGGGCGCCCACGGCGTCGACGGCGACGGCGTCCTTTCCCCGGCGATCCAGAATGGAAGTAAAGTCGTATTTCATTTGTGTTTCTCCTTTTCTATACCCTTGCCCAGACGGGAATACCGGCCGGGGAAATACCACGAAAAAATGACGGCTGCAAAGCCGCCGAACAAAATCATTATAACAGGGCGTTCATCCGTTGTCAATCCGTGACTGCCCGTGCCGAAGGGAAATCTGTGTTTTCAACAATAAGGTATTGGCAATATTGTATAATATTGCGCCTTGAATAACCAAAATATTTATGATATCTTATAAATACAAAGGGGTGATACCGATGTACCGGTAAACCCTTGAAGGCTTCAAATCAGGATGGAGCCGATACAGGCGGGCAGGGAGATCCCCCGGCGATTCCGACTTATAAGCGCGTCTCGCGGAAGAGACAGATGGAGAATGGATAAGGCATCGGAACAGGCAAACGGATCGCAAACGCCCGTCAATCCGCAGAAAGAGAGGTTAACCAACAGATGTTAGATATCAAGATCGCAGAGAAATGACCCTCGGCGGCTGTAATGACAGTTGACCGAGGGTTATTTCTTTTTCGCGCTTCCTCTGCTGGTTACGGCATGGTTTCCCCGAAAAAACCATGGACAGTTTGCCGCTTCTATGGTAGAATCGTCCACAGGACACCCGCAGGAGGATTTTTTTATGGAGGGCGAATTGCCGTCGCAGCGCATCACGGAGGGCGTGATCTGGAAGCAGCTGCTTTTCTTTTTCTTTCCCATTCTGCTGGGAAGCTTTTTCCAGCAGATGTACAATACCGTGGATACCATCATCGTCGGCCGGTTTGTCGGCACCCGGGCGCTGGCGGCGGTGGGAGCCACCTCGGCGCTGCTGAACCTGATGAACGGCTTCTTCATCGGCCTGAGCACCGGCGCGACGGTACTGCTGTCTCAGTTTTACGGCGCGAAAAATAAGCAGGGTGTGCAGGACGCCCTCCATACCGGCGTGGCGCTGTCGCTGCTGCTGGGCGCGGTGGTGATGCTGCTGGGCTACTGCTTCGGCCCCAGGCTTCTGGGGCTGATGAACACCCCGGAAAGCTGCCTGGACGACGCCGTTCTGTACGTCAAAATCTACTTTGGCGGCGCGATTGCTTCCATGCTCTACAACATGGGCGCGGGCATTCTCCGGGCCATGGGGGATTCCCGGCGGCCGACCGTTTTCCTGATGGCCGCCTGCGGCGTCAATATCGTTCTGGATATCGTGTGCGTGGTGGTGCTGAAAATGGGCGTGGCGGGGGCTGCCATTGCAACGGTTTTCTCTCAGGTGGTCAGCGCGGGGATGGTCACGGTGGCGCTGCTCCGTCAGCCGGAGGAAACCCGGCTTTCTTTGAAAAAAATCCGGTTCCAGGGCGAGCTTCTGAAACGCATTCTCTACGTCGGCGTGCCGGCGGGGCTGCAATTCGTGACCTTTGACCTGGCCAATACGCTCATCCAGTCCGGCATCAACTCCTTCGGGGATGTGGCGGTGGCGGCCTGGACGGCGTACGTCAAGACCGACAGCCTGACCTGGATGATCTCCGGCGCCTTCGGCGTTTCCGTGACCACCTTCGTGGGGCAGAACTTCGGCGCCCAGAAATATGACCGGATTCGCCAAAGCGTATGGGTCTGCATGGGCATGAGCGTGGCGCTGACGGGGGCGATGAGCGCCCTGGTCATCGCGTTCCGTCCTGTCATTCTGGGGATTTACACCACCGACCCGGCGGTGATCAGGCTGGGGGTGTATGTCATGGCGTGGACGGTGCCGTTCAACGTGCTGTTCATGCCGGTGGAGGTGTTCGCCGGAGCCATGCGGGGAACGGGCTATTCGGTGGTTCCCACGGTGATCACCTGCATGTGCGTGTGCGTGTTCCGGGTGGTGTGGATTTTCACGGTGGTGAGAACCTGGCACAGAATCGAGCTGCTGGCCGTTTGCTATCCCTTAAGCTGGCTGCTGGCGGCGACGGTGTTTGCGATCGTCTATTTTCGCGGGGGCTGGCTGCGCAGGCGCATTGCCCAGTGCGGCATGGAACCGGAAGTAAGGGGATAGGAGGAAGAGAAAATGAAAATGAAGTTTTTACGGCTGATTGCCCTGGTGCTGACGGCGGCGGTGCTGCTGTCCGGCTGCGGCATGGTGGACTTTGGCGAGTATTTCGGCGCCGTGCGCTCCCTGGTGGACGGGAACGCCATTGTCCCCTACGAGAGCATGACCTACGAGCGCCCGGACATGACCCGGTTCCGGCAGACCCTGGACACCGCCTGCGAGGCGGCGAAGGGGGACGACGTTTCCGCCATTCTGGACGGGGTGTACGACTTTTACGATGCCTATGACTGGTTCAGCACCTATTATGCCCTGGCGGATATCCACTACTGCGGGGATTTGACGGACACCTACTGGGAGGACGAATACAACTACTGCGCCCGGAACGCGGCTACGGTGGACGCCGGCTTGCAGGAGCTTTACCAAGCCCTTGCCCAGTCTCCCGCCCGGGAGGAGCTGGAGGAATACTTCGGCGAGGGCTTTTTCGACAGCTATGAGAATGAGGAAACCGTATGGGACGAGACCTTCACCGCCATGCTGGAGGAGGAAGCGAAGCTGCAAACCCGGTATTACGAGCTGTCCGCTCAGGCGGCGGACTATCAGGACGATACGCAAGGCTACTATGACGCCTGCGCGGACGGCATGGCGTCCCTTCTGGCGGAGCTGATCGCCGTCCGTCAGGAGATCGCGGAATATTGCGGCTATCCGGATTACCCCCAGTTTGCCGAGGACTTTTACTTCTACCGGGACTACACCGCCGCGGAGGAGGAGCAGCTCCTGGAGGACATCCGCCGGGAGCTGGTGCCGCTGTACCGGGAGCTGAGCAGCGATGCCTGGGAGGCGACCGGCGCGTATTCTTCGGAGAAGGAGACCCTCAACTACATAGCTGCGGCGGCAGAGGACATGGGCGGCACGGTAAAAGAAGCCCATGATCTCATGAAGACGGCCAAGCTCTACGACACCAGCTACGGGGAGAACAAGTACAATTCCTCCTTTGAGCAATACCTGACCAGCTATCAGGAGCCGTTCATCTTCATGAACGCCACCCTGACGGCCTACGACAAGTTGGTGCTTGCCCACGAGTTCGGTCACTTCTGCAATGACTATGCCAGCTACGGCAGCGCCGCCGGGGTGGATGTGCTGGAATTTTTCTCCACCGGCATGGAGTATCTGAGCCTGTGCTACGGCGGGGAAGACCTGACCCGGGCAAAAATGGCGGACAGTCTGGGCAATTACGTGGAGCAGGGGGCATATGCCAGCTTTGAGCGGCAGATGTACGGCCTGACCGGAGACGCTCTTTCCGCGGAGGGGCTGTACGCACTGTACGAGCAGGTGGTGCAGGACTTCGGCTTTGAAAGCGTGGGCTACGACCGGCGGGAGTTTGTGGATGTGACCCATTTCTATACGAACCCCATGTACGTGTTCAGCTATGTGGTCAGCAACGACGCGGCCATGCAGCTGTACCAGCTGGAACAGGAGCAGCGGGGCGCTGGCTTGGAACTGTACGAGCAGAATCTGACGACGCAGGAAACCTATTTCCTGGCCTTCCTGGACAGCGCCGGACTGGAAAGTCCCTTCGAGGCGGGAAGAATCGAAGCGGTCAAGGCAGTTTTTGAATCGGTGCTGGAGGAAAGTTAACGAAACCCGCCCCTGGCTCTCCCCCTGGGAGAGCTGTCACCGAAGGTGACTGAGAGG
>ERZ857882.1480-NODE-1480-length-27276-cov-3.445685_pt1 | contig 27276 bp, 21 predicted proteins | sample MGYA00519697_ERZ857882 | MGnify/ENA primary metagenome ERZ857882 (study PRJEB31778, sample SAMEA3449373) | human gut metagenome | biome: human gut; feature: human-associated habitat; material: faeces | place: United Kingdom | collected 2010/2012 ...
GAAGTATATGGTTCAAGATAAAAAAGAAAATCAGGAAGTTGAATGGCTTTCCTGATTTTTTTGTGCAATTTTTTTTAATTTTTGAACAATTTGTTTAGCTCTTTTTAAGTCCTCTTTAAATTGTTGATTATGTTGGATCACAGGTTCTTTTGAAATATAAACATAGACAGGATCTTTATTTAATAATTTAATTTCAATGCCTATATACACCTTCTTCATCTCGATAAATAAACTGTTATTGAAGGTGGAAATCAAAACACTGTGGGAGAACATCTTGGATTTTCCTTTATATGGCGCGTGTTCATATAGAATTTGACTTTTCATGATATCTTTGTAGGTATATGTGCCTATGCTTCCATCGAATATCTGGATCGTTTGATTTTGAGGATCAAAAAGAATGTCCTGTCTCGGGTTCATAATGATGCCTTCTCTCTTTTAGTATAACAAAAAAAGCGTGTATTAAACACGCATATCAATAGAATACTGTACTAAAAAATTGGGGAGATGGCTATTTTTAGTAATTTGATTTTTACAGCCACTTGTGCATCGTTCTCACTTTCCTTGATTTAGGTATATAATCTAGTTAGATTTATGTATACGATAGATGAACAAGTCGTTGAATCATACTGGATACCAAAAAGACCTGAACAGAAAGGAGCATACCATGACAAAGAATCACTCAGTTTCTATGAAAGATGCAGTGGAAAAAATAATTGAAGATGGTACTCCTGAAACAGTAAAAAAAATCCTAAATAAGTTGGCAAGAAAAAATACTGCATCCAAAAAAATAATACAAGATTTCAATGCACAACAAATGGATGAAGTATTAGAGCAAAACCATATTAATGATGTATGTCCTTATTGTGGCTCAAAAATGACAGTCAATAATAGTCCAAACATTGTGCGGAACGGTAAATACAAAAACGGTATGCAGAGATATCATTGCAAGGCATGCAACAAGAACTTTAATCGGCTAACAAATACTTTCTTGGCTCAGACCACATTCAGTTTTGACTACTGGGTATCATTGATTTGGTTGGAATTGAACCTGGTCTCCTTACAAAGAATGAAAAGTAACTTGATAGCCGATGATTTGGTATCTTTCGTTTCTTCTCCCACTCTCTGGTCACAAAGATTAAAGTTGATGGCGGCAACACATGATTTACAGCCGACTCTCTCTGGTATTGTAGAAATCGATGAATGCCATTTAATGGAAGCACAAAAAGGCGAATTGACGCTTATCAACTATTTTTCACCTACAGAAAGAAGAAAAGCCAGACATACTCATAGACCTTCCAAGTACGGTGTCAAAGGAGCAGAATTTGTTACGATTGTCTGTGCCGTAGATGACTCAAAGCATTACTACGCTTTTGTCAGCGGTCTAGGCTCTTTAAAAAAGGACATATTTGAACAATATATAGTTCCTCATGTTGCAGATGCTTTATGGCTTTGCAGTGATGCAAACGTCATCTATACTGAATATTCTAAGAAGATTGGTCTCCCTCACTATGTAAAACCTTCCAAATACGGCGAAAAATACAAAGAATGCAAAACTGAAAAAGATATAGAATCCTACTATAAAAGACAGTGGCTGGACTACATCTTGAATTACAACAATCACTTAACGTATAAACAGATGGTTAAGATTCGTGATACGAATCATTTGAGCATTGCCCATGTGAATGAATTTCATAAGGATATCAAATACAATGCAGAAAAAACAAAAAACGGCATCAACTTAGAATATGTTCAATTTTATATGGATTGGATGACATATTTAAAGAACTTTGCAACAAAAATTGGCACAATACCAACAACGAAAGAACATGCGCGGGCAATATTGATTGATTTGTTGGATAAATCTTCCTATAGCACAACAATTAAGGAGTTAAGAAACAGAAGTGGTATTCAAATGCCAAAACCTGGGAAAAGGTTTACTACCACATTGATAGCAGAAACGGATAAAATAAGAGCTATTTCAGGAGACAGTAACTACGTAATGACACCAGAGGATATTGGTGACACTTTTTCAGTTCGCAAACAGCTTGAGACTTTAAATTTAACCATTTTAAAAACTATGGGAAAAGACTTGAAGATTCCAGGATATACAGGAGCAAAACAAGGACATACATGGAAGTTAAGAAAAGCCCTTGAAACTCACCCTGATATCAAAGATGAACTGAATAAGATGCGTTCCTTATATCCATCGAAATTCAACAACAAAAATGAAGTAAAGTAGATTCAACGACAACAAAGTATTTAAAAAAGCCTAGCAGATTCATTTCTGCTAGGCATATTTTCTGATTATTCTTAAAAGAACCAAAATAAGACACTTAAAATAATAAACAGAATTCCACCAATAATATATAATCCAGATGAACTATCTTTCTTTTTACATTCTGAAAAATAAAGGCAAATTGAAGCAAAACCTAAACAAAGATAAGAAAAACCAATAAATATTTCATAATTATTTCTAAAAACTACACCAAGAACAGCCAATAAAATTGCCAGACAAATGAACGCAAAGCGGTACTTCCCAAAATCCATGTTTTTCATACTGTCACCTCCAAAATATACATTAGAATATTAGCAATTATCTATAGTGCTTTTTCTATTCATATTATATAAAAAAATACTAAAAATATCCAAGTATGTAACAACATTACTGCACTAAATATTGTAAAGATGAAAAAGTTTTTAGATTATTTACGTTTTTTATTCAATAGATGCACAACAAAGTAGGCTAGAATAAGAGACACAGAAAGGATTATAATATCAATAATACTAAAATCATTTAAATGAAGTAAATCCGCGATAAAGAAACAAAGAACAATAACAACTAAAGAAATAATCAAATTCTTAAACTCTTTTAACATAAATCCCACCTCCATTTACTATGTCTTCATCTATTCTAAAAGAGTCAAAATATGTGAACACGAAACAATACTTTCTCCAATTCATGTTGTTCATACTAACTTCCAAAATGTATATTAGAATGTTAGCAATTATCTATGTACGCTTCTTCTGACTATATTATACATTAAAAACATTAAAATCAGCCAAGCATATAACAGCATTTGATTCATATATAATACGAACCCATCTAGTTCAGTACGCAATAAATAATTAAAAATATTTTAATCGAATTTTATCTAAACACTCCGCTATTTCAAAGAAAACTTCTGTTCCAGTTGCACTGTCATCGTAATAATTATGTGAATCATAAGGATTAAAGCTTTTGTGTAACCGATGAAACGCATCATCTAAATAAGAAACTACATCATTAGTATATTCTTTAAACCAGTCTTCAATTCCATCATTATCATTTATCTTCACTTGTAACATTTTCATTCCACGAAAAGTATTGAAAGAATCTATGTAATTATGATTATCTATATCAAATCTAACAACATCTTCCAGGTGATAGTAATTATCAAAAAAGTAGTGGTAAATTTGGCAATAATACTTTTCCCAAGTTTCAGCCAAGATGTTGTCGTTAAAATAATTGATACGTTTTTCTATTTCAAATCCATTCAATTCTTTTTCCATATGCATTTCTCCATATCAATTATACCATCAATATCACGACAATAGAGTAAAATAAATGTATATGATGAATAAACAACTACTTAGAACCATATTATTCAAGGATTTTTCAAACTACCAAAAAGTGCAAAAATTAAATTTTAGACCAATTTTCATTTTTACTTTTCCAAAACAGTATAAATAAAGGGGAAGATGAACTTTTTTTATTTTTCATCTCCTCAATTTTTTAGTACAGTTCAATAGAATAGTTGTAAACCAATATAAGCTATCAATGCCATAGCAATTAAGAAACCAAGCCCATATGGAAGGATCTTAGATAATAAGATTGAATCTTTTCCTTTTTGATCAACCGAGCTTAATGCGATTGCAATACTTTGTGGAGAAAGCATTTTACCAGCTGCAACACCTAGTGAGTTTAAAGCAACAATCCAATATGGATCTGCATTTAATGAAACGGCTGCATTTTGTTGAACAGCACCAAATAAAACACCTGAACTTGTTCCTGAACCAGTAACGAAAGTACCTAGACATCCAAGGCAAGGAGCAACGAATGGATAGAAACTTCCGGTAACCGCAATCGCAAATGTTGCGATGGAAGCAATCATACCGGCATATCCCATGATCTTGGCACAACCCAGAACGCATAACATAGTAATGATGGTTTCTTTCATCTGTTTTAAGGTAGCAATAAAAACTTCTTTAAAATCATTGAAAGAGGCTTTTTGAATTAATCCTCCTAAAATAGCAGAAAGGAAGATCCAAACTCCAGCTGTATTGATCCATGTAAATGTCATCGCATTTGGATTTTCTCCGGAGTACACATAGATTGTAGAAGCAAACTGTGCTAAAAAATCATTTACCGGCGCAATCAATTTTGATGTTGATAACAAGAAAATAAATATGAAAATGAAAGGACTACAGCTTTTTAAAGCGTCTTTTGCGTTAATTGAATGTTTTTCCACTTTCATCTCATATGCAGGATCTGTTTTCTTTTTAGAGGCAAGTAGGACTGTAACCAATAAAGAACAAACACTTCCTACGACAACAGCAAGTTCAGCCCCTACAAAATAACTGACGGCAAGCTGCGGAATGACAAAACTGATACCTGTTGCCAAAGTGATTCCAGTTACACCTTTTAAAGCTTTAGGACCTTTTCCAGTGACCATAACGATCAAGAAAGGAATAACCAGCATAAATGGTGCAAGCTGTAAAGATGTAATGAAAGAAAGTTGCGTATTTTCTAACCCAACTAGATTTGCCAAAGTTACAGTTGGAATACCAATTGATCCAAAGGGTGTAGGAGCACCGTTGGCAATCAAACAAACTAGGCAAGAGAAAATTGGATCGAATCCAAGTGTCAATAACATTCCAGCTGGAATAGCAATCGCTGTTCCAAACCCAGCCATACCTTCCATGAATCCGCCAAAACACCATGCTATTAACAATACAAGAATACGTTTGTCGTTTGAAACGGATGTAATCATTTGTTTGATGACATCAATACCACCTGTTCTCAATGACAAGTTATATGTAAATACTGCTGCAATAATAACGACGACGATAGGCCAAATTGCCATTAGGATACCTTCAAGAGCAGCCGTTAAAACTTCCATTGCAGGCAATTGCCAAACAATAAAGGCTAAAACACCAGCTACGATCAGACTGCCAAATGCAGCTTTATAAGTTGGCATCTTCAAAACAGTTAAGGCAAATATCAGCCATAAAATTGGGCATAAACCCAGAATAAAATATAAAAGTTCCATAATTTAATCCCTCTTTCTTGAGCATTATATCAGAAAAAATAGATAGTTAAAAAAAATTGAATTATTTTTTAAAAATTTATGGATAATACAGCCAATTTGATGTATTATAGTGGTACAAAGTAGCGGTTTGTGTCAGAAAGTGGGGGTGATGGCACGTGTTTATGGGGGAATATGCACATAATATTGATCGTAAGGGGCGATTGATTATGCCTGCAAAATTTCGAGAAGAACTAGGTGAACACGTTGTCGTCAATCGAGGCTTAGATGGCTGCTTGTATGTGTATACTGTTGAACAATGGCAGGCAGTATATGAAAAACTTTCCACTTTACCATCAACGAATAAGGATGCTCGTATGTATCAACGTATGATGTTATCAAAAGCGGCAGAGTGTGAAATGGATGGACAGGGAAGAATATTGATACCATCTTCTTTAGTGGCGTTGGCTGGCCTTGAAAAAGAATGTTTGATTATTGGGGTTGCCAATCACTTGGAGATTTGGTCAAAAGAAAGATGGGAACGTTTGGAAGAAGAACAGAGTGCATCTTTTGAAGAAGCAGCTGAACATCTTTCCGGCTTGATGGGTTAGTTATGGAACATGTTAGCGTATTACTAAATGAATCTATAAAAATGCTTCAAATCAAAGATGATGGTGTCTATGTAGATTGCACACTTGGTAGAGGGGGCCATAGTAGTGAAATCTTAAAAAGATGTACCAGAGGTTATTTATATGCGTTTGACTGCGATCAAAACGCAATTGATGAAAGTACACCTCGACTTCAGAAAATAGGGGATAACTTTACTTGTATTCATGATAGTTTTGAACACCTGAAAGAACAATTGGATTCATTGAATGTAGATAAGGTTGATGGAATCTTGTTGGATCTAGGGGTTTCCAGTCCACAGTTCGATGATGCAAAAAGGGGATTTAGTTATCGATTTGATGCAAGATTGGACATGCGCATGAATCAGGAACAAAAATTGGATGCCTGGACAGTGGTCAATGAATATTCATTGGAAGACCTATGTCGTATATTGAAGGATTATGGTGAAGAACCATTCGCTTATAAAATTGCATCCAAAATTGTAGAAAAACGGAAAATGAAGTCGATTGATACGACATTTGAGCTCGTAGATATTATTAAATCAGCACTTCCCAATGCAGTATTAAGAAAAAAGGGACATCCAGCCAAACAAAGTTTTCAGGCAATACGAATGGAAGTAAATCAAGAACTTCCGCAATTGGAGGTTGTTTTAAAAGAGGGGTTAAAACGATTGAAACCACATGGTCGAATGTGTGTGATCACATTTCATTCTTTAGAAGATAGGATCGTAAAGAAAATCTTTAAAGAAGTGGCAGTGCCAAAAAAAGTGGATAAAAGATTGCCGAGTCTTGGGATAGAAAATTTAGAATATCAACTTGTGAATAGGAAACCGGTGCTGGCTTCGAAACAAGAATTAGATACGAATTATCGTGCACATAGTGCCAAATTAAGAGGAATAGAAAGGAATGAGTGCAATGGACAAGAAACGAATTAATAAAAAACATAATAGAAAGCCAAAGATTCGTCCGGAATCTTTGTTGTGCATTGCGTTTGCTCTTTCTTTCTGTTTTTATTGTGTTACTAAGATTGGATTGAATTCTTATAACATCACCTTATCTGTAGAAGATCAAAAATTAGCGGCTGAAGTAGAAGAAAAACAGCAGCAGATTGATGAACTTCAAAGTGAAGTAAACAACTTGGAAGATAAGACTAGAGTGCTTGGTATGTTAGGTGATGAGGTTAAGGATAATCAGGATAATGTTTACATCATTGATTAATAATGTATAATTAATTATTAGAAGGAATGATGTGAATGAGTGTTAAAAAAAGCAATAAACAGCTTTATAGAGTAATACAAATCATGACTTTAACGGGAACATTAGTAGTTGCTAATGTTCTTTTTACCATGGTCACACATAGACATATTTGGTCTGGGCAGGATGTTTTGGATACACAAATTGCCAGCAGTATTGTTAATACAAGCGTAGAGGCAAAGCGTGGTACAATCTATGATAGAAATCACAATGTAATTGCACAGGAAGTAACAGCATATACTGTTGTAGCTTATTTGGATGATAGTTTGGAAGATGAGGATGGCAACCCAGATTATGTCAAAGATGCTGACTATACAGCCAAACAATTAGGCACTGTTCTAGATAATATTAATGAGGAAAAAGTTGCTAAGATCATAGAGGATGCAATTGATGATGAGCGTTCACAAACAGAATTAGGTACGGGAACAAAACGCTTGGATAAAGATACAATGGAAAAAATAAAGGATCTAAATCTGCCGGGAATTGACTTTATTGAAACGACAAATCGTAATTATCCAACTACACCTTTTTCTAGCAATTTAATTGGATTTGCAGCTTATGATGAAGAAAAAGAGAAAATTTCTGGTGTTATGGGTCTAGAACAGACACTGGACGAATATCTGAGTGGAAAAGATGGACAGGTTCAGTATCAACAAACAGTAGATGGTTCTATATTGCCAGGAACTACGCAAGTTTTTGAGGAAGCTGAAGATGGAAAAGATGTGGTTTTAACATTAGATGCTTCTTTACAAAGAACGGTAGAAGAACAGATGCAGATCACAATGGAACAAAATAATGCAGAAGCTGCTTGGTGTGCAGTCATGGAAGTTGAAACTGGAAAGATCCTAGCTTGGGCTAGTTATCCAACTTTTGATCAAAATAAGCACCTGGAAATACCAAGTTATCAAGATCGGATTTCCCAGGCGGTTTATGAACCTGGTTCTGTTATGAAACCATTTACTTATGCAATTGCCTTAGATACGGGTGTTTTTCCACGAAACACAACTTTCAGAGCTGGAACATTTACATATACTTTTGACCCAAATATAAATAAGATCACCCGCGTTGCTAATGGAACTGAAACAGCATATCCACCAATTTCCGATGCCTTAGAAGAAGATTTTGGTGTAATTACATTTGAACAAGGTCTTGCATTCTCCAGTAACGTAGGTATTTGTGAATTGTTATCAAATTATGTAAACTATAATCAATATGTAGATTATATGGATAAATTCGGTTTCTTTAAATATGTTGACAGCCCATATGTTTCAGAATCTTTGGGTGTAAACAATATTGCAAATTTACCACAGGATTACTTGTCCAGTGGATTTGGTCAATCAAGTTCAATTACTATTTTGCAACTATTGCAAGCTTATACTGCAATATTCAATGGTGGAACGATGGTTAAACCATATGTTGTGGATTCAATTGTAGATTCCACAACTGGAGAAGTCGTAGAAGAATATGATACAGAAGTTGTTGAAACCCCAATTTCAGAAGATACAGCTAACCAGGTCGTTGATCTAATGGAAGGGGTTCTACAAGATGGAGCAAGTGGTGCACGCTTTCGAATTGATGGTGTCGATATGGCCGCTAAGACAGGTACAGGTGAAATTTATAATGAAGAAACAGGAGTATATGATAAATATAAATACACATCTTCAATTATGGCAGCAGCTCCATCATCAGATGCGAAGATCATGGTCTACTATGGAATGGTTTCAACTAACTATGTTAACTATTCAGCGGAACCATTTAACCAGATCATGCAGACAGCATTGATCGCAAATGGTATTTCTGGAAGTGAATCGGATACATCATCTGAAGAAGAAACTTACGAAAAATGGGAAACCTACACTATGCCGGGATTAACCAATCACAGTTTAACTTATGCAAATAACAAATTAGCTGATAAAAAAGTCCATGTCACAGTGATTGGGGATGGACAAAATGTTGTGGATCAATACCCAGCTAAAGATAGCACGATCAATTCCAATGATAGAGTCTTTATTTTGACAGATGGTCAGACAATCACTATGCCGGATATGACAGGCTGGACTCGAAAAGATTTAACAGCTTTCTGGCAGCTGACAGGAATTAGTATTGAAACAACCGGCTATGGAAAGGTAAAATCCCAGAATATCGAAACGGGACAGACAATATCCACAGATACAGAAATCCAAGTGGAATTAGAATAAATTTCATTTTTTCGATAATTTCTTTCATGAATTCTCGAATAATATGATATTATTATACCGAAGTGGTTAAAGGAGAAGTCGAATGAGTAAGAAAAGAGTGTATGCGTCTATTGAAATCGCGGATCAGGAAATTCGTCTTGTTGTATTGGAGATATTTGAATCGCGATACAACGTGCTTCGAGTTGAGAGCGTAGCTTGTTCAGGCGTTCAAAATCAAACCATTGTAAACGAAGCCAATGTCGTTAGTGCAATTAGAACGGCAGTTACCAATGCGCAGGCAGCTTTAGGATATAGAATTGAAAGAGTTCTTTTGGCAATTCCTAGTGTTAATGTTATGCGCAGTAATCAAAAAGTGCATGTACAGATCGAAGATGGAACCAAATCAATTCGTTTATTTCACATTCAACAGGGTTACAACAAAGCAATTCAAAAAAAGCTTGGGGATGATGTTGAATTTGTTAATGCGAATCGCATTTCCTATATTGTTAATGGACAGGAAACAAAAAAGATTCCTTTGTCACAGACCTGTGAAGAATTTACTATGGATATAGATCTTCTTTATGCGAATAAAGAGATGATCTATGCTTATGCTCGTTGTATTGAACAGGCAAATTTAGAGATTTTGGATCTATGTTTGGATAGTTATGCGATCGCACAGGAAACAGCTGTGCTAGTTCAGTCCAATGATCGTCCGATCATTCAGTTAGATTTAGAAAAAGATCACTGTACGATGGGTTTCTTTACAAATGGGCGTTTGATTAGTTGTGCTAACCTGGAAAATGGATATAATTCATTTGTTGAAGATATTACGAAAAAGTATCGTCTATCTGATGAAGTAGGATATCGCTTGTTGCAGAATATCTTTTCAGGGAATGAAGACGAAAATTCTGATGTGATCGTTTATATTGAACAAAAAGAAGATATGCGTGTAGAAATTACCGCTAAAGAATTGGCTAATGTTTGTTTACCAAAGATTCGTCAATGGATTGCCAATGTGAATGAAGCTTGTACGCCAATTGTTCGTCAAGGTAATGCAAAATATGTCATTACAGGAAAGGGGAGCAATATCTCTGTTTTGAAAGATATGGATAAAGCGTTTAATGCTGAAGCTCTTATTTATGAAGAACAAAGTATTGGTGCAAGAGATGGCAGCTACGTATGCGGTTTAGGTATGGCATATGCATGGCAGGATATCAATCGTATTCGCCATTCAGATAAAATCAGTGCAAACAACAATGAGTTGGAAGCAAGCATTGATTCGATCAATCAACAGTCAAAAAATGGTGAAGGCGGATTTACAAAAAAATTAAAGAGTGTTATCTTATCTGAAAATGATTAAAGGGGTGTAAAAAATGACAGAATTCAATCAAGTAGCAAACATTAAAGTATTTGGTGTTGGAGGCGGAGGTTCCAATGCCGTTAACCGAATGGTAGCCGATGGGGTAAAAGGTGTAGAATTTTATATCTGCAACACAGATGTACAGGTAATGAAAAACTCACCCTGTCAGAATAAAATCGTTCTAGGCCGTGAAACAACAAAAGGTCTGGGAGCTGGTGGAAATCCAGAATACGGTCGTAAAGCGGCTGAAGAAAGTGAAAGCGAAATTCGTGAAGCCATCAAAGGTAGTGATATGGTATTCATCACTGCTGGAATGGGTGGTGGAACAGGTACTGGTGCTGCACCGCTAATTGCGAAGATTTCTAAAGAAGAAGGCGCTTTAACTGTTGCGGTTGTAACTCGTCCATTTACTTTCGAAGGTAGAAGACGTGCAAACAACGCAAAAGACGGTATCGAAGAACTTAAAAAATACGTAGACTCTTTGATCGTAGTTTCAAATGATAATTTATTAGAAGTAATCGGTCGTAAACCAATTGAAGAAGCATTCCAGGCAGCTGATAACATCTTGCGTCAAGGTGTTCAGACTATCTCTGATTTGATTGCGGTTCCTGCTCTTGTTAACTTGGACTTTGCAGATGTTCGTTCTGTAATGCAGAATCAGGGGCGTGCTTTGATCGGCATTGGTATGGCTGAAGGCGAAGATAAAGCAGTATCTGCTGCTGAAAAAGCAATTCAGTCTCCATTATTGGAAGCACAGATTGCAGGTGCAAAATCAGCTATCATTAACATCACTGGCGGTGACAAAGTAAGCTTGTTTGATGCACAGAACGCTGTAGCTGTAATTCAGGATGCTGCAGGTGGAGAAGTTGACTGCATCTTTGGTATCGCAATCAATGAACAGTTAGGTGATGCAATTATCGTAACAGTAATCGCAACGGGGTTTGAAGAACCAAAACCAGTAACAAAGAAACGTTCTGACAATACAGCTAGACAGGAATCTTTGTATACACAGCCAACTGTAAAAACACCAGTGAATGCCGGTGTAGTTACAAGTGTTGAAGAAACAAGTCAGGATGATCAGATTCCTAATTTCTTCTTTAATCGTTAATGAAGATATATTATATTGATGATTCATTCTTTACTCATTCTGAATTTGCCCGCCAAATGGCGTATAAATTAGAAGTTTTGTTAAGAGAAAACGAAATAAACTATTTATTGATTTCTGTATCTAAGAATACGGAGAAAGAAATCAAGCGGTTTGAGGAAAGATTGAAGAAATTTAAGATAGAATTCAAACTCAGCACCCAGACTGTTGAAATTGATGGAAATTCGTTTTTGTTGACCAATAATACGCTTCGTATGCCAAATGAAGAGATTCGTGGATTTGCCGGAACTCTTTGCGTAATTGATACAACGACTTTAAAATGGAAGAGAATCTATCTTGATTTATTTCCGGATGAAGAGACGGATATCATTACCTTATTAACGGAGGCAATTGAAGAAAGCCTTGGTCTTGATGATTCGAATAGAGAAAAATCTTAAAGCTTGAGATGATGATGATCATCCAAGCTTTTTTCTTGTTTTAAAAAAACCACCGTAAAGGTGGTCGTAACTAATTAATCCCAGTAGTAATCATAATCATACCAGTCATCATCAAAATATGGCTGAATATTATATTCATCTTGATATGTATAATAATACGAATTGCTGGTAATAAGCTCTAAGATTCCGTTTTCGATGGATAAGACAGCATTTACGCAGGCTATGATCGATAATACAAGGGCAATGATCCAATGTTTATTATTCTCAAAATTTTTCAAGGCAAATGCTATACTGACTATTGCCATGGCAATTGGAATTATTACTAATAGCCATAACCTTGAAAAGATAGGTAATAAGATGATTGAAGCAATCGATAAGATCAATACCAGCAACCAGGTGCCTTCATTTTTATTTTGATGTTTTTGTGTTTGTTTTGTCTCCTTAATAGGTGGCATATCATTGGGTTTTTCTGTCATAGTATTCCTCCTAATTAAAGTATTCTATCATAAAAGGAAAAAATCTGAAATTTTAGTGCCAAAAACCTCAAAAAATAATTTTTTTAAAAAAAATTAAAAAAAGTGTTGCATCATATATAAAGTCGTGATAGTATATGTAGGCACTTGTTAAGGAACAAGTTAAATATAAATGGCGCGTTGGAGAAACGGTTAACTCACATGCCTTTCACGCATGCATTCACGGGTTCGAATCCCGTACGCGTCACCAATGAAAAACTAAGCCCTAGAGATAGGGCTTTTAATTTACATGTTATTTAAAATAATAAAAAGATAGATGAGGTAGGCAAAAATATGAAGTGGAATTTTAATCGTTTCACTTCATTTTGTGATTGACAATTGTTGACTTTTAGTCTAATATTGTAAATTGCATAAAAGTCTGCCATTTTTTATAATGCGCAGATGAAAAAATGAAAAAATCAAACGAAAGGATGGCATGCATGGACAGCAACAAAGCGTATCGTATAGTTTCATGTGGTAAGAAATCCACACGCCGAGACTACTCAAAAGTTAGTGGTAAGCTAGAACTACCAAACCTTGTCGAAATCCAGACAGATTCCTTTAAATGGTTTACACGCCAGGGAATCCAAGAAGTTTTTGAAGAAATCTATCCAATCGAAAACTATGGTAAAAACATTAAGTTAAATTTCATTCGTTATCATTTTGACGAGCCAAAATATAACGCTGAACAATCCATGTACAGAGAATGTAATTACGCAGCACCTCTGTATGCCGAGATGGAACTAGAAATCACAGATCCTGAAACAGGTGAATTGGTTACTAAAAACGAGGAAGTATATTTAGGGGATTTCCCTTTGATGACAGAAACTGGAACATTCATCATCAATGGTGCCGAACGTGTTATCGTATCTCAGATCGTACGTTCTCCAGGAGCATATTTTTCTGAAAGTTATGATGATAAGACTGGTAAACAAAATTTTGAATGTGAATTGATTCCAAGTCGTGGTACTTGGCTTGAGTTTATGACAGAACAAAAGAAAACAATGGCAGGACGCACAATCAATGTATCAATTGATCGTCGTCGTAAAGTTCTTTTCTCAATTTTGTTTAAAGCTATTGGTATGTCTTTGAATCTTGAAGTTAATGAAGATACATTGGATACAACAGAAATGGAAATATTCCTGCATACGATTGGACGTAACTGGGAGGATGTAGCTCAGGATCCAGAAAATCGTGAATACATGAACTTGTATTTGTTGTTGTATACAGCTTTCTTTGGAAAATACGAAGAAATTGAAAATTCTTTATTAAACGATAAAGTTAAAACGACTCAGGAAGCATTATTGTCTTTCTATGAAAACCAGCGCAGTGATGAGATTCCCACTCTTGATGGATCTATTTCATTGATGCAGGCAAAATTCTTCGATCATCGTCGTTATGATCTAACAAAAGCTGGAAGATATAAATTAGGCAAGAAATTGAATGCCATTGCCCGTATGGATGGTATGACTCTTGCTCATGATATTATCGATGTAGACGGAAATGTTTACATGGAAAAAGGCTTGATGATCCATCGTGATGAAAGAAATGCGTTACGTGAAGAACTTGCCAAAGGTACATATTGTACAGCTTATCCATTTAGAGCTGAATTCCATGAAGCAGATATCGTAAGTATACCTACAAGCTTTAATACAGGTCTTGTTGGACGTATTTTAGCAAAAGACATCGAAGTAAATGGTGTACTTTATGAACAGGGAACTGTTTTGACACAAAAAGATGTAGATGTTTTAAAGGAAAATAAAGAAGAAGTTGCGATCTATGCCGGCTTATTTGCAAAACCGGTTGTATTGACCAAAGAAAACTGCAATGCTGTATTCAACTATGGGCAGCGTTTATATGTGCTAGGTCGATTAACAAATGCCAAGGGACAGGATATCGTTGATGAGGATATGGAACTAGTTGCACAGCGTTATATGATCGGTGTAACTCCAGATAAGATCAGCGATGAAGATCGTTTAGCTGTTAGCCAGCGTGCTTTAAACGAAGAAGTAACCGCATGGTTGGTTGGTGCCTGCATCCAGGAAGTTTATGTAACAGACAAAGCAGGAAATGAGATTAAGATTGCCGGTAATGATCCATTCGCTAATAAACATACGATCACAATGTCTGATATGTACGCATTCTTCTCTTATAGCTTGAATGTTATGGAAGGTGTCGGAACAACAGATGACATCGATATGTTGGGTAACCGTCGTATCCGTTCAGTTGGTGAATTGATCCAGAACCAGTTTAGAATTGGTTTATCAAGAATGGAACGTGTTGTTAAAGAACGTATGTCTATCCAGGAATTAGATAGCTTAACACCAAGAAAATTAACCAACATTCGTCCATTAACGGCAGCTATCAAAGAGTTCTTCTCAAGTTCTCAGTTATCTCAGTTCATGGACCAGCAGAACCCGCTAGCAGAACTTACAAACAAGCGTCGTATTTCTGCATTAGGACCTGGTGGTATCACTCGAGATCGTGCAAGTTATGAGGTTCGTGACGTTCACAGTTCTCACTACGGACGTATTTGTCCAATCGAGACACCAGAAGGTCCAAACATCGGTTTGATCTCTAACTTGACTACATATGCAAAAATCAATAAATATGGTTTCATTCAGACTCCATATCGTATCTTAAATAAAGATGGTACTGTTCAAGAAGAAGCTGTTTATCTAAGTGCGGATGAAGAAGCAGATTATGTAATCGCACAGGCCAACGAGGTTCGCGATGGACGTTTGGTTAACGAACGTGTCGTAGCTCGTAAGGCTGGAGATACGATCATCGCTCGTCGTGAAGACGTAGAACTTGCCGACGTTAGTCCAAAACAGATCGTTTCTGTTGCGACTGCCTGTGTCCCATTCTTGGAAAACGACGATGCTTCTCGTGCCTTGATGGGTGCCAACATGCAGCGTCAGGCCGTACCTTTGTTAGTTCCACATTCTCCATATGTAGGAACAGGTATCGAATATAAGATCGCTAAAGACTCTGGTGTCGGTGTTGTTGCCAAAGAAGATGGAATCATTACTTATGTTGACTCAATCCGTATCGTTGTCAAAGACAATGAAGGCGAAGAGCACACATATCAGCTAAGAAAATTTGCTCGCTCTAATGCAAGTACTTGCATTAACCAGCGTCCAATCGTGGAGGTTGGTGAAAAGGTTGAAAAAGGTGATATCCTTGCCGATGGTCCAAGTATGCAAAATGGTGAGCTTGCTTTAGGACAAAACGTAACAATTGCTTACATGACATGGTATGGTTACAACTATGAGGATGCGATCATCATGTCAGAAAGAATGGTAAGTGATGATGTATATACTTCAATTCATATCGAAGAATATGACATTGACTGCCGTGATACTAAACTTGGCCCAGAAGAAATCACCCGCGATATTCCAAACGTTGGTGAAGCAGCTGTTCGTCAATTAGACGAAAGAGGTATCATCCGTATTGGGGCTGAGGTTAAAGAAGGAGATATCCTTGTTGGTAAGGTTACGCCAAAAGGACAGAGCGAAGTAAGCCCAGAAGAAAAACTTCTATTAGCTATCTTCGGTGAAAAATCACGTGAAGTTCGTGATAACTCATTGAAAGTACCTCATGGTGGTGCTGGAATCGTTCATTCGATCCGTGTATTCAAACGTGGTGATGGTTCTGATCTTCCACCTGGAGTAAATCAGCGAGTTAAAGTATATATCGTCCAGAAACGTAAGATTTCTGAAGGGGATAAAATGTCTGGACGTCATGGTAATAAAGGTGTCATCTCTAAGATCCTTCCAGTAGAAGATATGCCATTTATGGCAGATGGTACACCAATTGATATCATCTTGAACCCATTCGGTGTGCCTTCTCGTATGAACATCGGACAAATCTTGGAAATCCATTTAGGTTATGCAGCTAAGAAATTAGGCGTTAAGTTCTCAACTTCAGTATTTGATGGTTTATCAAATGAAGAACTTGCAAGCGTAATGGAAGAAGCAAACATGACCAAAGATGGAAAACAGGTTCTATATGATGGACAGACAGGACAGCCTTTCGATGAAAGAATTTCTGTTGGTGTAATGTACATGATCAAGCTTGCTCACATGGTTGACGATAAACTTCATGCTCGTGCAACGGGACCTTACTCACTAGTAACTCAGCAGCCATTAGGTGGTAAAGCACAAAATGGTGGACAGAGATTTGGTGAGATGGAGGTTTGGGCACTTGAAGCTTATGGTGCTGCTCATACATTGCAGGAAATCTTGACAATCAAATCCGATGATATTCAGGGACGTATCAAAACGTATGAAGCTATCATCAAAGGTAAAGATATTCCAGAACCAGGAATTCCAGAATCATTCCGCGTATTGATGCACGAGTTACAAGGTCTTGCGATTGATGTTCGTTTGTTGGATGAAAATAACAATGAAGTTGATATCACAAGCGATGACGATGAACCAGGAACAGTGCATGAACATAATCACGAAGAACACAAGGAAGAACTTGTGAATGATATGGATGAATCAAATGATTCATTTGAAGAACTAGAAGAAGAGGAGGCTTAAAAATCTATGAGTATAAACAATTTTGCCTCAATTCAGGTTCGTTTGGCATCACCTGAAACGATCTTAAAATGGTCACATGGTGAAGTAACAAAGCCTGAAACGATCAACTATCGTTCTCAAAAAGCAGAACGTGACGGACTTTTCTGTGAGCGCATTTTCGGCCCTACAAAGGACTGGGAATGTGCCTGCGGTAAATATAAGAAGGTGCGTTTTAAAGGCGTTGTCTGCGATCGTTGTGGTGTTGAAATTACAAAAGCGAGCGTAAGACGTGAACGTATGGGTCATATCCATTTGGCTGCTCCAGTAGCTCACATCTGGTATCTACGCGGTATTCCAAGTCGTATGGCTTTATTGTTGGATGTGACACCAAAACAACTTGAAGAAGTAGTATACTTTGTAAGCTATATCGTAACCGATCCTAAGGATACAGATCTAGGATACAAACAGATCTTGTCTGAAAGAGAATATCGTGAAAATATGGCTATCTATGGAGCAGGTTCTTTTACAGCACAAACAGGTGCTGAGGCTGTATTGCGTCTATTACAGGATGTAGATCTTGAACAGGAATATGCAGATGTTCAAGAAGCTCTAGAAAAAGCTCAAGGTGAAAAACGTAAAAAATTGATCAAACGTCTTGATACGATCAATGCGTTTAGAAAATCAGATAACAAACCTGAATGGATGATCCTGACAAACATTCCGGTAATACCACCAGATTTAAGACCAATGTTACAGTTGGATGGTGGACGTTTTGCGACAAGTGATCTAAATGATCTATATCGTCGTGTAATCACTCGTAACAATCGTCTTCGTAAATTGTTGGAACTTGGTACACCAAATATCATCGTTCAAAACGAAAAACGTATGTTACAGGAAGCAGTTGATGCTTTAATCGATAATGGACGCCGTTCTAAACCAATCACAGGAGCTGGAGGTCGTGCTCTAAAATCACTTTCACATTCATTGAAAGGTAAACAGGGACGTTTCCGTCAGAACTTGTTGGGTAAACGTGTTGACTTCTCTGGACGTTCTGTTATTGCCGTAGGACCAGATTTGAAGATGTATCAGTGTGGTATTCCTCGTGAAATGGCAATCAACTTGTTTAAACCATTTATTATTAATGAAATCGTAAATCAACAATTGGCAGCCAATCCAAAAAATGCTGAAAAGTTGATCGAACGACGTGATCCTAGAATTTGGGATGTTGTTGAAAAAGTAATTGATGGATATCCAGTTTTGATGAACCGTGCTCCTACGCTTCACCGTTTGGGTATTCAGGCTTTCCTTCCTAAACTTGTAGAAGGACGTGCTATGCGTCTACATCCACTTGTTTGTACCGCATTTAATGCTGACTTCGACGGTGACCAGATGGCTATTCACGTTCCTTTGTCTGAAGAAGCACGTGCTGAGGCATTGGTCATGATGCTAGGTTCTCATAATATCCTTGGTCCAAAAGATGGAAAACCAATCGTTACTCCAGGTCAGGACATGGTTATGGGTAACTTCTATCTAACAATGGAAGAAACAAAACAGGAATTGTTGGAAGAATCTCAGCGTTATATGGATGCAGATTGTCCAAAAGAAGCCGCAGCTTGGAAACGCTATGCATTAAATGAAGGTCATGTATATTCAGATGTAGATGAAGTTATGCTTGCATATCAAACAGGGCAGGTTCACTTGCATTCACGTATTGCATTGCCTGTTAAGGGTATGAATAAAACTTCATTTAATCCAGTGCATGAAAATGATTATTTGATCACAACTGTAGGAAAGATCATCTTCAATGATATGTTCCCTGCAGACTTCCCGTATTTGAACGAAGTTTCAAAAGAAAACTTTGAAGAAACTCCAGCTAAATACTTCGTAAAACCTGGAGAAGATATCAAAGCATATATCGAGCAGCTACCAATCGTAGATGCTGTTAAGAAAAAAGACTTAGGTAAAGTTATTGCTGAAGTATTTAAACGATACTCTGTTGATGAAACTGCTGAAATTCTTGACCAGATCAAGGCAAAAGGGTTTAAGTATTCAACAGTTGCTGGTATTACCGTTTCACTTTCTGATATTGAAGTGGCTCCTAATAAATGGGAACATGTCGATGAGGGTCGTGAAAAAGCGGATCAGTTAAAACGTCTACAGCGTAAAGGTATGTTGACGATGGAAGAGTGGGAACGTCATCTTAATAAGCTATGGGCAGATGTAAAAGATGATATCGTAGGTGAGTTGATGGCTAACTTACCTAGAAAGAACCCAATCAACATGATGGCTACTTCTGGTGCCCGTGGTAATACATCTAACTTTACACAGCTTGCCGGAATGCGTGGTTTAATGGCTAAACCTGGTAGTGGTAAGGGTAGAAGCGGTGAATATGTTCCTTCTATCATAGAGGTTCCTATCTACTCTTGTTTCCGTGAAGGTCTAAACGTATCTGAGTTCTTTATCTCTACACACGGTGTGCGTAAAGGTTTGACCGATACAGCCTTGAAAACAGCGGAATCAGGTTACTTGACTCGTCGTCTTGTTGACGTTGCACAGGATGTTATCGTAAAAGAAGATGACTGTGGAACAGATAAAGGATACTGGGTAGAAACATTGATGGATCGTAAGACAAACACTGTCATTGAACCATTGATGGATCGTTTAGTTGGACGTTATTCTAAACAAGATGTAACAGATCCAAATACAGGTGAACTTATTATTGCCAGTGATGAATTCATCACGGATGAAATCGCAAAACGCATCGTAGATGCTGGAATTGAAGGTATGTATATCCGTTCTGCATTTACTTGTAAGTCAAGACATGGTGTATGTCGTAAATGTTATGGACGTAACATGGCTACAGGTAAAGATGTAGAAGTTGGTGAAGCTATTGGTATCATGGCTGCTCAGAGTATCGGTGAGCCAGGTACACAGTTAACAATGCGTACATTCCATACCGGTGGTGTTGCCGGCGGTGATGGAGGAGACATTACACAGGGTCTTCCTCGTGTCGAAGAGTTATTTGAAGCACGTTGTCCAAAAGGTGTTGCCGTAATCGCACAGATTACAGGTGAGATCACTTCAATCGAACGTATTGAAGGAACAATGCGTCAGGAAGTTATCGTAACAAACGCTAACGAAAGCGTTTCTCATAAGATCAATGCAAACCAGACACTTCGTCCATGGGTACAGGTTGGAGCAACAATTCAGGCTGGTGTTGCCATGACAGAAGGTCCATTGGATCCAAAAGAATTGTTGCGTGTAGCTGGTGTTCGTGAAGTTCAGGATTATATCTTGAAAGAAGTTAAAAAGGTTTACCAGTCACAAGGTATCGAAATCAGCGATAAGCACATCGAAGTTATGATCAAACAGATGCTTAAGAAAGTTATCGTTGTAGACAGCGGAGATACAGATCTAAATGTTGGTGTTCAGTTATCTTTGAATAACATCACTAAGATCAACCGAGATGCTTTACTTTCTGGAAAGACACCTGCTCAGTTCAAACCAGTATTGTTAGGTATTTCAAAAGCTAGTGTTGAGACAGATTCATTCTTATCAGCAGCCAGCTTCCAGGAAACTACAAAAGTGTTGACAGATGCTACGATCAAAGGAAAAGTTGATAATTTGATTGGTCTTAAAGAAAATGTCATTATCGGTAAGTTGATTCCTGCCGGAACAGGATGCGAAGGCGACCGTCCTCAGAATGCAATCGTTATGGCAAAGGCAAAAGAACTACGTGACAAACGTATTGCTCGTATGCATGAAGTTCAAGACGAAGAGTTTGATAACATCGTAAATGAAAATTTAACGGAAGAACTTCCAAAAATGGATGAAGAACCATCTTTAGATCAAGATGGAATCATCAATGACAGTGATGTTCTAGACAACCAGTCTATTGAAATCAATGAATAACATAAAAGATCCAGATATACGTCTGGATCTTTGTGTTATTATAGAAAGAGAAAAGAGGGATGATTATGGATTATAGAAAACTACAAAACGGAAGTGATATCCGAGGGATTGCCATTGAAGGAATCGAAGGCGAACATGTAAACTTAACCAATGAGGCCGTATATGATCTAGCTCGCGCTTTTTTAACTTTTATTCGTGAAAAACATAGTAAAAAAGATTGTCGTATTTCAATCGGGCATGATTCCAGATTAAGTGCTGATAGTCTATGCCATTCCATCATGGATGGTTTGATCTTTGATGGAGCACAAGTTTTGGATTGTTCTTTAGCGAGCACACCGAGCATGTTTATGTCTTGTATCTTTGAAGAATATGATTGTGATGGAGCTATTATGGTTACCGCAAGTCATTTACCATTCAATCGTAATGGTATGAAGTTTTTTGATAAAGATGGAGGGTTAAATAAAGAGGATATTGCCCGTATTATTGAAATTGCCAATACCCAGTCATTTATTCATGAAAACAACGGTTCCTGCACAAAAGCAAATTTGATGGATACGTATTCAAGACATTTACAGGAAATCATTAAAGAGGGTGTCAATGCCCCAGATCATGAACATCCGTTAAAAGGACTGCATATCGTAGTGGATGCAGGAAATGGAGCTGGGGGCTTTTATGTTGAAAAAGTTTTAAAACCGCTCGGTGCCAATGTAGAAGGTTCTCAATTTTTAGAACCGGATGGTCATTTCCCAAATCATATTCCAAATCCAGAAGATAAAAAAGCAATGGATTCTATCTGTCAGGTTGTAGTAAAACATAAAGCCGATTTAGGTATTATCTTTGATACAGACGTGGATCGAAATAGTGCGGTTGACAGTCATGGAAAACCTATTAGCCGTAATGCGATCATTGCGTTAGCAGCAATGTTAGTAAAAAAAGATCATGCAGGAACTACGATCGTCACAGATAGTGTGACAAGTGATGAGCTTCACGATTTTTTAAATACTCACGGTTTAAAACACCATCGTTTTAAAAGAGGATATAAAAACGTCATTAATGAAGCGATTCGCTTAAATGAAGCTGGCATTGATTGCCAATTAGCAATTGAAACAAGTGGACATGCTGCCTTAAAAGAGAATTATTTTTTGGATGATGGGGCTTATCTAGCAACCAAGATCGTTATTGAAGCAGCTAAAACACCGGTGGATGAACTGATCAAAGATTTAAAATATCCATTAGAAGAAAAAGAACTGCGTTTTAAGATCAAAGCAGAGGATTTTCAAGACTATGGAGATCAGGTGTTGGATAGTTTAAAAGAGTTTGTAGTAAAACAACCAAATATGGAGCCCGCAAAAGATAATTATGAAGGATATCGTGTTTGTTTTGATCATGGTTGGTTTTTGTTACGTAAATCATTACATGATCCAATCTTGCCTTGTAATATTGAATCCACAAAAGAAGGCGGTTGTAAAGAAATCGCCAATACGATGTATCCTTTCATGGTTCAGTTTGAAAAGTTGGATCTTGCATCATTAAGACAATTCATTGAATAAAAAAAGATATCCAGATCATAAGATCTGGATATTATTTTTTAGACAGGTTTCAATCATTTCTTTAGGCCAGATACTGGCTTGAACTTCACCAATATGCGCTTTCTTTAATAGAAGCATGCATAGTCTTGATTGACCGATTCCTCCACCAATGGTGTAAGGTAATCGCTTTTCCATGATTGCTTGATGGTATGGATAATTTAATCTTTCTAGACAGCCTTCTTTTTCCAACTGGATTGGCATTGAGTTTTCATCTACACGAATACCCATGCTGGAAATCTCTAAAGCACATTGTAGAGGTTCGTACCAGAATAGAATATCTCCATTTAAGCTCCAGTCATCATAATCTGGAGCACGTCCATCGTGTTTTTCACCATTTGATAGCTTATCGCCTATCTGCATCACAAATACGCAACCATATTTTTTCGTGATTTCATTTTCTCTTTCTTTTGCGCTGAGGTTTGGATATAAATCTAGCAGCTCCTGGGTCGTTACAAAAGTGATATCATCTGGAAGATGATTTACAGCTTGAGGGTATTTATACCAAACTTCATGTTCCATGTGTTTGATGACTTTAAAGATACGTCTAACATGACTTTTTAAGACATTTACGGTTCTTTCTTCTTTAGCGATGATTCTTTCCCAATCCCATTGATCAACATAGGCTGAATGAAGATTGTCTAGTTCCTCATCTTTACGGATCGCATTCATATTTGTGTAAAGTCCTTCATGATTTGAAAAACCGTATAATTTAAGTGCCATACGTTTCCATTTTGCCAGAGAATGAACGACTTCAATATCTTCATTTGGGATGGCATTCATAGAAAAGTGTACAGGGGATTCAAACCCGTTTAAGTTATCATTTAAACCTGAACTTTTTTCTACAAACAATGGTGCAGAGATTCGTGATAGATGTAATTCCTTTCCAAATTCATGTTGGAATGTATCTCGAATGTATTTGATAGCTTCCTGTGTCTCACGAACAGATAAAATAGGATTATAATTCTTAGGAATAATAAGGCCCATAATCATACCTCCTTGAAAATATGTTCATATTGTATCATATCAAAAAGCTAATGAAAATTATTTCTTATTGTTTATGAAAGAATTTTGCGAAGAATAAAAATTAATTGAAACCACTTACAATATTTGATAAATTATTTGTTAAGGAGGGATTTGATCATGAGAGATCGTTTTTCAAGCCGTTTAGGCTTTATTTTAATTAGTGCCGGATGTGCCATTGGTTTGGGTAATGTCTGGCGTTTTCCGTATATTACAGGGCAATTTGGAGGAGCTGCCTTCGTTGTGGTTTATTTGTTTTTCTTGATTGTACTAGGCTTACCGGTCATGGTCATGGAATATGCGGTTGGTAGAGCGAGCCAAAGAAGTGCCGCAAAGTCTTTTGATGTACTTGAACCAAAGAAAACAAAATGGCATTTGATGAAATATTCATGTTTGGCAGGGAACTATCTATTGATGATGTTTTATACAACTGTTTGTGGTTGGATGCTTGTGTATTTCTTTAAGATGATCATGGGAGATTTCAATGGTCTTGGTGCAGATCAAGTGGCATCTGAATTTAATAATATGTTAGCAAATCCACTTGTACAGGTAGGATTCATGTTTATCGTAGTTTGCATTGGTTTTTGGGTTTGTTCCAAAGGCTTACAAAATGGGGTGGAAAAGATATCTAAATATATGATGATCGCACTTTTAGCAATCATGCTGGTACTAGCTGTTCGTTCTGTAACACTTGATGGTGCGATTGAAGGTATTAAATTTTACTTATTGCCTGATTTTTCTAAAATGGTTGAATCTGGTTTTGGTGAAGTTGTGTTTGCGGCCATGGGACAGGCTTTCTTTACTTTAAGCTTGGGAATTGGAGCCATTGCGATCTTTGGTAGTTATATTGATAAAGAAAGAAGACTTACAGGTGAGGCGATTCAAGTTGTTTGTTTGGATACATTTGTTGCCTTAGTAGCTGGCCTGATTGTTATCCCCGCATGTTTTGCCTATGGTGTAGATCCTGGAGAAGGGCCAGGTCTTGTCTTTGTCACACTGCCTAATATTTTTGCGAATATGCCTTTAGGACAACTTTGGGGTGCTTTATTCTTCTTGTTCATGTCTTTTGCTGCTTTGACAACGATCATTGCGGTATTTGAAAATATCTTGAAGATGACAGAAGAGTTAACTGGTTGGGATCGTAAAAAATCCGTTCGTTTTAGTTTTATTCTTGTATTTCTTTTATCTTTGCCTTGCGCTTTAGGATTTAACTTATTTAATTTTATTCAACCATTTGGTACTGGTACGACTATCCAGGATCTTGAAGATTTTATTGTTTCAAATAATTTACTACCATTAGGGTCTATGATTTATGTGTTATTTTGTACGTCTAGATATGGTTGGGGATGGAAAAACTTTATTCAGGAAGCAAATACTGGAAAAGGAATTCGTTTTCCTAAATCCATTCGTTTCTATGTCTCATACATCATTCCTTTGATCATTTTGGTAATCTTTATTCAAGGATACTGGAGTAAGTTTTTCTGATGTTATTGATTTATAAAAATAAATTGCCTATAATGTAAATTATGAAAACACGCTGAAAATTAGGAGGAAGATTATGAAAAAAATAATGAAAGCGGCAATAGCAGCGACTATGGCGCTATCGATGACTGCCTGCAGTTCTAGTGATGGGACATCCGATGCAAATACGAAAGTAGGTATCATACAATTAACAGAACATCCTGCTTTGGATGCATCTTATGAAGGATTCATAGATGCCTTGAATGAAGCAGGCTATACTGAGGAAAATACAACTTTCGATTATCAGAATGCGTCTAATGATCTATCTAACTGTGATACGATTGCCGATAAACTGGTAAGTGATGGGAACGATTTGATTTATGCAATTGCAACTCCAGCAGCTCAGAGTGTTGCCGGTAAGACAAGCGATATTCCAATCGTTGTTTCTGCCGTGACAGATCCTGCAGAATCTGGATTGGTAGATTCTAACGAAGAACCGGGAACCAATATTACAGGAGCAAGTGATCTAACACCTGTATCAGAGCAAATTGATTTATTAAAACAACTACTACCAGATGCAAAGAAGATTGCCATCATGTATTGTAGTAGTGAAGATAATTCTATTTTCCAGGCAGAATTAGCTCAAGAGGCAGCTAAAAAAGCTGGTTTGGAATATGAAATCGCGACTGTATCTGATTCCAACATGATCCAGCAGGTAACTGAATCTTTGATTGGACAGGTTGATGCTATCTATATTCCTACGGATAATCTTCTTGCCGAGGGGATGAGTACAGTGGCTCAGGTTGCCAATGCGAATAACCTACCTTGTATCGTAGGGGAAGAAGGCATGGCTGAAAATGGTGGTCTTGCGACATATGGTATCGATTACTATGAATTAGGTAAATTAGCAGGTGAACAGGCTGTAGCTATCTTAAATGGCGAAAAAACAGCGGCTGAAACACCAATTGCTTATTTGCCGGCTGAGCAATGTACGCTAACGATCAATAAAGGCGTAGCTGATGAACTTGGTATTACAATTCCTGCCGATTTATTGGAAAGTGCGACAGTGATCGAATAATCATGAGTATCTTATTAGCAATGCAGGGAGCCCTATCACAAGGTGTTTTGTGGGGGTTGATGGCATTAGGTGTATATATAACATATCGAATCTTGGATATAGCTGATTTAACCGTTGATGGATCTTTCGCAACAGGGGGTGCTGTATGTGCAGTGTGTGTCGTGAATGGAGTGGATCCCATTCTAGCTTTATTATTAGCGACAATAGCTGGAGCTGTTGCGGGGTTTGTAACTGGTTTTCTTCATACAAAGTGTGAAATACCAGCAATTTTGGCAGGAATCTTGACGCAGATTGGTTTGTATTCAATTAATTTAAGAATTATGGGACGTTCTAATACGCCACTTTTGAAATCAGAAACGCTATTTAAAAACATCTCGGAAATGACAGGTCTATCATCAACCTGGACAGCTTTGATCATTGGTATCATTGTTTCTGTTGTAATCGTAGCTATCTTATACTGGTATTTTGGAACGGAAATAGGTTCAGCAATTCGTGCAACAGGAAATAATGAACAAATGGTTCGAGCTCTAGGTGTTAATACAAGTGTTACTAAGATCTTAGGTTTAATGATTGGAAATGCTTTGATTTCTCTTTCTGGAGCTTTGGTTACGCAATCACAGGGATATGCGGATATTAAAATGGGAATCGGTGCTATTGTCATTGGGTTGGCATCCATCGTTATAGGTGAAGTTATTTTTGGTCAAAAAGGAAATTTTGCTTTTCGTTTAACTTCTATTATTGTAGGGTCAATTATTTATCGTATCATCGTTGCGATTGTATTGCAGATGGGAATGAATACAGATGATCTAAAGCTTTTAACGGCTATATTAGTGGCAATTGCTTTAAGTGTTCCTGTGCTTATCTCAAAACGTAATCAAGTTGCTATGTATAAAAAGTTGACAGGGAAGGAGGAATAAAACATGTTAAAGATCAA
>ERZ857882.1485-NODE-1485-length-27208-cov-7.576658_pt1 | contig 27208 bp, 28 predicted proteins | sample MGYA00519697_ERZ857882 | MGnify/ENA primary metagenome ERZ857882 (study PRJEB31778, sample SAMEA3449373) | human gut metagenome | biome: human gut; feature: human-associated habitat; material: faeces | place: United Kingdom | collected 2010/2012 ...
TAAAGAAACTAAAGCTTGGCTAGATACCTTAAATTAGCAAATTACAAAATTTGGTGGAAAGGTTTTTAATTAATAGAGTGCAAAAAAATTATGTATAAAATACACCCTAAGGTGAACATACATACCTCTTCTTAGTTTTTCAATAACTTCTTGTGCTAAATGAGATTCATGGTCAGTAGAAATATTAGCTGTAGAATAAACGTTTAACATATCATTAGTAAATCCGGCACAATGACCATCAATAACAAGGCCCCTTGATTTGGCATCCCAAAGCTTATTAATCATATCATCAGAGCAGTTTATAACTTCAGGATAGTTCATAACTTCTGCAAGACCTAAAACATTAGGCTCATTATATAATGGATGTAAATCAGAACTTTCTAATATAGCACCAGAAGTTTCAAAATAAGTAGCTGGTACACAAGAAGGAAGCATAAAGTAATAATCAAATGGAGTATCTTTAGCAAGATCCATAATAAGTTTTATACCTTTATCTCCTAGTACATTAGCAATTTCGTGTGGGTCAATAACAATAGATGTGATTCCGTGTAATAAAGCAGCTTTGTAGTATTCTTTTGGAGTTACTAGTGAAGATTCAATGTGTGCATGAGCATCTATAAGACCAGGACAAATGTATTTACCAGTACCATCAATTTCAACTAGTCCACTATAATTACCGAAGCCTACAATGACCCCATTTTTAATAGCTACATTATCTATAAAAGAATTGTTTTGAAATACATCAACAATAGTTATGTTATTAATAACTAAGTCACATATTTCAACTTTACTTGAAGCCTTAATTTGAGATATAAAATTTTTTTTATTCATAAATCCACCCCTGAGAATATTTAAACATAAAAATAAACAACATCACCTGGATTAAAACTTTTTTGTTATACTATTTACGGTAGTATAAGTATAGATGTCTGAACCATTTTATCAAGCTTATATAAAGTTTTTTGTATATATTATATGTAATTGAAGACAAGCTGTCAAAGGTAAAGTTATATTAATATTCATTATTTTCGCACAAATAAAGAACTTATAACTATAAAAATATCTAATTATATGTTTTAATATTATATAAGGAGGGGGTTATTTTGCCAATAAAAATTCCAGTAGAGCTTCCAGCTTTTAAAGTTTTATCTAATGAAAATATATTTGTAATGAATATTGAAAGGGCGCAAAGGCAAGATATAAGGCCTTTAAAAATAGCAATTCTAAATTTAATGCCAATAAAGATTCAAGCTGAAAATCAATTGCTTAGATATTTATCTAATACTCCTATTCAAATAGAAATAACATTGATACAAACAAAAAGTTATTCATCTCAAAATACTCCTATAGAGCATTTAGAAAAATTCTATAATTATTTTGAAGATGTGAAGAATGATAAATTTGATGGGTTAATAATAACTGGGGCACCTGTCGAGACTATGAACTTTGAGGATGTATTATATTGGGATGAACTTAAGGAAATAATGGAATGGAGTAAGGTAAATGTCTTTTCAACATTACACATCTGTTGGGGAGCACAAGCAGCTTTATATTATCATTATAATATAAAAAAAGTACCTTTAGATAAAAAAATGTTTGGGGTATTTCCTCATAAGGTAAATATAATAAATGAGGACTTAACAAGAGGTTTAGATGATGTTTTTTATGCACCACATTCAAGACATACAACTACATTAATAGATGATATAAATAAAGTTAAAAAGCTTGAAATATTAGCAGAATCAGAGGAAGCTGGAGCATTTATAATTGCAACAAGAGATAAGAGACAAATATTTATAACAGGTCATTTAGAATACGATAGGGATACACTAAAGAATGAGTACTTAAGAGATTATGATAAAGGAATAAAAATAGATATTCCTAAAAATTATTTTCCTAAAGATGATATTAAAGAAGTACCTAATGTAAGATGGAGGGGAAGTGCAAATATAGTTTTTGGCAATTGGATTAATTATTGTATTTATCAAAATACTCCATATAATATTAAAAATATTAGGTAAAGGCGGTTACTATTTAAAATAGTTTAAAATTTAAATAGCATAAATTCTATATTTTTTCTTTTTTAAGCTAAATTGAAAGATAGCACTTTTTTTATATGAAATAGTATAATATAAAAGAAACCATAAATTTTGGAGGAATTATGGAAGAAAGAATAGTAATTTTAGGAGAAATAAACGAATTTTTTATAGCCTTTTGTAAATACCTTATTTCAAAAGAATTAGAAGTATATGTAGCTTTAAGTAAAAATCAAGGATTATCTAAATTAAAGGATATAGAAGGAAAGATTTCTTTAATAAAATATAATGATGAAGTAGATGAAATAAAATTTATATTAACATCAATTGAACCTAAAAGCATATACAACCTATATGGACCTATTAATAACAATGACTTAAAGGGATTAATAGAAAAGTTCTTTTTAAAAAACATACTATTATTAGAAGGATTAAGAGAATCCAATAATTCATTATTGATTAATGTAATAGAAAGAACAGAACGAGATGCTGAAGGAAAGCCATTAAGTATATACACTGAAATTGTAGATTTTTTAGATAAGGTTAATAAGTTTTATAGAGATAATTATAAAGTTGAAGTAAGAACGAAGTATAGAGATGAGTATGAGAATACTATAAAATATAAAATACTATAAAAAATGAAATAAATATATTTTTAGTAATTTCTTTAAAATTACTTAGTTAATTCTATGATTTACATTCTAAATTTTTAATTAGGGGTTGTTTCTACAACTCCTAATTTATTTGTCTTATTATTTAATTAAAAAAATATTAAATTTGTTATATTATTATATATATTTGATATTATATGATAATAATTATTATAATGTGGAGGTAATAATGAAAAAATATTTTAATTTAGCAGCTATTTATTTAGTTTTAGGACTAGCTATGGGAGTTGTTTATAGAGAATTTACTAAAATAAATGGATTTGAAGGAAAAACAGCTTTAGTAGGTGTACATACCCATGCACTAACATTAGGTTTTATGTTCTTTATATTAGTATTGCTTCTAGTTAAGAACTTTAAAATATCACAAATAAAAGGATTTAAATCATGGTGTATTTTTTATAATGTTTCATTAATTTATTTGCTTTCTACCTTAACAGCTAGAGGTATATTACAAGTATTAGGTAATGATTTTGCAGGATTAAACCATATAGCAGGACTTGGCCATGTATTGATTTCTATAGCATTAGTTTGGTTTGTAGTTATTGTAAATAAATCTATAAAAGAATAAAAGTTAATAAAATCTTTAAAGTTTGGTAAACTAAGATTAAAATTAAAAGAAACATTTTATTATTTTAAAATGTTTCTTTTAATATTTATATTTCAAATAGTTACAGTTTTAAAATAATGTTATAATATATTTGAATATATTATAGGGTTGGTATATGAAAATGAAAGATTTAATAAAGTTTCAATTAGAAAATATGGAGTTATTTAATAAAATAGCTAAAGAAACCAAAGAAGCTTTATCTGATTTTGGTGAGGTTAAATGCTTTGTTAAAGGAAGTCATATATTTAGAGACAAGGAAAAAGTTAATAAGATATATATAGTTTATAGTGGAAAAGTTGCATTATATAAATTAAATGAATCTGCTCAAAAAAAAGTAGTATTTATTCTAGGAAAGAATTCAATTATAAATGCAGTGGTTTTAGATGATTTACCTGCTTCTATAAATTGTGAAGTCTTTGAAAAAGCAGAAATATTAGCCTTTGATAAAGTTAGATTTGAAGAAGTAATGAAAAAAGATTTTGAATTAACTAAGATAGTTATTTCATCATTAACTATAAAAGTAAGAAGGTTATATAGGCAATTAAAAAATTCAACACCTATTAAAGTTGAAAAAAGAGTGGCTGCAAAGCTATGGAAGTTATCTAAAGATTATGGTGTTAATGTTTACAACGGTACATTAATAGATTTAAATGTCAGTATAACTTATTTAGCTGATATGTTTGGAGCACCTCGAGAAACTATATCTAGAGCATTAAAACATCTTCAAGAAAAAGGTTTAATAATATTTGAAAAGAAAAAAATAATAATAAAAGATAGAGATGAACTTTCAAGATTTTTTAAGGGTATATAATATAAAAAATAATAGAAAAAACAATTAACTGTGATAATAATCACAGTTTTTATTTTTGTTTAATATTATAATAATCTTACAAATTGTTATTATTGTAACAATCCTAGAGAAGGAAAGTTGATATCTAATTTAGTAATATGGTGTAGTCTATTTTTAGAAATACCATTTTTTATTATGTTAAGAAAGAAAAAAGTAAACTAAGAGGTGTTTTAAATGGGATATAAACTTAAAGTAGAGGAATTTAACAATGCTTTAAAAGAGCTTTCAAAAAAATATAAAATATATGCACCAAAGGTTTTTGAAGGACAAGGAAAATTTTCAGATACTGATATTATAAGATATGGTGAAGTATCAAAGATAGAAGAAGTTGAGTTTAATCAAAAATCTAATTTTTCATATAAGGAAGTATTACTTCCAATTACTCAAACATTATTTTTCTTTACTGAAGATGAAGCTAAAGAACCTAATGTAGATGAAAAATCTATATTAATCTTTTTAAGAAGTTGTGATATGAATTCTTTAAGAAGAATTGATGATATTTATTTAAGAAATGGCTTTGAAGATCCTTATTATAAAAAGCTTAGAGAAAAAGCTAAGTTTGTATTAATAGGATGTGAAAAGAGTTTTGATAATTGCTTCTGTGTAAGTATGGGAACTAATAAAACTGATGAGTATAATGTTTATGTTAAAAAAGTTGATAATGAAGTATATTTAGATATTAAAGACGAAGAGTTTGAACAATTATTTACTAAATTAAATAATGAATCTGCAGAAGTTAGTCCAGATTTTGTTAAAGACAATGATGTTAAAGTAAATATCCCAGATAATATAGATTTAAATATTATAAAGTCTAAAGTTTGGGATGAGTATTCAGAAAGATGTATAGCTTGTGGAAGATGTAATTTTGTATGTCCTACATGTACATGTTTCACTATGCAAGATATATTTTATAAGGATAATGGAAAAGTTGGAGAAAGAAGAAGAGTTTGGGCATCTTGTCAAGTAGATGGATATACAGATATGGCTGGAGGTCATAGCTTTAGAAAAGAAAAAGGACAAAGAATGAGATTTAAGGTACTTCATAAGGTTTATGATTATAAAAAGAGATGGGGATATCATATGTGTGTAGGATGTGGAAGATGTGATGATGCATGTCCTGAATATATTTCATTCTCAAATTGTGTGAATAAATTAGAAAAAGCTATGGATGAGGTGAAGTAATATGACTAAAAATGAATACATACCATTTATTTCAAAAATATTAGAAGTTATTAAGCATACAGAAATTGAATATACTTTTAGAATGGAATTTAAAGGTGATGTTAAGCCAGGTCAATTCTTTGAAGTATCTCTACCAAAGTATGGGGAAGCACCTATATCAGTAAGTGGAATTGGTGAAAATTATGTTGACTTAACAATAAGAAAAGTTGGTAAGGTAACAGATGAAATATTTAATAATTACGTTGGTGATAAGCTATTCTTAAGAGGACCATATGGAAATGGCTTTGATATAAATAATTATAAGGATAAAGAAGTAATAGTAGTAGCAGGTGGTACAGGACTTTCACCAGTTAAAGGAATAGTAGATTATTTCTCAAGCAACATGAATGATTGTAAAAACTTTACTTTAATTTCTGGATTTAAGTCTCCTAAGGATATTCTTTTTAAAGATGATATAAAGGAATGGGAAAAGAATATAAACCTTATATTAACAGTTGATGGAGCAGAAGAAGGATATGAAGGAAAAGTTGGACTTGTTACTAAGTACGTTCCAGAACTTGAAATTAAAGATATGGAAAATGTACAAGTAGTTGTTGTAGGACCACCTATGATGATGAAATTTACAGTTTTAGAATTCTTAAAGCTTGGAATTAAAGAAGAAAATATATGGATATCACAAGAAAGAAAAATGTGTTGTGGAATAGGTAAATGTGGTCACTGTAAAATAGATGATACTTATATATGTTTAGATGGACCTGTATTTAACTATACAAAAGGAAAAGAATTAATAGATTAGGAGGAGACACTATGGATATCAATACTAAAAAGCTGAAAAAAAATGCCTTTAGAGTTACTAAAAGAAGAGGAATAACAGCTTCAAGAATAAGAGTACCAGGTGGATTCTTAAAGGCAGAATACTTAGGATTAATTCAAGAAATTGCAGATAAGTATGGTGATGGTACAGTTCACTTAACTACAAGACAAGGATTTGAAATTCCAGGTATAGATATGGAAGACATTGCAGAAGTTAACATTCTCCTTCAACCTATAATAGAAGGATTAGAAATAAATCAAGAAGTTCCAGGTAAGGGATATACAGCAGCAGGAACAAGAAACGTATCTGCTTGTATAGGAAACAAAGTATGTCCATTTGCCAATTATAATACTACGAATTTTGCTAAAAAAATTGAAAAAGCAATCTTCCCTAACGATTTACATTTTAAAATAGCATTAACAGGTTGCTCTAATGATTGTATAAAAGCAAGAATGCATGATTTTGGTATTATAGGAATGACAGAACCTCAATTTGATAAGGATAAATGTGTTTCTTGTGGAGCTTGCGTTAGAGCTTGTAAGAAAAAGTCAACAGAAGCACTGCACCCAGAAAACTATAGACCAGTTAGAGATCATAGTAAATGTATAGGCTGTGGAGAATGTGTAATTAATTGTCCAACTGGAGCATGGACTAGAAGTAAGGAAAAATATTATAGACTAGCTATAATGGGAAGAACAGGAAAGAAAAATCCTAGATTAGCAGAAGATTTTATAGTATGGGTTGATGAAGAAAGTATAATTAAAATAATTTTAAATACTTATAAATATGTTGAAGAATATATAGATAAAAATGCACCAGGTGGAAAAGAACATATTGGATATATAGTAGATAGAACTGGCTTTATGGAATATAAGAAATGGGCTCTTGAGGGAGTTAAGCTTTCAGATAAAGCTGTAGTTAAAAATAATATTTACTGGAGCGGTATAAGATATTAATATAAGTAAATACCTATTAGTAAGATTATAATTATCTATTAGACAAACAGTATGCTAAATATGTAAAATAATTATATGAAGTTTTAAGACCGCTATAATTAAGTAGCGGTCTTATGTTAATTTAGAGTGATAAAAAATTATCAATAACAGAAAAATGAAAAAAATAATTAATAGTAGTATAATAAGGGGAATATAATAAAAAGACGTAAGTATATTAATTTAGGAGTAAAATTATGATTCAGCTTTTAGGAATTAAGAAAAATACTGGAGTAGAAATAAGAGAAAAGCTAACTTTATCTCCAAAAAAGAAAAGAGAATATACAAAGAAATTACTTCAGTACTTTGATGAAGTAGTTATTTTAAGTACATGTAATAGAACAGAAATTTATTATAATGGATCATTAAAAGGTGAAGAAAGTGTAAAAAGAATATTTGAAGTATTAGAGTGGGATATTGAGCTTAAAGAAAACTGCTTTTATTTAGAAGAAATTGATGCTGTAAAACATCTAATGGAAGTAGTTTGTGGATTCCATTCTAAAATATTAGGAGAGGATCAAATCTTAGGGCAAATAAAAGAAGCATATTCTTTATCAATGGAAGTTTTCTCTATAAACCATGAATTGCAAAGACTTTTCCAAGAAGCAATTACTTGTGGGAAAAAGTTTAGGACAGATGGGAAATTATATGAAATTCCAGTTTCTTCTGCATCTATTTCAGTAAGTGAAGCAATAAAAAAGAATGCTAGAAAAATAATGGTTATCGGATATGGTGAAGTTGGAAGTCTTGTTGTAAAATATGTCCTTTCAAATGATATAGAAGCTTTAAATCTTGTAGTTAGGAATATAGATAAGATTGAAGGGGTAGAAGATAAAAGAGTTAAAATTATGACATATGAAGAGGCTAGAAAAATAATAAATAATATGGATTGTGTTATTTCTTGTACATCTGCTCCACATTTAATTATAGAAAAGAAACATATAAATGAAGTAGGTAAAGAAATTATTATATTTGATTTAGCCATGCCTAGAGATATAGATGAAAGAATTAAAGAATTCAGTAGAGTAAAACTTTATGATATAGATGAAATAAGTTCTATAGATGATGAAAATAAAAACTTAAGAAAAGAACGAATGTTAGAGTTTAAGTATATAATCAAAGAACATATAGATAATTATCTTAAATGGAAGGATTTAAGGGAAGTATCTGATATAATTAAAAGTATGAAAAAGAATAGTTTAAAGATTGTTGAAGAAAGACAAAATACATTGCAAAATAAATGCCATAATAAAAAAGATAGAGAGATTGCACAAATCCTTATAAAAAGTACTTCTGATTATTATGTAAATAGAGCTATAGAAGTTTTAAAGGAAGAGCAATTAAAGGGGCAAGGAAAAGAATGTTTAAAGATATTAGAAAAGATATTTTTAAAGAAAATATAGATTACACTTATCTTTCATTAGTTTCTAAAAAAACTAATGTAGGAGTTATAGGTGGAGGTAAGGTTGGGTATATTAAAGCTAAAAATTTTTTGGCTAAAAATTGTAATGTTGAAGTATTATCTTTAGATTTTATTAAAGAATTTAAGGAACTAGAAAATATTAAGCTTATAAAAAATAGCTATTATAAGGATTTTATAAATAACAAGCATATAGTTATAATAGCAACTAATAATAAAGAGTTAAATGAAAAAATTAAAAAAGATTGTGATAAAGCTTATAAGATATATATATATGTAGAAGATTATTTAGAGAGTATGGCAATAGCACCTGTACAAAGAAGTTTAAATAATATAAGCTTTGCTGTAAATACTAATTATGGTAATCCAAAGGGCTCACTAATACTTGCAGAAAAAGTTATTGAAGTTTTAAAGGAATATGATGAATTTATTGGATTTTCTTCATTAGTTAGAAAATCAGCTAAAGCTATAACTGAAAATAAAAGTGATATAATTAATTTTGTATGTAGTGAAGATTTTAAATATATTTATGAAAAGAAAAAAGATAAATTAGTTTTAGAAATGTTTTTTAAAAAAGAAGTTATAAATAAAATATATAGGAATTTATAGGAGATATTTATGGAGATAATAATCGCAACTAGAAAAAGCAAATTAGCTCAAGTTCAAGCTGATAGAGTTATACAACTTATTAAAGAAAAAAATAATATAGATTCTAAAAAATTATTAGTTGTAACTGAAGGAGATAAAAGGTTAGATGTAACCTTAGATAAAATAGGTGGTAAAGGTTTATTTGTTAAAGAAATAGAGTATGCTTTATTAAATAAAGAAGCTCATGCTGCAGTTCACAGTATGAAGGATGTACCTTTTCAGCTACCAAGTGGATTTGAACTTGTTGCAATTCCTGAAAGAGAAGATATAAGAGATGTATTTGTATCTAGAAATAATATTCATTTTGAAGAATTAAAAGAAGGAGCTGTTATAGGAACTAGTAGTATTAGAAGAGCTGCAATGCTTAAAAATTTAAGAAAAGATTTAAATATAGTTCCTATAAGAGGAAATGTTCAAACTAGACTTCAAAAAATGGAAAGTGAAAATATGGATGGAATTATTTTAGCAGCAGCTGGATTAAAAAGATTAAATATGGAAAGCTATATTACAGATTATTTTGATCCTAAAATATTTTTACCTGCCATAGGTCAAGGGGCTTTAGGTATAGAAGCTTTACACAATGGAGAATATAATTCCTGTTTGAAAAAATTAGATAATAAAGAAGTACGAATAGCAGTGGAAGCTGAAAGAGGCTTTATGAAGGAATTAAATGGTGGATGTCATAGCGTAATAGGTGTTTATTCTGAAATTAAAGACAATGATTTATATATGATAGGTACCTTTGATATAGGAAACGGGAAAATAGTAAAGAAAGATATATTAGGAAATAAAGATAAGCATATTGAAATTGGTATTAAGTTAGCAAAGGAAATAATGAAAGGATAATAAAATGAGTAAGGTTTATATTATTGGCACAGGACCAGGAGATGAAGAGTTATTAACTTTAAAAGCGGTAGAATCTTTAAAAAAATGCACAGCAGTTTTATATGATAGATTAGTTTCAAATAATATATTAAATTACTTAAATGAAGATTGTGAAATATATTATTGTGGAAAAGAACCAGGATCTCATTATAAAACTCAAGAGGAGATTAATAATTCTTTAGTTGAATTAGCTAAGAAAGGTCATATAGTTGGTAGGATAAAAGGTGGAGATCCTTATGTTTTTGGAAGAGGTGGAGAAGAGGTATTAGCTTTAATAAATGATAATATTGAATTTGAAGTTATTCCAGGTGTAACATCTCCTATATCTGTTTTAAATTACGCAGGTATTCCAATTACACAAAGAGGAATGGCTCAAAGTTTTCATATAGTTACAGGTATGACTGCTGGAGTACAAAATATAAATTGGGAAGCTCTTGCAAAGGAAAAAGGAACCTTAGTCTTTATGATGGGCCTTAATAACCTTAATGAAATAATCAAAAACTTAATTGATAATGGTAAAGATGAAGATACAAATATTGCTGTTATAATGAGAGGAACTTCTTCAAAACAAAAGAAAGTAGTAGGAACATTAAGGAATATTCAAGAAAAAGTTAAAGAAGCTAAATTAAAATCCCCATGTATTATAGCTATTGGAGAAGTTATTACTTTAAATGATAAACTTAATTGGTATGAGAAAAAGCCATTATTTGGTTTAAATGTTTGTGTAACACGATCAAGGGAACAATCATCTAATTTAAAAAAGAAATTGAGAGAATTAGGAGCTGAAGTTACAGAGATTAATTCAATAAAAATAGAATCTACTAAAGAGAATTTAGATGAAATAAAAGATAAACTTTCATATTATGACCATATTATATTAACTTCAGTTAATGGTGTTAATATGTTCTTTGATTACTTAATAGAAAACAAAATAGATATAAGAATATTAAAAGCTAAATTTTCAGTAGTTGGTAAGGCTACAAGAAAAGCTCTTGAAAAAAGAGGAGTTCAAGCCTTTATTATGGGAAGAGAGTTTATTGGAGAAGGCTTATTTAAAGCCTTAAAACCACATTTAATAGAAGGGGAAAAAGTATTACTTCCTTGTTCTTCAGAAAGTAGAAGTTATTTAAAAGATGAAATAGAAAAATTAGGGCTAGTAGTGGATAGAATTCATACATATAACACAGTTTGTGGAAAAGTAAAAAATGAAAAAGCCTTTGAAGAGGTTGATTATATTCTATATACTAGTCCAAGTACAGTAAATAATATGATAAATTTATTTGGAATTGAAAAGATTAAAGAAAAGTACAGTATAGCTATAGGGCCACAAACCTTTAAAGCATTAAAAGAAAATGATATTAATGGCTATACTTGCAGAAAACATTCTGAAGATGGTTTCTTAGAGGAAATAGTAGAGATATATAAAGCAAATAAAGAAAGTAAAGGTGAATAAAATGATAAATAGGGGAAGAAGATTAAGAGCAACAGCAGCTATTAGAGATTTAGTAAGAGAAAATATATTAACTTCAAATGATTTTATATTCCCAATATTTGTTATTGAAGGTGATAATAAAAAAGAAGAAATATCATCTATGAAAGGAAATTATCATTGGTCAATTGATAGACTTCCAGAAATAATTAATGAAGTTGAAAAAAATAATATTAAAGGGATAATTCTGTTCGGAATTCCAGATCATAAGGATGATTGTGGTTCAGAAAGTTATAATGATAATGGAATTGTACAAAAAGCCATAAGAAAAGTAAGAGAAATTTCTAAAGATTTATATATAATTGCTGATGTTTGTATGTGTCAATATACTAGTCATGGACATTGTGGAATATTAAATGGAAATGAAGTAGATAATGATAAAACTCTTGAAGTATTAGGAAAGATATCTTTATCTTATGCAAGGGCAGGTGCAAATATGGTAGCACCTTCTGACATGATGGATGGAAGAATAGGATATATAAGAGAAGCTTTAGATAAACATAATTATGAAAATGTAGCTATAATGAGTTATGCTGCTAAGTATTCTTCTGCTTTTTATGGACCTTTTAGAGAAGCAGCTCATTCTGCTCCTCAATTTGGTGATAGAAAAACTTATCAAATGGATCCAGCAAATTCTGAAGAAGCCATAAAAGAAATAGAGTGGGATATTAAAGAAGGTGCAGATATAATTATGGTTAAGCCTGCAATGTCTTATTTAGATATTATTAGAAGGGCGAAGGAAAAAGTAAATGTACCTATTTGTGCATATAACGTTAGTGGAGAATTTGCAATGGTTAAGGCAGCTGCAGAAGCAGGATTAATAAATGAAAAATCAGTTGCCTTAGAGATGTTACTTTCTATGAAAAGAGCTGGAGCTGATATGATAATAACATACTTTGCTTTAGATGCTGTAAGATGGTTAAAGGAGAATTAAGCTATGAGAAATGATGTAATATTCCATGAATCTAAGAAATATATGCCTGGCGGAGTTAATTCTCCAGTTAGATCTTATAAAAATACTGGAATGACACCACCAATTATAAAAAGTGGTAAGGGAGCAATAATAGTAGATGAAGAAGGTAAAGAATATATAGATTTTGTATTGGCATGGGGTCCTATGATATTAGGTCATTGTGATAAAGATGTAATAAAAGCAATTAAAGAAACATCTGAAAGTGCAATAGCTTTTGGAGCACCAACAGAATTAGAGCTTATTATGTCTAAATTTTTATGTAAAAACTTAGAGAATATTGATATGGTAAGAATGGTTAATTCAGGAACAGAAGCAACAATGAGTGCTATAAAGCTTGCAAGAGGTTATACTAAAAAGAATAAAATAATAAAATTTGCTGGATGTTATCATGGGCATTTTGATGGATTTTTAGTAGAGGCAGGCTCAGGAGTGCTTACTAATGGGATACCAGGCTCTTTAGGAGTACCAGAAGATAGTATAAAAAACACTTTGATTGGAGTTTACAATGATAAAGAAAGTATAAAAAACTTATTTGATAATTATGGTGATGACATAGCAGGAGTAATTATAGAGCCAGTTGCAGGTAATATGGGAGTAATTAAAGCAGAAGAGGAATTTATGAATCTTTTAAGAGAGCTATGTGATAAATATGGTGCTTTATTAATTTTTGATGAAGTAATGAGTGGCTTTAGAGTTTCCTTTAAAGGTGCACAAAAATTATTTAGTGTTAAGCCAGATTTAGTTACATATGCTAAGATAATTGGTGGAGGTCTTCCATGTGGTGCCTATGGTGGTAAAAAAGAAATAATGGAAGGTTTATCACCCTTAGGAGAAGTCTATCAAGCTGGAACTATGTCAGGAAATCCAATAGTTATGGCTGCTGGAATAGCAACATTAAATAAAATAAAAAAGAATAAAGAAGAATACTATGAAAAGATTAATTACTTAGGCAAGTTATTAGAAGATGGAATAATAGAAATAGCAAAGGAAAAGAAAATTCCCCTTACTATTAATAGAGAAGGTGGAATGTTTACTATTTTCTTTACAAATTTAAAAGAAATAAAAAAATATGATGATGTTAAGACTTGTAATGAAGAAATATTTAAAAAGTATTTTAAACATATGATAGAAAATGGAATTAATATACCACCTTCACAATATGAAGCACTATTCTTAAGTGTTGTTCATACCGAAGAGCATATTAATAAATTCTTAGAAGCCTTCAGAAGTTTTAACATATAAAAGAGAGGTTTTATGGCAAAAGCAATTATAATTGTTTCTTTTGGAACAACTAATTTAGATGGCTTAAAAGTAATGGAAGACTTTGAAGATGAAATAAGGGAATATTTTAATGGAAGGTATAAGGTATGTAAAGCCTTTACTTCTAGAAGTATAGCAAATATTTTATTTAATAAACATGGGAAAATAGTACCTAGATTAGAAGAGGTACTATTTAATTTAAGTAATGACGGATACAGAGAAGTATATATCCAGCCTTTACATATAATTGAAGGTAGGGAGTATTTATCTATTTTAAATACTATAAAAGAATACAGTTACTCCTTTTTAAAACTAACTTTAGGAAATGTTATTATGGGGAATAATGAAAATGAAATTATAGAAGGATGTAATTTAATAGTTGATTCAATGGAAAAAGAATTAGATAAAAATCAAAATCTAGTTTTAGTAGGACATGGTTCTAAAACTATAAATACAGAAAGCTATAATTACTTAAGAAATATTTTTATGGAAAGAGGATTTAAAAATGTTTTCTTAGGAACTTTGGAAGGTGAAAAGAAAAAAGATGAAATATTAAAAGAACTTATAAAAAATGAAATTACTGATATTTCATTATTGCCTATACTTATGCTTCCAGGAAATCATATTGTAAGAGATATTTTTGGAGGTAAGAATTCTTGGCAAAGCATATTTCTAGAAAATAATATTTCAGTAAATCCTATAAAGAAATCTCTTTTAGAGTATACTATTATAAGAGAGTTTTATCTTTGTTTAATAAGTAGTAATATTAGATAAAATAAACTTTTAATTGCAAAACTTTATTTTTCGTAATAAAATGTTTTAGGTAAAAAATAAGTAACCTATGAAAATATAAGGATGATGTAGTGGGGTGTATCATGTACAGTAAAGAAATTAGCAGCTTAGCCCATTCAGCTGAGGTTAAAAGTAATTTATTAAAAAGTAGTAAAGCAAAGTACATTATAAGTGCAATGCTTGGAAGCTTATTTGTAAGCTTAGGTATTATGCTTATTTATTCAATTGGTGGAATTATGCATCATAATGAAGTAAATACATATAAAATTCTTATGGGAGCATCTTTTGGAGTAGCACTTAGTTTAGTTTTAATGGCAGGAGGAGATTTATTTACTAGTAATGCCATGATTATGACTATGGGTGCTTTAGAAAAAACTGTAACTTGGATAGATGCAATTAAGATTTGGTTTGCAAGTTGGATTGGTAATATACTAGGAGGTATACTTGGTGCAGTCTTATTTGTTAGTGCAGGTCTAACAAGTGGAAAAAGTGATTACATAGGAGAGTTTATTGTTAGTAATGCTTTGGCTAAGATAAATACTCCAGCAGAACAATTAATAATAAAGGGAATATTGTGTAACATATTAGTTTGTTTAGCAGTGTGGATGTGTTATAAATTAAAAGAGGAAACAGCTAAAATATTAATGATATTTTGGTGTTTATTTACTTTTATAACAGCAGGCTTTGAACATAGTGTTGCAAATATGAGCTTTTTAGCTATGGGATATTTAATAGATCCTTCAACAATAACCTTAGGAGGATATGCATACAATATTATTTTAGTTTCCATTGGTAACTTTATTGGTGGAGTGTTATTCTTAGCTTTACCATATTATTTTATTACAAGTGGAAAAGAGAAAAACTAAAAATGAAAAATTAAGGAGAAACTCCTAAAGGAGTTTCGAAAAAATTGTAATTTGGAACAAATTACTTCAATAATTTTTCATTTTACATTCTACATTTTTAAAGGAGTTGTCTTAAGACAACTCCTTTCTATACTTCAAAAACCCAGCCTTCTGGTCCTTCAATATCACCAAATTGAATTCCACAAAGAATTCTATAAAGCTCTTTTGTTATAGGACCTACTTCCTTTTCACTATAGAAAACATGAAGTTTATCTTTATATTCTATTCCGCCAATTGGAGTTATTACAGCAGCTGTACCACAAGCCCCAGCTTCTTTAAACTCATCAAGATTATCAACATAAACATCTCTTTCATAAACAGGCATTTTTAAATAATCTCTAGCTATATCCATTAGAGAGTATTTAGTTATACTTGGTAAAATTGATGGTGATTTTGGTGTAACAAATTCATTGTTTTTAGTTATACCAAAGAAATTAGCAGCACCAACTTCTTCTATTTTAGTATGAGTTGCAGGATCTAAATAAATACAATCTGCAAAACCTCTTTCAGCAGCTAATAGATGAGGATGTAATGAAGCAGCATAGTTTCCACCAACTTTTTGTCCACCTGTACCTTGTGGAGCTGCTCTATCATAATCAGCAATCATAAAGTTACATGGTGATAAACCTTCTTTAAAATATGGACCAACTGGAACAGCAAATACTGAAAATATGTATTCAGGTGCAGGCTTAACTCCAATATTATCTCCAACTCCTATCATAAATGGTCTTAAATAAAGTGTTGCTCCAGATCCATATGGAGGAACATAATGCTCATTAGCTTTTACAACTTGCATACAAGCATCTATAAATTTTTCTACGGGTATTTCTGGCATAAGAAGCTTTCTTGTGCTTTCATTCATTCTATTAGCGTTTCTATCAACTCTAAATAATTGAATTTTACCATCTTTTCTTCTATAAGCTTTTAACCCTTCAAAACATTGTTGACCATAATGTAAAGCAGTAGATGCTTCACTTATTTTTAACATATTGTCTTCTGTAAGTTTACCTTCGTCCCATTTTCCATCTTTCCAAACTGATATATATCTATAGTCAGTTTTAATATAACTAAAACCAAGGTTATTCCAATCAATATTAACACTTTTATTCATAAATTTTACCTCCAGTTTGTGATTTTATATATTATTTTACCACTTGTTAACAAAATAATAAACTTTTTAATAAAAAAATATAAAATTTATTTTATATTGAAGTTTTTAATGAAAAAATATATATTGTAGTTAGGTAAAATATTATGTTAATGAAATTTAATATAATTAAAAATTTTTTAGATAGAAAGGGAGTGTATTAAATATGAAAAAAGAAATTATTTCAACAAGCAATGCTCCATCAGCAATTGGACCTTATTCACAAGGAATCAAAATAGGAGATATGATATTTACATCAGGACAAATACCAGTTAATCCATCTACAGGAGAAGTTGTTACAGAAATTAAAGCAGCTACAAAGCAATCCTTAGAAAATGTTAAGGCCATTTTAGAAGCAGCTGGTAGTAGCTTAGAAAAAGTAGTAAAGGTAGTAGTATTTATTAAAGATATGAATGATTTTGCTCAAGTTAATGAGGTTTACGGAGAATATTTTATAGAAAATCCACCAGCAAGAAGTTGTGTAGAAGTTGCTAGACTACCAAAAGACTGTGTAATTGAAATAGAAGCAATAGCTACTTTATAGGTAATAGTGAATAGTGAATAGGGAATATGTAATAGGGAAGAGGGAATAGTTAAGAGTTAATTGTTGGAAGGTTGTTAATAAAAGTTAATTTTTATTAAGCCCATTTTTAATTTATTAATGGTTTTGCCAAGCAAAACAACCAAATCTCTTACTTATTACCTATTCACTCTTACTTAATAGAAACTCTTACTTCTTACCTTTTAACTATTACTTATTTTTAGTTTCAGTTAAGTTTTTCCAATATCTTTTCGGCATCATTCTTTTTTGAAGTTTTGGATTAGTTCTTTCTTTTATAGCAGTAGATTTAAAGTAATTTTTCCAAAGGTCTTCAAATTCATCATTGTAATTTTTTAGAGAATTATAAATCTCTTCATTCATCTCTATTATTTCCCAGGAAACTTTATTGTAAATAGAGGCTATATTTCTTTTAGTATCATGTATAATCCAATATTCATTAGAAAATCTTCTTTCAAAGTGAGGAGAAATAAGCTCCAGTATATTATTATCAGGTTCAATAGATGAATATAAAAATTTATTGTTAATTAAAGAAAATCTAACAAAGCCAGTAAATCTATGAGATTCTAGTGTTACTTTTCTTTCAATTAAATTAACTTCACGAACAACATCTAAATATAGGTGTTTATGAATATCGCTTCCAAGATTAAAAGCAGTTTTTAAATACTTGTAACATATCATACCTTTATTTATATTATTTGATAAGTAAAGGGTATATATTTTCTTTAAAGCAAGAGGATCAATTTTTATTACAATAGCATCTTTAACTTTTTCATACTTTTCCATATCAGTTTCTAAATATTTTACTGTAGTTAGCATATCAACATTAGTATAATTATCCGTATCTATTGAAGTTACTTGATTTTTTGAATAAAAAGCATAATAAATTGCAGTTAAAAAACCTTGAAAAGAATCTTCATATATTAATTTCAACATTTTCTCACCACCTTATATTTCACCAGTTATAGAAGTATTTTTATCCTTAGGTAGAACTATAGGCTTACTATCAGGAAGAAAAATATTATTTTTAGATTTACTGTAGATATTATCAAAGAAAGACATTTGCTCTGAATTATCATCATCAATCTTTGGCTTATCCATATAAAGTAATCTTGTTCTTATGTTTTCATCATTAAAGGATACATCTCCGTAATACTTACCTCTACATGTAATAAAATACTTGGCTCTTTTTAAGACTACACCGATTTTTTTTAAGTCCTCAAAGGAAAGAGAGTGAACTCTTCTAGCAATGAGTATTTTTCTTGCTGAGCGAAGTCCTATACCAGGAATTCTAAGTAGTTCATCATAGGATACCTTATTTACTTCCATAGGGAAATTATTAATATTATTTAAAGCCCATGAAGTCTTAGGATCAAAATTTAAATCAAAATTTTCATTTTCATCTTTTAGCAATTCCTTTGCTTTAAAACCATAAAATCTTAATAACCAATCTGCTTGATAAAGTCTATGTTCTCTAACTAGGGGTGGATGTATTATGTCAGGTAAAGCCTTTTCATTTTTAACAACAGGAACATAGGCAGAGTAATAAACTCTTTTTAAATCAAATTTATTATATAAGTTTTCTGATAAATTTAATATTTTATAATCGCTTTCTGGGGTAGCACCTACAATAAGTTGTGTACTTTGACCACCAGGAACAAATAATGGAGTAGATCTTATATTTCTTTTTAAATCTTTATTTTCAATTATAGAATTTTTAATAATACCCATTGGAGCTAAAATGTTTTCTTTAGTTTTTTGTGGTGCAAGGAGCTTTAAGCTTGAAGCTGAAGGAAGCTCTATATTTACACTCATTCTATCTACATACTTTCCAGCTTCTTTTATTAAGGTTTCATCTGCACCAGGTATAGCTTTTAAATGAATATATCCATTAAAATTTTCATCTATACGAAGTTTTTTAACTACAGAAAGTAAAAGTTCCATAGTGTAATTAGGATTTTTAAAAATTGCAGAACTTAAGAAAAGTCCTTCAATATAATTTCTTTTATAAAAATTAATAGTTAATTCTACAACTTCTTCAGGAGTAAAGGCAGCTCTTGGAACATCTTTAGACGAAGCATTAATACAATATTTACAGTTATAAATACAGTAATTAGTCAATAAGATTTTTAAAAGAGAAATACATCTCCCATCTGCAGCAAAGCTATGACATATACCACTACTTTCAGCATTTCCTAAGCCATTATTAGTATTTTTTCTGTTAGATCCTGAAGAAGAGCAGGAAACATCATATTTAGCAGCTGCTGAAAGGATATTAAGTTTTTCTTTTATATTCATAAAACCACCTACCTAAAGTACTTTATTTAATTATATCGAACGAATGTTCTCAATTCAATATAAATATGTAATATTGAATTAAGTATAATAAAGGTGTATATTAATATTTCTATAATTATTTTTACATTTTGCTTGAAATATGTATAATGTATTTTATAATAATTATTGCTAAAGAATTATTGGAATGAAAGGAAGATTAATATGAAAAAATCTATTAAGATTACTGCTTTAGTTTGTAGCTTAATATTAGTTTGTGGTCTTTTTGCAGGATGTAAGAAAAGTGATAAGAAAACTATAAATGTATTAAACTACGGTGAAAACATAGCAGAGGGAATAATAAAAGAATTTGAAGAAAAGTATAATGTAAAAGTTAACTATAAAACCTTTGATGATATGGAAACAATGTACATAGAAGTTGCTTCAGGTAAGACAAAATGGGATGCTGTTTTAGTAGCTGATTATATGGCTGATAGAATGATACAAGAAGGGTTACTTCAAAAAATAGATAAGGATAAAATTCCTAATTTAGAACAAATGAATGAAAGTGACATGGGGCAGCCTTTTGATCCAAATAACGAATATACTGTACCATATATGAATGGAACTATAGGAATTATATATAATAAGGATTTAGTAGATGAGCCAGTTAACAGTTGGGATATAATGTGGAATGAAAAATATAAAAAACAAATTTTCGTTTTAGATGCTCAAAGAGATGCTATTGGAATGGCATTAAAAAAGCTAGGATATTCATTAAATTCAACTGATGAAAAAGAGTTAGAAGAAGCAAAAGAATTATTAATCAAACAAAAACCATTAGTTTTAAAATATGGTGCTGATGAAGTTAAAGATTTAATGACTTCAGGAGAAGCAGCTATTGCTATGATATGGTCAGGTGAAGGATTAACTCTAGCTGATGAATATGAAAATTTAGAATATGTAATTCCTAAAGAAGGAGCTAACTATTGGTTAGATTCTTGGGCAATACCTGCAAATGCTAATGATAAGGCAACAGCTGAAGAATTTATTAATTTTGTAAGTGATAAAGATAATGCTTATAAAATTGCTGAAGAAATAGGATACACCACTCCTAATAAATTAGCTATGGAAGAGCAACCAGAAGAAGTAAGAAATAATAAGGGGGCATATATGCCTAAAGATGTAATGGATAGATGTGAAATTTATCAATATTTACCACAAGATAAGCTTAAACTATATGAAGAAGTTTGGAATACAGTAAAAACAGCTGATTAATTAATTTTTAATAAAAAATTTAATTAATATTAAGTAAAGTTAATGGAATATTAAAGCTAATAATAGTATAATATTAATAACATCTATTAAGAATATAGGAGCTGATTAATACTATGGATAGAATTATAGATTTTAATGAGATAAAGAATAGAGTAAATGATAAAGATGTAGATAAATTTGAATCATATATTTATAACTTGTATTATGATATGTCTTCTGGAAAGTTAAATATGTCAGACTTTACAAAAAAAATGATGGAATATATGGAAGAAAACAACATATCTCAAGATAAGTTCCTAAAGATGCAAACTAAGCTTATGGAAAGGTATGGATTTGATGCCTCAGGTTTAGAAGAACAACTTAAGACATTAGGATTAAATAATGTTATTCCAGGTGCAGAAGATGTTGAAAAAATAAGAAAGAATATGAGCTTTCAAGAAAAATATAAGGATAGGTTAAGAGTTTCAACAGTCAATAATTATTATATTTCTAATGAAAAAAATAACTTAAAAATCTTAACAGAAAACGAAGAAGTTATATTAACAAGTGAAGGTAAAATAGACTTAACTGATATCGAGTTAAATGAATTTTTATGTTCTTATAAGAAGGTAGTAAATGATAAAAACTTAGTTATTACTATCTGTGAAAATGTTAAAGAATATGAATACTAAAATTGCTAAAAAATATATTTATTTTCTTAGATTATAGTTTATAATAAATAAGGTATGAAATTAATCATGCCTTATTTTTATGATTAAATAGAACAAATTTAGAAAAAAATTATTAAATAGATACAAATGTAGGAGGATATAAATGAGTGTATTAACAGTTAAAGATATGAGCCATGGCTTTGGAGATAGAGCTATTTTTGAAGATGTGTCCTTTAGATTATTAAAGGGAGAACATGTTGGTTTAATTGGAGCAAATGGTGAAGGTAAATCAACTTTTATGAATATAGTTACAGATAAACTTATGCCAGATGAAGGTAAAGTTATTTGGTCAAATAACGTTAGAGTTGGATATATGGATCAACATGCAGCTTTAGAAAAAGGACAAAGCATTAGAGATGCATTAAGAGATGCCTTTAAATATCTTTTTGATTTAGAAACAGAAATGAATTCTCTTTATGAAAAAATGGGAGATTGTACACCAGAAGAATTAGAAAAAATGTTAGATAGAACTGCAGTTATTCAAGATTTATTAGATCATAATGGATTTTATATTATAGATGCAAAGGTAGAAGAAGTTGCTAAAGGACTTGGACTGTTAGATTTAGGTTTAGAAAGAGATGTAGATGATTTATCAGGTGGACAAAGAACTAAGATACTTTTAGGTAAGTTATTGCTTCAAAATCCAGATATATTACTTCTAGATGAGCCTACTAACTATTTAGATGAAGAACATATTGAATGGCTTAAGAGATATCTTCAAAATTACGAAAATGCATTTATTTTAATTTCTCACGATATACCATTCTTAAATTCAGTAGTTAACTTAATTTACCATGTAGAAGAAAGAAAACTAACAAGATATGTTGGAGATTATTATGAGTTTAAGAGATTATATGATGAAAATAAAAAGAGGTTAGAAGCAGCTTATGAAAAGCAACAAAAGGAAATAGCTAGATTAGAAGACTTCGTTGCAAGAAATAAGGCAAATGTTGCAACAGCTAATATGGCTAAGTCTAGACAAAAGAAATTAGATAAGATGGAAGTTATAGAACTTTCAAAAGAAAAACCAAAGCCAGAGTTTAACTTTAAAATTGCAAGAACTTCAGGAAAGACTATATTTGAAACTAAGGATTTAGTTATAGGATATGATTCACCTCTTACAAAGCCATTAAATCTATATATGGAAAGAGGACAAAAAATAGCTTTAGTTGGAGCAAATGGACTTGGTAAATCTACATTATTAAAAAGCTTACTTGGAAAGATACAACCTTTAAGTGGAGAAGTTCATTTAGGAGATTATCAACACATTGGATACTTTGAACAAGAAGATAGAGAAAAAAATACAAATACTTGTATAGAAGAAGTGTGGCAGGAGTTTCCAAGCAAAACTCAATATGAAATAAGAGCAGCTCTTGCTAAATGTGGATTAACTACTAAGCAATTAGAATCAAAGATAATGGTATTATCAGGTGGAGAAGCGGCAAAGGTAAGACTATGTAAGATATTAAATACAGAAACAAATATATTAATCCTTGATGAGCCTACAAACCACTTAGATGTAGATGCAAAAGAAGAATTAAAGAGAGCATTAAAAGAATATAAGGGATCAATATTACTAGTATCCCACGAACCAGAATTCTACAGAGATGTAGTAACAGAAGTATGGAATTGTGAGGATTGGACTACAAAAATCGTGTAAGGATTTAGTGAATAACTAAGAAGTAAATTTAATTAATAACTAAGAAGTAAAAGTGAAGAGTTGTGGAGAAATTCAATCTGAATTTCTTTTGACTGTTGAAGGGGCTATCGCACTAAAAATTAGTGTGATAGCCCCTTAATTAATAATTAATACCTGCTTCTTTTATATTATTTATATCATTTTGAGAACATGGAGTAATTGCATAAGTCATTTTACAATTTGGACAAACAGTTACAAAAGTCTCCATTGTAATACCCTCTCCACATGAGCATTTTATTGAATAAGGAGTATCTAGCTTTAAATTTGCTTTTCCTTTTTCTCTTAATCTATCAACAATTGCTTTTCCATCTTTATTACTTGTTCCACAACCACAACTCATATTTTTGACCTCCTAAAGTCTTAATTAATAGCATTCTTATTAAGAATTATACACTAAAATATTTAATTAGTATGTAACAATAGTTACCGAATTCTAATAGAGTTTTTTTAAATAATAAAAAACCTTACAGTAAGAGTAAGGCTTTTGTTTTGGTTGCGGGAGCAGGACTTGAACCTACGACCTTTGGGTTATGAGCCCAACGAGCTACCAACTGCTCCATCCCGCGATATTAAGTTTACATTTAGGCTTAGCTAACTTGTATCCTTAGTATATGACTAGTAAACATTAATGTCAAAATCATATAACATCATATTAGGGCATAGGAGAACAAGAGGTATCTTAGAGTGTGGTATCATGTTAAATGCTATAAAATAAGAAATTTAACTTAAAGCGAATATCTGTAAGTCTATTTAATAAGTGTATAATAATATTATAAATAAGTTTTTTAGTAAACTTATTTATAATTTTAAAATTACTTAAGGAGAATGAGAGGAGAGAAAATATGCAAAAAGGAGTTATTGTAACTGGTGGAGCACATGGAATTGGAAAACAAATATGTTTAGATTTTTTATCTGCTGGATATAACGTATGCTTTATGGATATTGATGAAAAGCTATCAAGTGAATTTGCAAATGAACATTCAAATTTATTTTATTACTGTGGTGATGTAGCAAACAAAAATAGTTTAAAGGCATTTGTTGAATTTTCAATGGAGAAGCTACAAAGAATTGATGTTCTTGTAAATAATGCTTGTAGGGGTAATAATGGTATCTTATCTAATTTAAATTATGATGGCTTCGATTATGTACTTTCAGTAGGATTAAAAGCTCCATATGAATTAAGTCGTCTATGTAAGGATGAACTGATAAAGAATAAAGGCAGAATTATAAATATTGCTTCATCAAGAGCTTTTCAATCAGAGCCAGATAGTGAAGCTTATGCAAGTGCAAAGGGGGGCATAGTTGCTTTAACACATGCCTTAGCTATTTCCTTAGGACCACATGTGTTAGTTAATTGTATAGCACCTGGTTGGATTAATGTTAGTGATGGTGAAAATTATACTGAAACAGATAAAGCTGCAATTCCAGCAGGAAAGGTTGGAAATACAAAGGATATTTCCAGTATGGTAATTTATCTTTGTAATCAAGATTTTATTACAGGAGAAACAATAACAATTGATGGTGGTATGAATAAAAGAATGATATATCATGGTGATTGGAATTGGCAATATAATAAATAATGATAACTATAAGAGTTAGCAGAGGCTAGCTCTTTTTATTATAAACAAATAGTTATAGCTCGTGCCTTTCATCCATTAATTACCCTATCCTTTGCAGTAAGAAATGTTATCATATTTTTTGCATGTAAAATATATGTAAAGTATTGTAGTTAATACTTTCATATGTTATATTATTTTTGTTATTGTAAATAATTAATTAACTTTCGTTTTATACATACAATAAATAGAAATAATAGTCACAATTACACAGTCTTATATAAATATATATTTATATAAGTAAGTATATCAATAATACTTCAAAAACTCATACAATAGAGTACATATTTTAATTAAGTTTTTACTAAATAAAATATCCTTAATATCTATATCTAAAAAATATCCGCAATGTTGCAAGTGCTTTATGGTTTCGATTTCACCCACATTACACCAATAGCCACCTCTGACCATTTGCCAGCCTTTGGCTTTCATCATTTTTATAGTTTGGTGGTTTTCCCAACGATCCTCTTCTTCGAGAGAAGAAACGAGAAAAGATTCTTTTTCAATTACACTAACAGGGGGATGTAATTTAGTCCATACAGCTCCTTTATCGCTAAAGTGTTCATTAAATCTTCTGTCAGGATCAATGGTCTTTCCTACATAATAATAACCATCTTTCAGTGCTAACGTATAGATATATATCTGATAAGTCATTGCTTTTCAATGTGTTTATTTGTCTTATGTGCATTGTCTCTCTCGTGAACGGGAATATCCAAATGTACATTCAACGCAAATATAAGCAAAGAATTAATGTGACCTAATATTTGGCATTACAGATTTTTATTATAACTCTGGTATAGTTTACGTTCCATAGAAATCTCCCATAGGTAGTTACCTACCTGTGGATTCCCCTCCTTTTATCTTTTCAATTTTGCGCCATAATCAAAAAGCGTAAATGTATGGAAATAATTACTCTGGATCATCAAGTATATCAAGACTTGGTAACTCGAATTAATCGGATTTCCGATTATGTATTTAAAAAAGAAGCAGTACGTGTAGAAGAGCCTGAAATATGGCTGACAAGTGAGGAACTTGCCGAACTTCTTAAAATTAGTACAAGAACTCTTCAGCGTATGCGAAAAGAACGAACCATTCCTTATTGCATGATACGAAGTAAATGCCTGTATCGTTTCTCCGATGTGGAAAAATGTATTGCACAACGTATTGTCAGCTGTAATCCGCAGACACTGGATGAGTTTAGAAAAAGTTATAGAACTACTAATGAATCTATTTCCCGATGAATACTCCACTTGATACAACCACTTTTGAAAATTGGATGCGGCAAATCATGGAACGCTTCGACCGGAACGAGCGACTGCTCGCCTCGCTCACGGGCAAGGAACTCAAAGAGGTGAAATACCTCGACGGGGAACGGCTGCTCGACAATCAGGACTTGTGCGAATTGCTCAATACGAGTAAACGCTCCATCCAGCGTTACCGCAGTTCGGGGACGCTGAAATACCGGATGCTCTGGCACAAGGTCTATTACAAGGAATCGGACGTGCAGGAATTTTTGAGAACCCATTTCAACGTGTTCGAGCAGAAAAAGGGAGCAAAGGGCGGAAAGGGATAACGCCACAAACTTCCATGCGGAAGCCACAAGCTGCCACGCCCTCCGCCATCCATTGCGGAACGGTTCACAGCCCTTACTTTCGCTGCGGAACAATTCCATTAACAATTAATAAAAGACCAACTTATGGCACAAAAAAAGAATCAGAAGAACGAAAAGGATGTGCTGATTGTCCGGGATGAGAAGACCGGGGAAATCAGCGTGGTTGCCGGGCTGAAAAGCGACGGCACGCCTAAGACAACGGCTGCCACGGAAGCTAACAAAGGAAATTTCTTGCAGTTCGACAAGAACAGCAACGCATTGGACAGCTTTCTGGACAATTTCTTCCGGCAATGCAAGGAGCCGAAACGCTTCGGCTTCTACCGTGTGGCGGCAGATACCGTGGAACAGGTGTTGGACGTGTTCAAAGACCTGCTGAAAGACCCGGAAGCCAACAAGGACTTGCTCGCCCCTCACCGCGTGGATACACAGAAGTATGAAAAGCAGGAGGAACAGGCACAAACTGTTTCCGAAGAAGTCAAACCTGTCCCCAATGAATCCAATGAGTCCGGTGACCTCGACCCTTTCTGGCAAGCGGTTGAAGACCATTGGTTTCCTGACGAAAAAGAGTCCGGAAGGCAAGAACAGGCACAGACACAGGAACGTGTGCAGGCGCAAGAACAGACGCAAGACGGGCAATCCGCACAGGAGAAGCCCGATGAGAAAAAGCACGTGATAGACGAAAGCCGGATCGACTGGGCGGACATGAAAGAGGTGTACGGCATCGACCGTGCGGCACTCGAAGCGTCGGACGATTTGGAAAAGATGCTGGGTTACGGGAAATCGGGGCTT
>ERZ857882.1496-NODE-1496-length-27077-cov-4.597439_pt1 | contig 27077 bp, 23 predicted proteins | sample MGYA00519697_ERZ857882 | MGnify/ENA primary metagenome ERZ857882 (study PRJEB31778, sample SAMEA3449373) | human gut metagenome | biome: human gut; feature: human-associated habitat; material: faeces | place: United Kingdom | collected 2010/2012 ...
GCCCGCGGACATGTTCCCCCACACGGGCCATATCGAGACGGTTGTCCTGATGACAAAAATGTAAATAAATAATAAATAAAGATATAAAAAATAAATACAGATATATTGTAATTATTATTGATATTGATGCCGGTTTCCTGTATAATGACTACAGGGAAGCGGCCGTTTCGTGTATGCGAGGATAAAATGGCAAGAAAAAAATTTAAGACAACTGAACAGAAAATTCAAAACCTGCTTGCACAAGGGCGAGGTCAGGGAGAAGGCGCGGCCTATCAACCCTGGTTGCAAATAGGCGATTTTTCTTCTAAAGGGCGAGGGCACCGCATTCAGGACCATCGAACAGGAAGAATTCACCATCTGTTTTCTGATTTGGAAGCGCGATACTACTACATTCTCGCATGGTCAGACAATGTGCTCGATATTCGAGAGCAGTTCCCTTTACTACCTCGGACACAAACAGAAGAGATCGCGGCTATGCTTGGGTATGCACACCCCAAATCCCCGGGTGGTTCATGTAATGAAATCATGACTACCGACTTTCTGCTGACAGTCAAAGATCCAGATGCGAACGCTTCCACGCATTTGGAGGCCCGCTATGTCAAATACACTAAAGACTTGTCTGGAAAACGGACCTGTGAGAAATTGGAAATTGAACGCGCCTTTTGGGTCGCCCGAAATGTTCCCTTTAAAGTCGTAACAGAAAAAAGCATTGACATTGTTAAGGCAAAAAACATAGAAAAACTGCTGGGACACTACGCATTTCCGACACTTGGAAAAACCGCCGATGAGCTTGCAGAATGCTCGAAAACTCTCCTTTTAGAATTGATAGACAATCCCTACCAATCATTATCTTTCTGCGTTAGCTATCTTGACCGGAAGTTTGCGTGGAACGCCGGTGAGGCCTTAAACCTATTTTTCCATCTGTCGGCCCGCAAAGTTATACCTCTGCACATGGAAAATAAGCTTCTGCCCACCCAGCCGGTAGAACAGCTGGTAGATATACAGAAGTTGCAGGCCCAGATTGATCAGGAACGGAGGGTTCTGTATGTTTCAAATCCAGCCTAACGTCATTCTCAACATGCTTTCGTCAGAAGATACTGTACGTGTCCTTTATGTTGATAACGGAATTGTCGTGGTGATTTCTCTCGTTCGAAAGGATTCACTCCCCTATGAGCTTCAATATGATGAACTGCAGTGCGATATTGAAGAAGGACGGACGGTGATTCAAGCCGATTGCTCAGTTGCATTCGCTTTTGGATTTTCAGAAGCGCAGCAGCGAGCCATCGACCGTGCATGGGATGTAATCGGATTGTTCGTAACAGATATCCCGGATTGCTACGATTCGAAAATTCGTAGTCGCTTCCTCACTGCGAAATGTAAAGAAACCGGCCTGACTCGCACACAAATCCAACGCTATTTGTACCGCTACTGGGCTGGCGGAATGACCAAACATGCGCTTTGCCCGCAATACAACAAGCGAGGCGCACCTGGCAAGGCACGCCAAAGCACAAAACGCTTAGGACGGCCTATTCAATATCCCAGAAACAATCCCGGGCTACAGATTGGTCCCAAGGAGCGTGCTTTTATCAAAGAAGCCATAGAAAAGCATTATACGAAGCACACAAAATACAGCTTTCGATATGCTTACCAAGAAATGCTCAAGGCGCACTACACCGATACGGTGACAGGTACCTTGGCGGAGGCATACCCGACAGAAAATCAGTTCCGATATCACGCGCAACAATTTGTAGATGTAAAAAAACGCGTAGGATCAGTTGTCTATAACAAAGATATGCGGGGCATCACCGGATCTTCCCGTCAAGACGCCGATGGACCTGGGGATTTATACCAAATAGACACGACTATCGCAGATGTTTACTTGGTCGCCCACGATGACCGGCAGGCAATTGTCGGACGTCCGCAGCTATACTTTGTCACAGATGTGTTTTCGCGCATGATTGTCGGATTCTACACATGCTTGGAGTCCGCGTCATGGGATACTGCAAGAGCTGCGCTGCTAAACACATTTAGTGATAAAGTGCATTTGTGCCATCAATATGGGATAGAAATTACAGAGGACCAATGGCCCTGCAAGGGACTGCCGCGGGCATTGGCAGTAGACAACGGAGAACTGATCAGCAAGGCAAGCAATGCCATTATTGACGGGCTTGGCATTACGGTGAAAAATGAACCGGCATGGCGGCCAGATCTGAAAGGAATCGTCGAAAGTCGGTTTCGGCTATTGAATTTGGCTACAAAAGCAAAACTTCCCGGAAGTGTTCTTCCGGATTTTCAACAACGCGGCGCGCCTGATTATCGAATGGATGCCATCTTGACATTGACGGAATTTACGCAGGTCGTCATCCACTTTATTCTGGAACACAACAGCCGCTCGATGGGCCAGCATCCTCAACCGATGCCGGATCTATTAAAAGATAATGTCCCGCCGATTCCTCTTGCGCTTTGGCGTTGGGGAATCCGTTACCGGGCCGGCAACTTGCGGCAAGTGGCGCCTGAGTTACTGCAGATTGCCCTATCCCAGCGAGATCAGGCGACTGTTACTGCCAGAGGAATCAAATTTCATTCGCTCTACTATCAATGTCCCACGGCACTGACAGAAAACTGGTTCTCCAAAGCGCGCACGAAACACAGCTGGAAAATTGATATAGCCTATCAACCTAACGCCATGGACTGCATCTATTGGCTGAAGGGGAATGGGACACATGAGGTATGTGTGCGAACTGGAGATAGCAGCCAGCTCTATATTGGAAATACATTAGAGGAAATTGATTGGCTGCAGCAACAGCAAAAAATACAAAAGGCCGCCTACACGGATATCAGTCTGCAATCAAGCATAGACAGTAGCACGGCCATTGATGAGATAATTGCTAAAGCAGAAGCAGCAAAGAAGACAATTCCGCTTACACCTATAAGAAACAAATTGGGTGCAAGCGAGATTCGAAAAAATCGCAAAGCCGAGGCAGAAAAGCTGAAACGCAGATCAGCTTTGGCGCAAAACGAGATTGCCGCCCCAAATCTACAAAAAGACGCAGAACGTGAATGTGTTTCGTTGAAAAGCACATCCAGTTATGATTCCTTGTTCTCAGCCCTTTTAGACGAGGAGGATGATTGATGGTGAAATACCCTGCAGGCGCTTTGCAAGCCGACGCACAATATACACCGGCGCTCAGAGCCCTTTACCAGGGGAATCCGTGGATTGAAGCACTGCCAGACAGTTTATTTGATGCGGATCTATTTCATGCATTGCATAAAAAAATACCTTATCATGCGAATGAACGAACCCTGGATTGCCACACAAGAAAAGAATGTATCCAAGCGTTGCCCCATGTCTTTATTCCAATGGGCAAAACTGGCGAAATTGCCCGAAAAATCGATGCAGCTATTCGAGAGGGATATGTTGGCAGGAACCCATTAGACAGTTGCTGGAACAGGCAAATGGGACAACTGCAAAGTTGCATACACCATAGGGACAGCAGTTTTATCAGCATTCCCGGGTACAATGCAAGAGCAAGCGGTTTTTGCCTCGTCGGCGACTCTGGAATGGGTAAAACCTCGACGATCAATCATACCTTAGCCCTATATCCCCAAGTGCTGTTTCATCAAGCTTATCACAACATGCCTTTTCACAATGTTCAGCTGGTTTGGATGCGTTTGGAATGTCCGATGGACGCCAGTGTCAAGGGATTATGTTCGGAGTTTTTTATGGAGCTTGATCGCATCACGGGAGATAATACTTTTGCTAAGTTCGCTTCCGGCGGTCGAGCAACCACGGATCAGATGATTCCTCAAATGGCCATGATAGCTCAACGGCACGGCTTGGGATTGCTGGTAATCGATGAGATTCAAAATCTGAGCTCCGCCAAAAGCGGAGGTGCTCAGCGAATGCTAAATTTCCTTGTTCAGCTAATCAACAAAATAGGCCTTCCCCTTTTGCTTGTAGGTACGCCTCCCGCTATGCAAATGCTTTCTGCAAATCTCATGACCGCTCGCCGTACCTCAGGGCAACAGGGCTTGACCGTCCTTTCTCCACTTGAAAATGATACATTTGATTGGGACACTTTCACCAAAGGCATTTGGCGATATCAGTGGACGGCCGAAATTACACCGATCACGCTCCAACTGCAAAACGAATTGCATGCCCAAAGTTATGGCAACATAGATGCTGCTGTCAAACTATTTATGGAAGCTCAACGGCTTGCTATTCAAAACGGGCAACATGGGGAAAAAGAAGTGATAACCCGGCAATTGATACGTGAAGCGGCCGCCAGCAGCGAGTTTCGTTTTATCAGCCAGAGACTTAAAACTGAAAGCTCATTGCGCGCAAAAATGTCGGTGCAGCAAGCCAATATTTCCGCAGCTCCGGGTTCAGCATCAGCACCTCCAAATACCCCATTATCAGCTGCAGCGAAAAACCGCCCCAGTCCCGTGGGGATCCAGGAAATAAAGACTGGCGAGGTCCTTCTGGACAGTTTAATGCAGGATGGCCAATTGGTTCGCCCTGAAGACGAATTTTAGTGGATCCATAAAGGAGGTATGCCGTGATCCCAGTGTTTCCTCAGCCTTACCCAGACGAAATCCTCTATAGTGTCGTTGCCCGATATCATTTAATAAGCGGCAACCAGTTGACTCGCCAAACCATGGACGAACTGTTCGGCTTGCGCAAGAAAACGCTTTCGCTGGCAATTCCGCAAAATCTGCGCATATTATCAGAACGTGCGCGAATGCCCTCGGCCGACCAACTGCTGCTGGAGCATACAATGTTTCCTTACTTCATGGCATTTGCTACGAAAAAAAATGAAGCAGCGGTTACCACTTGGATTCAGGAAGGCCGAACCAATAGCATAACTGCCTTTCTCAATCAATTTCCAAACCATTTTGTCTTAGGCGAAATACGCTTTTGTCCTGAATGCTATGCCGAAGAGCTGAAACGCTATGGAGAAGGATATTGGCATCGTCTGCATCAGACACCTGGTGTACTTGTTTGCCATAGACATCACAGGCCTTTGGCGCAAACTACGGCCCCTCATTTGACCGTTTCCAACCGCGCTCTCATGACCGCTTCTCCTGCCCATTTATTCCCGGCGGTTTATCCTCCGTCACTTTCGCCCTTGGCAATACAGCAAGCGTTGCAAATTGCAAATGATGTCTACTATCTCTATCAAAACTTCCAAAAGATTCGGGCAAGGTTCGCCCATGATCAGTATAGCTTTCGCTCGCTCTATCTCGCCTTACTGTACCAAAAAGGTCTGGCAACCAAAAACGGCTCCCTTTACCTGTTACCATTTCGCGAGAAATTTCTCGATTTTTTTGCAACGGATCTGCTGTGGGCGTTGAAACTTGGTTTTGACGAAACCGTGGACAGGCCATGGATCATATCCATGTGCCGCAGCGGGCAGCGTTCCCATCACCCGTTGCGCCACATTTTAATGGCCAGATTTCTTTGCGGTAGCTTGGAAAATTTAGTACAATTGACTGAACATGATTCACGCAACATGCTTGCCAACCTCCATCAAAGAAGGGGCTCCGTGACCAATTACGACGAAAAAAAAGCCGAGTACAGAAAGCGCTGGTTAGCCGCCTGCAAATCAAATCCCGGCGCTTGTCAAAACGAAATTCGCAAAACAGATGAAGCGGCATATATATGGCTAAACCGTCATGACCACGCATGGTTGCAACTCCATCCCAAGAAGCGGTTACCACGTGGGGGCAACAAAACATATGCAAATTGGAAGGAGCGTGATCAGCAGTTGTCCAAGCAGGTTCCTGTTGTGGCAAGGAAACTTCTTGCACAATCTGGCAAGCCTATTCGGATTTCCATAACCAGGTTAATGGAGGAATTAGGCTGCGGGAGTATGTCGGCCAGTGCGCGGCAAAATCTCCCCTTAACCAACGCGGAACTCTCCAGGTGTTCAGAAGATATCACAACTTTTCGCTTGCGAAAGATTGCATGGGCTGAGCAGGAATTGCTGCGTCGCGCAGAGCCCGTCGCGAGATGGAGAATACTCAAACTATCTGGTATTCGTCATGAAGACTGGGATTCCATGTGGGATATTTACACAGCTTCCCTCGCAACGCAGACAAATCCAAAATGCAGTGCTATAGGAGGTAACTATGAGCAGTGATCTGCAATTGGCAAGCTGGCCTTTCCCCAAAGAAGCCACTTGCTCTGTATATTGGATAACCTCGCCCCAAATCGATAAAACCAGTGGCGCTAAATTTTGCAATGTGTTTTTTCGTGCGGGGAATGACCCCGTACCCCATCCACTTGCCGTTCCTTGGGGGCTAATGCCTGAGTTATGGATTGGCCGATGTTTTCGAAATGGCAGTCCTCTTCCCCAAAACGAGCCGGCAGCAATCACAATTTCAGCAAATATGATTAAAAATAGCCTCATAGATACAGCAGCCGCCCAATTGCCTCGCTCGCTTTACCCCATGTTCCAAATACCACAGATCTGCCGCGAATACTGCATGGGATTTCAATATAAAAATGTCCATTATATAATTCCCTGCATTGAGTTGGCGCGATCACTTTTTATGTGGAATTCTTTGCTGGCAAATCAGCTAATTTCTACTGAGGGGCTGGAGGGCTGCCTCGTCCTTTCCAGTTGGGAATTATCCGGAAAAGATCTCGCGTTTGATTTTTCGCCGCTGTGCCGCGATAGTATAAACGAATCCTTTGCAAAAATGATAGCTATATTGTATGGAATACCCACCTTTAGGCAGGCATGGAAGCAAACCGCTTTGGAATTCATAAAAACAGCCCGCATTCAAACAACGCTTCCCTTAGAAAAAGGTCTTAGCTTGCAATGCCACGCCATTCCTGGCAGACGCGTTACGTTTTTAACTGCAGTGGTTGACATTACATTGCCAATGCCTTTCCGCAGCATTACCTATGGCCCTGCAATTAACAGATCCGCTAATTCTGACATCAACAGCGTCTACGGTAAAGGTGCTTCCGCCAATAAACACAGCCAAAATCAAACAACTACTTTGATTGGCGCAGCTACCGAAACGGCAAAATCTACCGGCGGCATATCTGTTCACAGACCCGGGGTCCTCGTTCCAAATTTTCTCGGTTTTAAGGCTCAAATGCATCGTAAAAGCAACCGTCCAATCAATAACGGCTGCGGCAACAAAAAAGCACGCCAAACCTTGGAATCCGCTCCAGAGCAAAACAAGTTATTTACCCCAAATGACCGAACAGGTCTTGGAAAATTGTTTGAATCCCGCATTTTACCACAACAAACACCGCTTATCCCACCTGATCCAGATTTTGAAGATTTTTTCAAGGCGTTGACCCAATTATCGTTCTATACGGATGTAACCTTAACCAAGGTCGCTTACTATGACCTGCCGGGTGAAAAGGACTTCTGCTATTTAAAAAATGGAAAGCGCCGCAGATATGCAGTTGCCAATCTCACCGTGGGTGGTTTGTGCTGGGAAATCCTCGAATTATGCGTTAAGGACAATTACTCGATTTCTACGCTTTTAATCCAAACGCCAAATCAAGAAAGCGAAAATTCCGCCCATAGTTTTGCAAGCAGACTCGTACGGGGAAATGGACACTGGACACGGTCTTGCTTGCAAAGCGCACTAACATGCAAATTGCTCGACCATTATCGCAATCGCCGGCCAAACCGGTGGGCAGCACTGTTATATAGCAAAATGGCTTAGTCGCAGGCACGCATCGCAACAACAAACCGATCGGGAAACAGGAGGGCCGCCATCATTTTTTCCCCTTGAACCAACCGCGCCTCCACGGCCTCTTTTGTTAAGCCCAACTCTTCAACCTGAAGCCGCAGAAGCAGCTGATAAATGTCCACTGCCATGCCGTCTGGCGAAAAATACTGCCAATACAGGACAGGGTAAACTTCTCTGCCAATCTCTGTAGGAAAACCCCTGATTTCTTCTGCTGCATGAAAAACCGCCGGAGAAAGAAGAGGGCCGCAGCGATCCAGCAACAGGTAGTCATTCTCCGTATCCCAAGCCATTCCAGCCCAACTGAAAGACAAAATTTCCAACACTGCCTGGCTGACAGAAAGCGGAAGATTGGGCGGTTGCCTTGCATGAAAGTCCCTATAATGCTTGAGCAAATACTGGGTTCTCCGTAAATACGCCTGTTCCATTGCCTGAGACATAATATGGGGCGCATCACTCGGCAGATATTTTTTCGAATGCAACACATATCGCTTATCGTCCATCATAACCGTCCCTATCCGTTGGAGCGATGCTGACGTTTAGGGAAGAGGACGTCAGGGCGGCCAGATTGTTCAGCTCTTCTCGCATTGCCGCAGCCTCTTCCCGTGTGCAGTACTCTTTCAAATAATGTTCTACTGTCTGCAAAACATACCGCTTCCTATTGTATTCAAGAATTATCGGCGTTTCCCAGGCAGTACAAAAATCCAAAACAGCTTTAATTTGTTCCTCCGGCTTAGAAATGGGAACATATGGATGGTTACACAACACGGCAAATTCCTCCAATTATCGATCGTCGGTCTCATAATTCAGCAAGGCAAGCAAATTTTTCACCCAGAATGCTCTAAAAGCTGTAGGCCTCCAAAAACTGCTCTTAAGCGTAGGCATTCATTTTTATCCCAGCTTCTCATCGTGTTTGCAGCATCTCTCAGGTGCCACAAGTTGTCGTCAGCAATACCACAGCGTCCCCCAAAATGTCTGTGTTGTTGGTTAATTGCAAGGCTGTTGCACCGTTGCAAGGGCCCCTGCTTTTTTGCAAAGTTGTTCTTCAAGCTTTCGTTTTTCTAACTCCCCAATCTGCGGGCTCAGCACGGCAATAACTCGAGCAGCTGCATATAAGTCTTCTATTGGGATATCATCGGCCATTGTAAAAGGCAGCATGACTTCTACTAAGTTTCCCTTAGCGCGCAGGAAATACAGTGCCAGCTGCTCCAATCCATATCGTTCGCAGATCGATAAGCAATGCCAAAGCCGAAATTGGCGCTCCAGTGTTGGTCTGGCTTTTAGACGTATTGCATCCGTCAACGTTTCAGATATCAGCATGTCCGCCAGCCGCCGATCGAGATGTCCGGACACCGTCTCCCGTTCCAGTTCGTTCATACTTTGCAGCTGATTCAAAATGTCCTCGCGCAACTTATCGTACTCGTCCAGAGAAAGTAATTCCTCAATCCTTTTCCACAATTTGTGAGCAGCTTTACCAGTCAAAAGCGCAGGAAACACGGGGCGGCAAAGCACGTCGTAATCTTCCAGTGCTTGAGAGCAAACGCGCCGTCTTTCCTCTGGCAGAGCATGTATGCTATCGCGTACCGCTTCTATTAAATGCAATTCGATGAGATCCCGAAATTGTTCTGAATGCGTACGGATCAGGGACACGGGTTGTGTAAACACCCACTCGCCCAGCTCTTGTAGGGCTTTCTGTAGCTGCTCGGGTGTCGGCGCCAGCAAAACATCCTGTAAAGTTGCCACAAATGCAGCAGAGTCATACTTTTTCATTTTAAAATTCCTCCTGTCTTTTTTGAACAACAGTACTGTGCAGGCGCCGCTACACAGTACTCGGAGGAACCCGACTTGCGGGCCGCAGGTACTGGGGCCAGATACCCTTGCCATAAATGGCAAAACAGTATATACTGACCCCAGTACGGCGCGGTAATCCGCAGTGTAGGTGGTCGCATCACCTGCGCAGGCTTACTATGGTTGCCGCCCATGTAAGCTGCCGTACTAATTTGTCCTGCAATTATTATATCATGTATGGGCCCATGTATCAAGATGTTTTTTGCCCATTGCTTGTTTTTTTTGCGTTGGACAGTTTTCTGAACAGCGGCAATACTATTTGGCAATGGAGGGAAAACCACATGGGAATTTCCGATGCGCGCAAGCGTGCCAACAAAAAATGGATAAACGAGAATACAGAAGAAATCAAGGTTCGTGTTCCAAAAGGGAAAAAAAAACTCATCCAAGAGCATGCTGCCGCCAAAGAGGAGTCTGTTAATGCATTCATCAATCGTGCGGTGGACGAAGCCATGGAGCGTGATCGCGCATAAACCTTCACATAATTCTATTTCAGCGACATAGATCCTTGTTCTGAATCATCTGCCATGTAGCTCCATCTTTCTGAACGTCCGTCTCGCACCGCTTAGCCTGGCGAACAGCACCGGCCAGTAAAATCCGCTCCTACATTTTCAGACAGTCCCACCGGTCAGCATAGACTGCCCTCCCTCCTTGAAAGTTACAGCCCAAACGTCGCGCAACGGTCCAACGCCTCCTTGCGCTCTTTCCAGTCCGGCATCAGCATTGTGAGGAATGTATAAAAGTTTTTTGAATGATTAGGATGAATAAAGTGGCAAAGCTCGTGCATGATGACATACTCAATGCAGCTGCGCGGTGCCTCCAGCAATCGTTTATTTAAAGTAATCATCCCTTTTTTAGCAAGGCATGAACCCCACCGTGTCTCCATGTTCCGAATCCTGATCGACGGTCTGCTCACCCCATATTTCTGAAAAACCGGATAGATTTGCGAAACAATTTCCTCAAAAACGGTCTGGCATTGCTGCGTCAGATAGTTCGAAACCATTTTCTTCTTTTTTTCAAAACAATCCGGGTCTTTTGTGTGCAGAAACAAAAATACCCCGTCGCAAAATATGGCCTCGTGCGTGTCTTTTTCAACCGCCAAACGCACGCCCCGGCCCAGCAGATAGAAGGATTCTCCGCTGACATATTGTTTGGGCCGCGGCGCATACTGCGCCAACATCCTGAATCGGTCCTGTGCCGTGCAAATGTAGCGCCCTTTGCTTGCCACAAAGGCATCGACGCTTTCTACCGGGACTCCCGGGTTTGCAGAAACATATACCCTGGAATCTTTATGGATCCTTATGTTGACGTTTTTAACGGGTTTAAGTTCCAGTTGATAGTGGATCTCCCGATCTTCATAATATACGGTTCTTTGCTGCAGCATCTGTGCTAAAACCTCCGCAGCGCCACGGTTTTGACGTTCTCAATAATCTTGTCAATCGTATCAAAGGACAGTTTCAGCCCTCTCTTCTTCTCATAGTCAAAGTACAGATCGTCAATCGCCTGCGAAATCCTATCGTGAATCGTTTTGTTGTTCGTCCAATCCACCTGGCTGTGGTTTGCAATGATTTTGGCGATTTCCGCTGCCATTTCCGCAGCAAAATCGGGGGAAACCTCCTGTACCTGATCCTGATCAAAGATGGCGGACAGCACGCCGAAAAAAGCCTGCGCGTGGACATTGTTTTTTATCGATTCCGGATAGGCTATCGTGCTCTTCCGCGCATAGTAATCCTCCATGATATCGCGCATTTTTGCAAGGTATTCCGCCTCGGAGATCACCTTTTCCTTGTATTGCTCCAAAGCTTCCCGGATCCTGCGGGAAAAGCTGTCGTAATACATGGGGTTTTCCTGCCGCTTCTCGCTGATGCTGCGGGTGAGTTTGCTGGTAATCGCCTCCGCCTTGGCGCGCAGGGTGCCCAGCTCTGCCAGTTCCCGCTCAAAAGCATCTTTGTTCAGAATGTCAACGGGGCTGGTAATCTGCCTGAGGCCCGCCACCGACAAATGGGTATCCAGCAGATTTTGCATCAGCGGTTCGTATTCCCGGTTGTCTATGGCGTCACAATAGCGAATTTTCACGCTGCGCCGCACCTTTGAGAAGAAGACAAAGGCATTTTGATACCGGGTTATCTCCTCTTTGGACATGGATGCATACACCTGCTCCGCGTTCAGCACCAGATTCAGCGCTTTGCCCAGCGAACATAGGCGGTTATAGAAGCTCTCGCGTGTTTTGACATCCGCAAGAAAAACCTCCACCTCCTCCGTATCATCCGGATGCTGCAGCCCGGCGAACAACTCCACGAGACGCGAATAGGCATCCCGCAAATCGCCTATTGCCGACATGACGTCTACAGCGACCCCCTGCAGGTCTCTGCCCTCAAAGTTCTCCAAACCGGCTCCGCTGTATTGATCCATGGCGGCATCCAGCTTTTCGACCAGGCCGCGATAATCGACAATCAGGCCATAATCCTTGCCGGCATGCAGGCGATTGGTGCGGGCGATGGCCTGCAGCAGGCCGTGTTCCTTCAGCTCCTTGTCAATGTAGAGCACCTGGCACAATGGCGCGTCGAACCCCGTGAGCAATTTGCTGCAGACAATGAGAATATCGATATCGCCGGCGCAGAACTGCGCCTTTATCGTCTCTTCATAGGTGTCGGCATCGCCATGCCGATTCATCATTTTATTCCAGAAGGCTATGACCTTGTCGTCGGCGCCTTCGTCCACATCGTCCACGCTCTCCCGCAGATCCGGCGGCGAAATCACCACGGCACAATTCAGATCCCCGAACTGCTCGAAACACTCCAGATACCGAACGGCGTCCCGCTTGTAGTTGGTCGCCAGCATGGCCTTAAAGCCCGTGCGCTGGAAGCCTTCCAGGAAATGTTCGTTGATATCCAGTGCGATCCGTTTGATCCGCGCATCCGTAGAGGTCAGGCGGCGGATGCTGCTCCATTTGCGGGAGAGATCCTCCCGCTGGGCTTCCGTAAGCCGTCTGGTCGTCTGCTTGAACCAGAGGTCAATATTGGCCTCGTCAACCGTCTGTTCGACAAAGCGCCCCTCATAAATCAGCGGAACAATAGCGCCATCCTCCACGCCGTCCCGGATCGTGTATTTGTGAATCAGCCCGCCAAACTTCTGCATGGTATCCTTTTCTTTTTTCATGAGAGGCGTGCCGGTAAAGCCGATGTAACAGGCGTTGGGAAATACCGTGCGCATCTTTGTCGCAAGCAGGCCATAGTTGGAACGATGGCTCTCGTCCACCAGCAAAAACACATCGCGCGAGAAGTTCCGTTGCTCCATTTTCTCCGCCGTGTTAAATTTGTTGATGATGGTGGTAACGACATCCGCCTTGCCGCTGTTCAGCAATTTCACAAGATTCCTGCCGCTGGTTGCCCGCGCCGGGGTCAGGCGTGTATGGGCAAAGGTGGCCGTAATCTGCCGGTCGAGGTCCTTGCGGTCTGTGACGACAATCACGCGGGGGTGGCAGTCGGCCAGTTCCATGAGGATGTACTTTGCCAGCATGACCATGGTCAGGCTTTTGCCGCTGCCTTGCGTGTGCCAGACGACGCCTCCCCGCCGGTTGCCCCTTTCGTCCGTCTGCCGAATGGTCGCCCCGATTTCACGGATGGCAAAATACTGCTGATACCGGCAGATCTTCTTCACATTGGCATCAAAAACGATAAAATACCGCATCAGCTCCATCACCCGTTCCTTACTGAACAGGGAGACCATGCTGCGATCCTGCTCGGTGGGCATTCGTCCGGACACATATTTCCCCAGCGCCTCTTCCAGAAACGCCTGGTCCTGCTCCTTCCACACCTGCCAGAACTCCTTGGGCGTTCCGGTGGTCGCATACTGTACGGCGTTTTTATTGGTCGCCATCACGATCTGGGCAAATTGGTAAAGCTGCGGGATATAGGCTTTCTGCTGGTTGCGGATGCTCTGCTCCACTGCCTGCTCCACGCCAATATGCGGGGCCTTGCACTCGATGACGGCAAAGGGAATGCCGTTGATGAACAGCACGATATCCGGCCGCGCATTGTGGAGCTTGTCCTGGCTGTCCACCGCAAATTCCCGGGTCACGTGGAAGAGGTTGTTCTCCGGGTGCTCCCAGTCGATATACTTCAGGTCGAAGCTGAGGGTCGTCCCGTCGCCCACGGTCTCGGGATAGCTCCGCCCCAGCAGCAGCGCATCGTAAATCTTCTCGCTGGCGCGCACCAGCCCATCAGCCGGGGACGCCTCCAGTTCCTCCATGGCGCGCTCAATGTTGGCGGCGGAAAACTCGTTTTCCGCGCCGGCATAAGCATAGCGGTTGAGCCGCCGCAGCTGGCCCCGGAGGACGTCCTTGAGCAGCACGTGGTACCGGCTGCCCCGCTGCGCCTCGCAGTCCTCCGGGGAAATATAGGTATACCCCATGGACTGCAGCAGCTCGATGGCCGGCTGCTGGCTGACGTTTGTTTCCAGGTACAGGGATTTGTCCATGGTCGCCTCCTTTCGGAAATGTCAACAAAAGCAGGAATAGCGGGCGGGCAAGCCCGCCTCGCTTTCCTTTCTGGATTTATTTCTCTTTTCGGACGCCCTTAAAAGGAGTCCCATCCTGTTTGACATCCATAAAACGGCCGGTATTACTGTCTCGCTTTACCCATTGTTTTGTAACGGGGTTAAAGGTCTGAGAACGGTCTTTTACTGCGCCGTTTCTATGTCCGTCACCGCTGGGGGGATTGGTTGCCATTATGTATTCACCTCCTTTACTATAAATTTTTTGTTAAGTTGCAATTCGTTTATGATAAGGTTAATGTCCTTTTTAATTTCTGCTCTGTAGTTCTTATAATCAGCCATTTTTAATTCAAACCAACTTTCTGGAGAAATTATTTCCGAGGATAAATCATACTTTATTTGAGTAATCAGCAAAGAATATAATGCTAAAACTTCCCACTGACTTTGGATTTCTGCCTCATGTGCCGCTTTATACAATTGTTGTTGCATGCGTGCCGCAATTGCTATGGCATTTTTGCTCCCATAAGCAAGAATTTTTGACAACACTTCACTCAATTCCTTTTCCAATACCGCTGGAGCTGGTTTTTGAGTATTGGCTCGGTTCATCATTTGAATGATTTGGTATGGCAGTTCTTTCATGGAGTCTGCATTCACTTGGAGCTTGTTTTTAATCACCTCATCTTTAAAATTCTTTCTTGTTCCAAGATAAGTAACGACAAAGCCAATGATCGTTATCCCGACCGTCACTATAGTATCAAAATGTCCAACGATAAAACCCCACAGTTTCAACAGCCATTCATTTGTCATCGTTCACCCTCACAATCCCCGTCAGCAGCAACTGCATCAGGGCTTTTTTCTTTTGCTTTTCCTGTTCAATTTCCTGCCGGAGCAAATCTATTTCGCGGTCAGCAGCAGTAAGCACTTCGGCAATGGCGGTTTGTTCTAAAATTGTTGGAAACTTTAATGAAAAATTTTTAATCTCCTTTACTGTAATACCTTTTATCGCACTGCCTTGTGTTTGTTTGACATTCTTCCTCATTAAGTAATATAAAGCATACAGTAGAAACAATGAATTGTGTTTATGCTGTATAATGTTGGTAAAATCTTGACTTGTACATAAATCCGTTGGAGCAATCGCTATTTTCCCTACACCTACTCTTGAAACTAACAAAATGCATCCTTTCGGACATAGCTTTGCACCTGTAAATTTAACCGCTTGTTGTGTAATGAATCTTGTTATTGCTATGCTTTTAAAATCATCCATTACTAAATCAGCGGATGATATCCAAGGGATACTTCCATTCCAAAACAATTGATTATGTGTGTCAGGAGTTCCTCCACCAACAAACTCACAAAAGTTTGATAACTCTTCATCCGTCCACTCTCCACTAAACCCCGGCAGGCGCTTTTTGCCGGTCAAAAGCTGCTGCATGAGATACTTTTTCTGCCGTTGCTTTTCGACAAGGCGCTTTTCTTTCAGCTCAATCACCTTGTCCTGTGTGGTAAGAATGGCGGCTATTTTTTGTTGTTCTTGAAAGCACGGCACGCTCAGCCGATACTGCGACAAATTTTTTAGATATAATCGAGTTCTTGTGCCCCCGAGCTTTTGAGTTCTGCAAAAATACCGGAACCGCACAGTGTCATTTAATGCAGGAATTAAAAAGCCAATGGCCACCCCGTTTGCTGAAGTAAAAACAGGGTATTCACTACTAACAAGAATGGCTCCACCAGTCTGATTGATGTTAAAATGAAACACGTCATCATCACTCATATGACGATATGTGACATAACCATTAGGCACAATTTTATAGCCAAGATTTGTTTCTTCCGTTTTTTTCTGGTCATAATACTCTGATTGTAGCACAAGACCTTTCCGTGAAGAAGAATATACAGGAAAAGATTGTATATCGTTGGATATTTCTCTATATTCTTCAATACAATCCCCAACCCTTTTCATAGTCCAGTCAATAGGACAAATACTATTCCGGATATATCGGTACCCCTCCGGCACCTCGCCCCGGCGTATCTGCTCAATTCGCTGTTTGATTTCTGGCGTCATTTTTTCACCCACTATTTACATCTCTTATAGCACTTGGATTCTCAATTCAATTCCCTGTTCAAAGCAACGAAGGATCAAAGCGTTCAAACAATGCTTTGCTATATTTGATGTATTGTTTAGTAATGTTTTATTAGCTGGTCGAATCGCAATAATGTAACGAATCTGCTTGTTTTTCATGCATGAAAGGAACTCGTCTACTGTAGGAAATACAGTTGTAATATTTTTACCGACAGTGTGAGCCGATGCTTTATAGTACAGCATTCTCATGTACGACTCATTGTTGTAGTGCTTGATATCCATGATCTTAGTGACTGACAGTTCTACCTGACGGTCCAATGCACGCATATCACAGTCAAAACCATCTTTTACATGTACTACAGTAACTACATCGTTTTCGAATTTTAACAAATCGGCGAACTCAATAAAGTCAGGTTTCACTTTATGCAAATGAATATAATCCTCCTGAGTGGATACTGTTTCATTAAACCAGTCCTCATCATTTCCTGGTGTCCAATGTGTTTTTAACTCCGAAGTATAAAACTCATTACGCAACTTTCCTCTTAGTGAATCATTAAGGCGCTCCGTATAAGACGCACCAAGGCGATAATATTTGCCATAAAAGATAAAATAGTTTATACCTGCTACCTGAATTTCACCAGAAATGTGCCGGAGCAAAGGAGCATCTGTAATGCCAACGATATCTCCTTTATCTGCACGAATATTTACCGAATGAGCAAAAGCAACCAATGCGGATAACGTGTTTGGATTCCCATCTAAGTATGCATAATATGCAGCTAACACAGCTTGTGGAGCAGCATAATCGTCAAAACTGGCATACTCAGTTCCTGATGCTGGGTCATAATACACATAGGAATCTGCTGATATATAGGCTGTGGTATCTTCGTGAAACAAATCAAAAGTTATTTCTTTGCCAGAGCTAATCGCTACATACATTTTTTGTATAACAGCATTATCATTTTCTAATATAATAGGTCCATGCTCTTTTGAATTTAGAGGAGCAATTAAATTAAAGCGATCCTGATAACGCTCAAAATCATAGCCATCAATAATCAACAGTAAATGAAGCAAACCATCAAAATTTAGAGCACTACTAAACTGCACAGAGTCTTTTGCAGTAATCTTAACGCTCTGCTTTTTAGATGTTGCAGAAAGATTTAGAAGTGATCTTACCTTGGGAGCATCTTTGAGCCTCCCGATAATCTCCTTGAAAACAGTGTCCAACGCGCTCACATCGATGAAATCTATTTCGTTTGAGAATACCGTCTTGGTGCTATGTACTATACTGGACACAGCATTGCTATCCAAAGATGTTATCTTAAATCGCTCTTCGAAAATACTCGCCACGATCAGGCCAAATTTGGGCAAAGAATATGCTTCAATCATACGAAAGCCTTGGCCGGTAGCAACCGCATAAATGTGCATATCGTTCCAGATGAATAAGACCGATGACGCACTGCGAGGATAAAAAGTCACAGCAGCTTGATCTTCGGCAACAAAAGTCTTACAGAATGATGCAAATTTGCTTTGATAGTTATCATCACTACGAAAATATAGACGTATAGAAAACCCTTTAGTATCTATATTAGGTTTGAGTGTTTGTAACTCGTACCTTTTATCAACGCTCATTATTGTTGCAAGCGCATCAGCAATAGAGGGAGTGGGCACCCCTCTTATTTCAGGCAACTTGTTTTTTTCGATCAAGAAAATGTTGTGTGTCTTGGTATTTTTCCCGTGCGCCATATTTGTCCCCCCTTGTTTTTTAGTTTAAGCCCAACTCTTCAAGATATTTTGTCATCTGCGCCTGTACCTCGGCCAGCTCCGCCTCGATGCCAGCGATGGTTTGCTGCACCTCGTCGATATCCACCAGTTCTTCTTCCTCAAAGGTATCCACATACCGGGGGATATTCAGGTTGAAGTCGTTCTCCCGGATCTCATCGAAAGACGCCGCATGGCTGTACTTTGGCTCTTCCCGCCATGCCCGATAGGTGTCCACAATACGGGCAATGTCTCTGTCGCGCAGGATATTCTGGTTCTTGCCCTTTTCAAAATTGCCCTCCCCGGAAGCATCGATAAACAGCACATCCCGGCGCGGACGGTTCTTCCGAAAGACCAGGATACAGGCCGGGATGCCGGTGCCATAGAACAGATTGGCAGGAAGCCCGACAACCGCCTCCAGCAGGTTCATCTCCACCAGCTGGCGGCGAATTCTGCCCTCGCTGGCCCCGCGAAACAGGACGCCATGCGGCAGCACCACCGCCATGCGGCCATTTTCCGCGTCCAGCGAGGCGAGCATGTGCAGCACAAACGCATAATCGCCCTTGGACGTGGGCGGCACGCCCAAGTCAAACCGGTGATACGGGTCCAGTTCCGCGGACATTTTTTTCTTGCCCTGGCTGTCCGCTTCCGCTCCCGCAAGAAAGCCGCTGTCCCATTTGTCCAGGCTGAACGGCGGATTTGCCACCACCACCTGAAATTTCATCAGGCCGTCGCCGTCGATATTATGCGGGTTGGAAAGGGTATCTCCCTGCCAGATGCGCGCATCATCTACCCCGTGCAGGAACATGTTCATCGTGCAAAGCGCCCAGGTCTGCTGGTTCATCTCCTGACCATAGATGGCTACTTTGCCGCTGGGTACCTTTTTATACGCCTTGAGCAGCAGGCCGCCGCTGCCGCAAGTGGGATCGTAGATGCGGTCGTTCTCACGGGGCTGCACCAGAGATGCCACCAGCTCGGAAACCTGGCTTGGCGTGAAAAACTCGCCGCCCTTCTTCCCGGCATCGGAGGCAAACATGGCGATCATGTATTCATAGGCGTCCCCAATGACGTCTGCGGCGCCCAGCTGGCTGGGGCTCAAGTCGAGGCGGCTGAAATCCTCCAGCAGGTTGCGCAGGGTCGCATTCTTTTCTTTCGGCTCTCCAAAGTCCGCCTGAGAATTGAAGTCAATGGCCCGGAATACATTGCGAAGCTTTCCGCTGTTATGGTCCTCAATCTTACGCAGGGCAACATTGATCTTCTGCCCGATCTCCGTATCATTGCGGTTGTCGTAAAGATAATCAAAGGTGGCCTGCTCGTCCAATGCAAACCGCTCGCGGCCCATGGCCCTCTCAACGCGGCGCAGATCTCCCTCATACTGCCTGAGATACTCCTCCCGCTTCTCTTTGGAAACATCGCTTAGGTATTTGACAAACAGCATGGACAGGATATAGTCCTTGTAGCGAGAACTGTCGATCTTGCCGCGAAAACTATCACACGCATTCCAAAGAACCTGTTCAATGTCCCTTCTGGTTGTCATATCCGCCCACCTTCTTTCGCTTTTTTATGCGCCTGCTCCAGCAGCCCCGCATAGTACTTTTGTTTTTCCTGCGCCAGTTGCCTGAGGAGCCGGCCTTCCCGGTTTGCCAGCAAATGCAGCTGTGCAATTCTGATCTGTTCCTGAATCGGGAGACTGGGCAATTCCAATTCCGCCAAATACTTTGCCTTTACTGCGCCAAGCATATTGCTTGTTGTGTTCTCAAAAATCCGGCGCTTCATCTCGCGCGTATTCAACAGCCAGTACAGATATCCGGGTACGAGCTTACCGCTGCAGGCACGTATGATGACAAAGTTGGATGAGACAACCATATTGGATGTTGTATCGTCGATCAGGACGGCTGTGTATGGTGCAGTTAAGCGTACAATAACGTCGCCTTCCTGCGAAAGATATTCACCTTTTAGGGGCTCTTTTGCGTCATACACGTCAATTTCGCTCAGGTCAATAGAACCGTCCTGCTGCACGGAGCGCAAATTGATCAGAGAGTACCGGTTGCCCGTCGGCACTTTGGCCTGCTTTCTGGCAAGGACAAGGCCGCTACGCACGCTCGCACAGTCCGCCAATCGCATTTTCCCGTCCCCTTTTGTCATGACCGAAAAATAACACTTCCCCCTCAAAATAATGGCTCTTTCGAGCTGCTTTCATTGTAGCGAAACTGTCCCTATTTTGTCAAGCACTTTTTGTCATGTATGAAAAATGACAATTTGTTTGCGTCTGCCGCCTGTATCATCCATCGTTATGCAAGCAGCTTTTCGCACCTGTCCGGATGCAATGATGCTCTGCCGCCAAGCATTTGTCACAGTCAACTGTAACCCGGAACCTCCACCTTCAGAACCCACACGCCCGCTTTTGTTAGTAGCAGTCCGGCAACAGCATTGCGTATGTGATGCAAGTTTTTGAAAGGTTGGCTTTGTGTGATACTGTCCGGAAGCAACGGCCGTCGCGCGGCAAAGCCCGGGTCTGACGGCCGGATGGCATCCGGCAAAGCGCGTGCAGCCGGGCTGTTAAGCACAAACCGCGCGCCGGGCCGGGAACGGGCAGCATCTGTGGCACCTGCGGCAAAATATATCCGTATATTTTAATTGGGTTTTTGAAGGCAGCGTTCCCCGCAAAACTATATCTTTATATTTTAATATAGTATATCTTTATTTATTATATGGTAACAAAAAAGCGAAAACAGGGGTGAACAACACGTGGGTTTTAGCGGCGAATGAAAGGAGCGCCATCGTTAGATATGTATTACGATACATTAAGTTCAGAAGAACAGGTTTCCTATCTCATTAAACCGATTATTGAAGTTCTGCAGGCGGCCGGCGGACAGCTGGAACGCTCCGAAATCCGGAGCAGGATCAGTGAACTGGATGAGCGCATTGCCGAATTTGAACAAAAGCTTTATACTTCGAATAAGACGGGAAACCAGTATAAGAAATTTGACTTCAAGTTTAATTTTGCAATCAAAGAGCTTGGATTCGTCGGGCTTGTCTCTTATGTGAAATACAGACCGCTGATTACGCTTACACAGGAAGGCGCGGCTGTTGATCTTTCCCATTTTGATGTAAAGACCGAGGTGAGAGATAAGGCGCGGGCATACTGGGAAGCGCATTCCCAAAGGAATAAAGCAAAGGGCAAACGGGTTCTAAGTCCGGATGCGGAGGAGGAAGGCGGCGAACCTTCAGAGGACGAATTGTTGGATGATGTTAAAGTAAAACTGCAGAGTGCCATTTCCAAGATGTCGCCAACGAAGTTTGAACAGTTTTCCCGAGCGTTGCTCACAAAGATGGGCGTTCAGTTTACCAGCAAAGGCATCCAGATCTCCAATGACGGCGGCATTGATGGTTATGGATATCATGTGGATGATGATGATTTTCGGACTACCAGAGTGGTTATCCAGTGCAAAAGGTTTAATGCAAGCCCTGTGAGCGAGCCGGAGATCAACCAGTTTCTTGGCGCCATGAACAAATATCAGGCGGATTATGGCGTGTTTCTTACAAACGGCCGTTTTACAAACAGAGCGCGCGAGGCGGCCAGGGAGGGAACGCCGATTACGCTCATCGACGGAAACGACCTCATCCGGCTGGTCATCAAGTATGAATTGTTTATTACGCCGGTTATGACCTATGTGTTGGACGATTTTTATTCCGAAGAATAAACTTCCGGCGTCATCGCTTCTGACGCTGCCTGTTCTGCAGGAGCTATTGACGAAGATTGGAGAGAACAACCATAATCATATTAAACAAAGAGCTCAAGGGAAGTATTCTGGATATTGGCGGCGGCGGAGAAGGCTTTATCGGTCGCGCTTACGGCAAACAAGTTGTTGCCATAGACAATTCGCAAGAGGAGCTTGCCGAAGCGCCGGGCGGCTTTGAAAAGGTTTTCATGGACGCCACCAACCTAAAATATGAAAACGATTGTTTTGGCAACGTCACTTTCTTTTACACGCTGATGTACATGACGGCGTTGGAGCAGGCAAAAGCCATTTCGGAAGCCGCAAGGGTTCTGAAAAGCGGCGGCACTTTGGCAATTTGGGATTGTGAGATTGCATCCGCTTATCCCGACCCGTTTTTCGTCGATGTCGATGTTTTAATGGACGGACAGAAATATCATACGACATACGGAATCATAAAAAGGGATGCGCAGGATCGGGAACAAATCGAACTACTATGCTCAAAGGTCGGATTGCGGCTTGTAAACGCAAGTTCAAATGCCAAACATTTCAATTTGTATTATGAAAAGGATAGCGGATGGCGGGATTCGTAAAACTGACGGACACATTGCCGAATTTGAACAAAAGCTTTATACTTCGAATAAGACGGGAAACCAGTATAAGAAATTTGATTTCAAATTTCATTTTGCAATCAAGCAACTTGGATTCGTCGGGCTTGTCTCTTATGTGAATAACAGACCGCTGATTACGCTTACACGGGAAGGCGCGAATGTTGATCTTGCCCATTTTGATGTAAAAGCCGAGGTCAGAGATACCGTTCAACGAGGAAGATGTTCTGCATGATAAGGGCAAGGTGACCGCCGCCATTGCCAAAGCCTTTGCCGGGAAAGAGCTTGAGAAGTTCCGAGGTTTGCAGGATCGGACCTGTCAGAGCGACTTTGATAGGCAGGTTGCGGAAACTTCGGATGACCTGACAGAACAACCAGATCTACAGAAAGCCCGCGCTTCCGGTCCTCTTTCCGGCTGCGTGGGCCTTCTATTATTTCGCTTTATCGTCGTTTGAATGCCAGAGAAGGAATCTCCGCAGGTCGCGCAACTGCTCCCGACAGGGCGCATGGGAATACGCTCATAGAGTTCTAACGGATTTTGATTCCCGGTAAATTGGGATCTACCGTAGTGACATTATATAAATCTGGCAAGGATTCCATTCGTCCCATAGGGTGGGAAAGACTTCAAATTCCTTAAAGCCCAGACTGAGGTAGAAACGATTTGTGTTATCATATTCCTCGTAGCGTCCCATTTGAACAGTCTTTACTTGAAGAAAAGCATATCCTTTTTCTACTGCAAGTTTCTTGGCGTTCAAAAACAATTCTTTTCCAATTCCTTGGCGATGATACTCCTTTAACACGCCCATCACGCTCAATTCCAGGGTATCCTTACTCGTTTCTTTTAAGCATAAAAACCTGTTGCCTGCTTTTGGTCAAGTGCGGCAAGGAAAAGTTGGTCAGTGCTTTCTGTGATGTAGTTTTCCCTTGCTTCATCTATTCCGAACCAGTCGGGTAGCGCTTCTAATATCCTTCTTGCAATTTTCTGCTTATCGTCATAATCCTCAATTAGCTTAATTTCCATCATCTTGTTCCTCTACAGAAATCCCTGTCTACTTCATTATGATAAATCTACCACGAAAATAGGAATAAATCTACCATGGAACGAAGCACCGCCCGAATAGCGTTTCTGCTCAGACGGTTTCTTTCCGCTATATTCCTTTCTGTTGCGCTTGTTCCCGGGCTTCCCGCTGGGCGTTCAGGCCCGCTGAAAAGCCGTACTGGAAACGGCTCGCGGGTTCCTCGCACTGGGCGATAGCGGGCTGCGCCCGGAGTGCCTCTGCCAGCGCATAGCCCTCTTTGCTGAGCCGCTGGGATAGCTGCTCCATCAACGCCGCACGGGGTTTGACCGCCTTGCGGTATTCCGGGGACGTGGCACTGCCGTTTCTCAGGGATGAGCCTCCCCTATACATTGCATCTTGACATGATATGCGCAAGGGTATATAAATACTACGCGCCCATAGGATAAGGTTCTTACTTTTACATTGCGCTGGAATCCGTATGGAAGCAGCTGTAAACAATTTTATCAGCACCTTGGAGATGCAAAAGATTATTTGGCAACAGGGTTTCCGTTTGCGAGATCTGTATAACATTTTGAGGGGGAAGTTTTGAAATCATGAAATCTCACATTCAAAAGGAAATGCGACGGCGGCAGATTGTCTCCATGCTCGTTTTTGCGCTGATTCAGCTCACGTCCCTGATTACCCCCTATCTGATGGGGAAAATCATCGACGTGTACATCCCGACCGGAAACACCGGGCGCATTATTGGGGGGATTGTGCTTTTCATTACAATCCCCATGCTGACCATACTCCTGCAGACCGGCTACCAGTATGCCCGCATTAAGTACATCCGGAAAAAGGGCAACCAGGTGGCGCTACAGATCATGGAAAACCTCATATACCAAGAAAAGCGGTTTTTCGACCAGGAGAACTCCATGGAGCTCCTATCCTATTGCAGCAAGGAGGCCACCGGATATTTTGACTTTTATCTATCCGATATGAGCCGGTTCTATGTGAACATCCTGATGACCGCGGTGATTTTTGTCCTTCTAACCATCATCGACCCGGTACTGGGCGTGCTCCAGCTTCTGTACCTCCCGCTGGCCTATTTCCCGGTGAAACACATCATGAAGAACGTGGACAAGGAAATCCAGAAAATCCTGGAGCTGAACGCCCAGATGAACCAGATGAAGGGCGATGTATTCCAGGCGGTGGAATTTGTGAAGCTGGCCCAGCTGGAGCAGAAAAAGCTCCAGGAGGTGGGCGAGAAGAATCAGCAGATCAACGGGGTATGGGGCAAGGTCGCGGCGCTGGACAGCCTGAGCGGCGCCTGGGCCAACGCCTTTGCCAGCGTTCTTTTCAAAGGCCTGACCTTCGGGCTTGGCGCGCTGTTCGTGGTCAGCGCCATCGGGCATCTGCAGATCGGTCAGTTGATTTCTGTCATCACATACGGCGGCCTGTTTTATGCCAATATCAACGCCATTCTACAGACGCAGATCGACAAGAAAAAGAAAAACAGCGAATACGAGCGGCTGTTCTCATTTCTGGAACTCACCGGTGAGCGGGAGCAGGACGCGGGCAAGGAGGACTTTGCCCTCCAAAAAGAGATCGTCTTCGATCACTGCAGCTTCTCCTACAAGGAGGGGGAGCCTATACTAAAGGATGCAAGCCTGTGCTTTGAAGTGGGAAAGTGGACCGGCATAGTGGGTCCCTCCGGTGAGGGCAAGAGCACCATTCTGGACATCCTCCTCAAGCTCTATCCGGTTGCAAACGGCTGTGTGCGCGTCGACGGAAAGGATCTGAACAATCTCAGTCGTTTCTCCATCCGGGCGCAGGTGACAAAAATCGCCCAGGATATTTTTCTGTTCCCCGGCACCATTGCGGACAATCTTATGCTGATGGGCGAGAATATCACTGAGGAGCAGATGTGGCAGGCCCTGCGCTTTGCCTGCCTGGAGGAGTATGTTAAATCCCTGCCCCAGGGCATCCATACCGACGTGGGCGAGGCGGGCAAGCTCATGAGCGGCGGCGAGCGCCAGCGGCTGAGCATCGCCATGGGCATCCTGCGAGGGTGCAAAATTCTCCTGCTGGACGAGGTGACATCCAACTTGGACGCCGCCATCGAAGCCAAGCTGGCAGAACACTTCCACGCCTTGCAGGAGAAGGGCTATACCATCATCTCCATTAGCCATCGAATGAATTTCTTGAAGTATGCCCAGAAGGTTTACGAGCTTCGAGATGGCATAGTTACTCAACGGTCATAGGAGGGCATATCATGCCCGGCAGCCACAACCGCGCGGCCGGCGCGCGGCACGCCCGGCGGCCTGCAAATACAGGGTGCGAATCGCGCGATGCCGGTTTTGCGACGATTTTTCATGCGAGCGCATCCCGGGCTTGGCCCATTGACCATGAACCCGGCGAAAATCTTTTTCGCATTATCCATCCCTGACCGCGACGGGCGCAATGCGCCAATCCGCGCGGTCCTTTTGACAGGCGCCCGTATGGCGGGAGGCATGTATCCGTACACGAAAAAGGGTCATGCCCGCCACTTTGGCGAAATCCTGGCGGCGACGACATCGAAAGCGGTTTCTGTCATGCCGCCGTAGTGGTCCTGCTTCGATGGAGCAAAAACCGGATTTCCTCACAGCCCCGTCCGGCACCCAAGGCCCCCGGCAAATGTCGGGCGCTGTGTAAAATGCTCCGTCGTTTTCTCCGGCATGGCTGCATCCACACGGGGCCGTGTATCGCATTCCGCTCGGCACCCGGGCGAGCAACCGGTCGGCGCCGGGCCGTCGCCCGGGCCGAAAGCCATGCCGGGGAGGGGCGCTATCTGTGCCGATGGATCGGCCGTGATGCAACGGCGGGGACAAAAACGCATGCGGCCGCAGTCTGTCCGTTCGTCCGCGGCATACCGGTCGCAGATGCGAGACGTGCCGGACGAAAGGGCGGCCACCTGGGAGCCCGTCATCCCCCGTGCCGCACACAAGAAGACATGGCGCGGCTTTTACGCCTCTCCGGCCGGGTCTGGAGCGAATGGGCGCAAACTCCGCCCGGCGCCGGGTTCCGCCTTCCTTTGTCCGGTCGTCGCCGGGGCCGGATCGTGCGCGCCGTCAACATCCGACATCGTCCGAATGAACGGCCGTTGCCCACCGGCGGGCACATCGGGACGACAGCGCCCCTGCAAGTGCAAAAGGGGCTTGCAACAGCGATGGTCGCGCTCACACTCAGGGAATGCCGCCGGCCTGGCATTGCCCGCGTCCTCCTGGTCTGCAGGAAGGGCAATCCCGCCTCCGCCCGGATCATTGCCCAACCGGCGGCGGGTTAAAGAGCAAAGCCGAATCGGGCGGCTGTCTCCGGCAACGGCGCTGGAACGGCCCTGCGCCGGGAACGGAACCTCCCCCGCATCCGCGCTCATACAGATCTGCGCAGCTTCAGAATCGTCAGGTTGATTTCACCATCGCGTGCATTGGCGGAACCGTTGTAGGCCAGTGTGAATACGGTCTGCGCCGGCGCATACAGGATCAAAAAGGCGGACCCGCAGGCGCTGGAACCATCCGCACTGGTGGCAAAATAAATGCCCGTCTCCAGATGCGCGCTGCCATTGTAGCTCGGCGTAATCTGCATGTAATTCGGACTTGCAAAGATGGCCGACACCTTATACGAAATCAGATAATATCCCGGCTCAAGCGTGATATGCTCGAGGTCGGTCTGCACGATGTTCCCCGTCGTATCCGTTACGTCCGGAAACAGCGAGATCAGGCTCCCCATCTGCAGCGGATATTGTACGTTCATGAAGGACGCAAAGGCATCGTCCGGAACCGTTCCGGTGGGGCCGGTGGGACCCGTCGCGCCCGTATCG
>ERZ857882.1498-NODE-1498-length-27055-cov-4.093630_pt1 | contig 27055 bp, 26 predicted proteins | sample MGYA00519697_ERZ857882 | MGnify/ENA primary metagenome ERZ857882 (study PRJEB31778, sample SAMEA3449373) | human gut metagenome | biome: human gut; feature: human-associated habitat; material: faeces | place: United Kingdom | collected 2010/2012 ...
CTGAGAACCGCAGATGGTATAGGTCTTGCTGCCATCCATCTTTCGCTCCAGCAGGCGGAGCAGCCGCGTGACCGTAAAAGTGAGCACCAGATAGATACAGGCGGTGATAAAAAACACCTCAAAATAGCGCAGGTACGCGCCGGCGGCGGACTTGCTCATGAAAAACAGCTCGCTCACGGAGATGACGTTGAGCACGCTGGAATCCTTGATGTTGACGATCAGCTCGTTGCCCACGGAGGGGAGGATGTTGCGGATGGCCTGCGGCAGAACCACCGTCGTCATGGTCTGCCAGTGGGTCATGCCGATGGCGTGCGCCGCCTCGAACTGCCCCTTATCGACGGAGACGATGCCGCCGCGGATGATTTCGGCCATATACGCGCCGGTGTTGATGGAGATGATGAAGATGGCCGCGAAGGTCGTATCCATGTACACACCCGCGTACTGCGCGCCGTAGTAGATCACGACGGCCTGCACGATCATCGGCGTGCCGCGGAACACCTCGATATAAATTCCCAGCAGGATGCTTAACGCTTTAATGGGCAGGCGCTTATACCAGGGATCCTTGGGAGAGGTGGGGATGGTGCGTAGAATGGCAACCAGCAGGCCTAGCACAAACCCAGCAACGGTACCGGTAATGGCCACAATGAGCGTAACGCCCACGCCGTTTAGAAACAGCGGGCCATACTTTTCTAAAATAAAGCCGACCCAGCCAAAAAAAGTGGAGGGTAATTGTGTCATGCGGGCAACTCCTTTGGATGGCTTGAAAAGGGAATAACGCACAGCAGGGAACGCGGCTCATAAAGAGGCGCGTTCCCTGCGCGCAAAAGGAATGTTACTGGTTCAAAGGCTGGCGCTCCTTGGCGCCGGCCATGAGTTCGTCGCGCATGGCATCGTCAATGCCGGCGAGAATCTCGTTGATGGGGGCGAGAAGCTCGCTGCCCTTGGCCAAGCCAACCGCGATGGATGTATCCGCCTCGGAGGCCACAAAGCCGTCGTTCTCCGCAAACTTAACATAGGTCAGGTCAGGGTTAGCGGCGGTATCGGCCTGCGCGCCGTCTTCTTCGGCCACATAGCCGTCTACCGCGCCGCTCTGCACGGCCACAACCATGGCGGGGAAGGTTTCCATGGCCATGGCCTTGTTCACGCCGGGGATTTGATCGATAACGGTATAGTGGAAGGTGTTGAGCTGGCCGGTAATGCTTGCGCCGCTGAGCTGGGCAAGCGTGGTGGCGCCCGCATAGGGGCTATCCTTCTTCATAACCACAACCAGCTTATTGGTGCGGTAAGGGTCGCTGAAATCCAAGGTGGCTTTGCGCTCCTCGGTGGGGCTCATGCCGGCGATAATGGCGTCAAACGCGCCGCTCATCACGCCCATGGGCAGGCCGTCCCATTCGGTTTTTACAATGACAAGCTCCTTGCCAAGGCCTTCGGCAATCTTCTTGGCAATCTGCACGTCGTAGCCGTCGGCATATCCGCCGCCGCCCTCGATGGGCACGCTGAACTCGCTGGGTTCGGACTGGGTCCAGTTGTAGGGAGTGTAGTTGCACTCCATGCCTACGCGGAAGGTCCCTTCCGCCATGGCGGAAGCGCAGGAAGCCAACATCAGGGCAGCAAGGATAACCGCAAGAAACCTTTTCATACGTTCCGTTCCTCCTTATGCGTGGTGGAATAGAAAAAGCAGCGACGGCGGAGCGCCATCGCTGCTTCTATCCTTTGAAAAAAGATAAAATACGTACGAATAGCGCTCCACGGCACAGGCCGTGACAGTCGGTAGAATGTTCTTCTAACCGCCCAACGCTTCACCGCGTCACCCGGCAAGCGCTTCGGCAGCCTTCCCTTTCGCGCGCGGTCGCCGTCCGGTGAGGGACTACCGCGCGGTACTGATGTTGGCCGCGCCTCTATTCCTTTGAACCCACGGTGCGGGTTCAAATCGTTATCTATTGTACAACGGTTTTTCCTGCTGTCAATAGAAGCTAAGGAAAAATGCAGCCGAAATACAACGGTGTTTCCCCGCCTAAGCGGCGGCGGGCCTCCCGTGGGGCAGTTGCCCTTTCTTACTGGAAGCGCATACCGCAAGCCCAGGCATTTTAGTCCGGGTTCGGAAACGCGTCCATACGCGGTACAGCCGCAAACAGGCCCCGGACTAAGCGTCAGCCGCGGGGCCTGCACAAGGGGAAACCTTAGTTTTTAGGCGGAAGCATGGTTAGCGCAATGCGTTGCTTTTTTTGGTCTACATCCACGACCCATACCTTCACCACGTCGCCCACCTTAACCACCTCGGCGGGGTGCTTGATGAATCGCGTGCTCATGCGGCTGATATGCACCAGACCATCCTGGTGTACGCCGATATCCACAAACGCGCCGAAGTCGATCACGTTGCGCACAGTGCCGGTTAATTCCATACCCGGCGCCAGATCTTTGATATCCATAACATCGGTGCGCAGAATGGGCTTGGGCAGGTCGTCGCGGGGATCGCGGCCGGGCTTTTGCAGCTCGCGCACGATGTCTTTAAGCGTGGGCTCGCCAATGGTAAGTTCCTTTGCCAACGCTGCAAGGCCGCGCTCGTCCACCCGGGCTTGCAGGCCGTTGAGCTTGCCGGATTTGATATCGCTTAGCTGATAGCCGAGGGTGGCAAGCAGCGCCTTAGCCGCGTCATAGCTTTCGGGATGCACGGCGGTGGCGTCCAAGGCGTTTTTGCTGTCGCGCACGCGCAAGAAGCCCGCGCATTGCTCGAAGGCCTTGGGGCCCAGCTTGGGAACCTTTTTTAGCTGAGCGCGGCTGGAGATGCCGTTTTCCTCGCGGTAAGCCACGATGTTTTTGGCCAGCGCCGGGCCGATGCCCGCCACATGGGATAAAAGCGACGCCGAAGCAGTGCTTACCTCAACGCCAACGCTGTTTACGCAGCCCTCCACAACGCCGTCCAGGGTTTCCTCCAGCTGGCTTTGTTTCAGATCGTGCTGGTATTGGCCCACGCCAATGGCCTTTGGATCGATCTTGACCAGCTCGGCCAGCGGGTCCTGCATGCGGCGGGCGATGCTTACCGCGCTGCGCAGCGATACGTCGAACTGGGGGAACTCCTCCGCGGCCAGCTTGCTGGCGGAGTAAACGGACGCGCCTGCCTCGCTCACGATCATATAGGCCGCGCCCTCGGGCAGCTCGTTTAGCAGGGAGGCGATGAATTGCTCCGCCTCGCGCGAGGCGGTTCCGTTGCCTATGGCGATGGCGGTTACGCCATACCGGCGGCACATATCCACGATTTCCTTGCGGGCGCGCGCCTTGGCGGCCTCCTGCCCGGGCAGGGTAAAGTGGCCCACGCCGGTGGAGAGCACCTTGCCGTTTTCATCAACCACAGCCAGCTTGCAGCCCGTGCGGAAGCCGGGATCCACGCCTAAGGTTACGCGGCCTTTGACGGGCGGGGCCATGAGCAGCTGGTGCAGGTTTTTGCCGAACACCTGAATGGCGCTGGTATTGGCGCGGTCGGTAAGCTCGTTGCGGATTTCCCGCTCAATGCTGGGCTTGAGAAGGCGGTCCCATGCGTCCTGAACGGTCAGGCGTACCTGGCCGGTGGTGATGCTGCCTTCGCGCACAAAGGCCTTTTCCAAAACGCCTACGCAGGCGGCGTCGTCCATGCGGATATCCACCTTGAGAAAGGCCTCGCGCTCGCCGCGGTTTACGGCCAGCACGCGATGCGGGGGAATGGCGCGCACCTCCTGCGAAAAAGCATAGTACATGCTGTACACGCTATCCTCATCCTTGGCCTGGCGGCTTTCCAGCACGCCGGTACGCATCACCAGCGCGCGCAGGACCTTCCGCGCATCGGCGTCGTCGCTCATCTGCTCGGAAAGGATATCGCGCGCGCCCTGCAACGCGTCCTCCGCGGCGGGCACATCCTTTTCGGGGTTCACGTAGGGTTGGGCGAGATCTTCCAGCGTACTGCTGGTTTGGTTTTGCATAAGCAAAAGAAGGGCCAAAGGCTCCAGGCCGCGCTCCTTGGCGATGGTGGCGCGCGTGCGCCGCTTGGGCCGGAAGGGACGGTATAGATCCTCCAGCTCCGTCATGGTGGTGGCGGCGTTAAGCTTTGCAGAAAGCTCGTCTGTAAGGTTGCCTTGCCCTTCCAGGGCGGCGAGGATCTCATCGCGGCGCTTTTCCATGCCGCGCAGGTATTGCAGGCGCTCATAGATTTCACGCAAAAGCTGATCGTCCAAAGAGCCGGTTTGTTCCTTGCGGTACCGGGCGATAAAAGGGATGGTGTTGCCCTCGTCAATCAGGCGCAGCACGTTTTCGCACTGGGCAGGCTTCAGATGAAATTCCTGACAGAGGATTTCGCAGATCGTCATTCCATGCATCCTTTCGTGGCTTTGAAAAGCCTAAGGGGATTATACCATGCGCCCCGGGTTTGCGCTATACAAAGACGGCAATTTGTGCTATCATGGCGGCGGACGCCACCCAAATGGGAGGGATTTGCTTTGACCGACCTTTTGCAGAGCCGCCGGGAGATACTGCGCGTGCTGGATGAAAACCATGTGCCTTACAAGCTTTACGAACACGAGCGCGCTTATACCATTGACGATTGCCTCAGGATGCCCTTTATTGGCGGCGACGTTACCATTTGCAAGAATATCCTGCTTTGCAACCGGCAGCAGACGCGCTTTTATTTGATGCTGCTCAAGCCTCATACGTCCTTTCGCACGGCGGTGGTGAGCAAGGCGCTGGGCGTTTCACGCCTGAGCTTTGCGCCGGAGGCGGCGCTTGAAGGACGGCTGCGCCTGACCAGCGGCAGCGTAAGCCCTCTGGGCCTATGGTTTGACAAGGCGCACGAAATTACGCTGTGCTATGAACCGGGCGTGAAGGAAACGCCGCGCATAGCGTTCCACCCGTGCGATAACGCCGCCACCGTGATATTTGAGCAGGAGGTGTTTTGGCAGCAGGTTCTCCCGCTACTGGGCGTTTTGCCCTTGGAGGTGGCGTTGGATTGCGCGGAGCAATGAGCGCATTGAGCGCGCCGCCTTTCCAGATAGGCGCATGATTGTGGAGGGGCAGGGCCGCATCCTGGTACGGAGCTGCTTGGGCGTTGCCTTTACAGAGCGATACGCTTTTCCGGCCGTTTTTACAGCAGCGGCGACGGCCGGTTTTGGCTTTTACACAAGAGCTAGGCAGCGCTTCGCGAACCTGCGGTTTTTGGAATATGAATTTTGAATTTTTAATGAATTCCCAAAATCCATATTGACAAATGCGGGGGATTTCTTATATAATAACTGACGTTGTGAAAACACAACGCGCGATCGTGGCGGAATTGGCATACGCGCACGTTTGAGGGGCGTGTCCGATAAGGGTACGGGTTCAAGTCCCGTCGATCGCACCATAAAAGAACTCTAACTTTGATACGAAGTTAGGGTTCTTTTATTTTGCTCAAAAGCTTTGTGGGTAAAAGGTTAGGGGTGGGGGAATCGTTCAAGGATATGATTTTGAAGGCATTTTTCGATGCCTTTTGAGCGGCTGTTTGTGCAGAAAAATATACTCCTGAACGATTGCACGGTTAAAACAGGGTAATCGTTCAGGAGTATAAGGAAACGTTCAATAGTATGGCAATCGTTCAAGAGTTCATCTACATATCATTTAGAAGAGTTTCAGGTAGACAATGGGGAAATATTTGTTTGTGCAGATGTTTCCTCTTTTTAAGTATTAATTTGGAAGAAAAGGACCTAAGTAGACGTTTTAATATTGGAATGTATAAACAAGATCCGTCTGATCTTGTTACAAATTGAAACTTTACTTGCGAAAGGTTGACAACCTGCAAAAACGGAATTATAATCCAACTGTACCAACCGTACTAATACAGATAAACGGTCGGAATAGAAAGGAGGCATGCATATGTTTCTTTTGAATCCCAGAAGCAAACAGCCGCTTTACGAACAGCTGGTAGAACAGCTTCGCAGGCAGATCATTCTGGGAGGAATGAAAGCCGGAGCCGCTATGCCATCCGTCCGGCAGCTGGCCACCGAACTGGGCATCAACCCCAACACCATTCAAAAGGCCTATCGCCGCATGGAGGAGGAAGGAATGATTCTCTCCATCCCCGGCAAGGGCAGCTTTGTCAGCGATGATCTGGCAGATATGCTTACCAAACAGCGTGAGGATCAGCGGAGCAAGGCGAAGCAAATGCTCCAATCCTGCCGCGAAATGGGACTTACGAAAGAAGAGATCACACAGATGGTCGAAGAGATCTACAAGGAGGGAGACGCTTGTTCACGATAAATCAGATCAGCAAGACGTTTGAAAAGAAGCAGGCTATTGCCGATCTTTCTCTGAAGCTGGAGGAAGGCCGCATCTTTGGCATGCTGGGTACCAACGGAGCAGGCAAGTCTACACTGCTGCGCGTCATGAGCGGCATTCTGCAGGCGGATCACGGAAGCGTTCAGCTGGATGAACTGCCGGTGCATGAAAATCCCGCAGCCAAGCAGGAAATCTGTTATCTCAGCGATGAACCCACGTTCCTGCCAAACGCCACCATTGCCGAAATGGGACGCATGCAGGCGGCCTATTATCCCAGCTATGACGCTGAAAAGCTGAAGGAACTCTGCCTTCGGTTCAGCCTGCCCATGAATGAGCGCATCAGCGGTTTCTCTAAAGGTACGCAGAAACGGGCGCAGATTTGTCTGGGGCTTGCACTCAATCCCCGCGTTCTTTTGTGCGATGAAACCTTCGACGGTCTTGATCCTGTGATGCGCGATCAGTTCAAGCGTGTACTCAGTCAGGAAACCATTGACCGTGGATTGATTACGGTGCTCGCAGGCCACAACCAGCAGGAGATGGAGGACATCTGCGACAGCGTCGGATTCCTGCACGAAGGCAAGCTGGTATGCTCCGGTGATCTGGATTCCATGCTCAGCGATGTTCACCGCGTGCAGCTGATCCCTGCGGAAGAAACCAGCGATGAAGCGTTTGCCGCCTTCCATCCGCTGCGTTTGCAGCGTCAGGGCAGATTGTGCATGATGACCCTGCGCGGCGATCAGGAGAAGCTGGAAGCAGATCTGAATGCGCTCCACCCGCTGTTTATGGAGTTCCTTCCCCTTTCTTTGGAAGAGATATTCATTCTGGAAATGGAGGATCGTGGATATGCGCAGCACTAATCCGAATGCCACCCGTTTTCTGCTGAAACGGAATCTGTTTATCGGTGTCATCGTCTTTTTGGTCGTGTTTTCCATTTTTCCTTTCTGGGGCCTTTCTCATATCCCCAACATGAAAGCGGACATCATGGAGAATGCACTGGATAAAAAAGATATGCTAACCAATCTGGTATCTTCCAGTGTCATGACCAGTCCGCTGAATCTGGAAATGATGGTCATCGTCTTTGGAGGCTTGGGTTTTCTGTGTGCAATGATGCTTTGCCGTCATCTGTTCAGCCGCCGTCAGGGTATGCTGCATGCGGCGCTGCCGGACAAACGGGAGACGGATTTCCTGCGCCGTCTGATCGCCTACGCAGTGCTGTGCCTCTGTCCTATCGTGGTCAACTTCCTGCTCTACCTGCTGGTGGTTGTGATGAACGGTCTGCTGTCCTATGTGGCATGGGGTAAGCTATTGGGCAAGTTTGGTCTGCTGCTGCTCATTAACCTGTATGGATTTGCCATGGGTATGCTCGCAAGTGTCCTCACCGGCACGTACTGGGCAGCACTGCTGGCAGGCGCAGTGCTGATCGTTGGCATGGAAGGTATGGCATACCTGTGGAATTACTTTGCAAGGTGCTATCTGCACACCATGGTGAATCAGAGTTTCCGCGAAATGCTTCTGTCCATTTCTCCGTCCTTCTCGCTGTATAAGGGCTTCTACCATCCTGCTGAGTTTGTATGGTATCCCGGCGTGCTTGCCATTCTGGTTGCTCTGGGGCTAAGCTTTGCGCTTTACCGTGTGCGCAAAACAGAAACGGCAGAACGCACGCTGGCCTTTGGCTGGCTCCACAGCGTGATGGGCTTTATTCTTCCGGTGATGGGAGGCAGCATTCTGGGCATGATCGTTTACATGTCCTTTGTGACGGAAATCAGCCTGATTGCCGGTATGATCGCAGGCGCGGCGCTCACCTTCTGGGTCTGCCGGATGGTGTTCAATCAGCGCTTCTGCGGAATTCTGAAGCAGTGGTACCTGCCTGCAGCAGCTGCGGTTGTACTGGTATTGGGTATAACCGTTCTTCATACAGATGCCATTGGTTATGATCACTTCCTGCCCGAGAGAGAAAAGCTGACGGCAATTTCCTATCGTCCGCAGAACTATCACACGTATGAATACATCACCTTGACCAGCGACGAGGCGCTTGATGCAGCCTACGAATGGTGTACCCTGATGCGCGACGAGGTGGACGGCTATGAGAACGGGATTGGCGCATCCATCAGAAGTGCCAGCTCGGTGGTGGTTACATATCAGTTCGGTGACAAGAAGGTATATCGCCACTATCCGAATTGGACGGTGCGTACAGCCGCACAGCCCGTGCTTCAACGGATCATTGAAAGCGACGATTACCGGCAGAGCCTGATTCGGGAGTTTTATCTGGACAGCGGCACAGTGAAGGATCTCTATCTCAACAGCAGCACCAATGCACTTCGTAACAACGAGCTGTACGAGCAATTTGGCGTATTCCCGGACTATATGAGCCTGAATGAAAAGGACGATGGTCCGACGATCACAGCCTGGCTGAGCGCACTGAAAGAGGATGTTCTCACCCGTACTTTTGCAGAAAAGCAGCAGGACGAAATCATGGATCTGCAAATCAATGCGATAGATCCCAGAACCGGCAATACCGCTTATCAATCCTTTGAGGTGTATCCCGGCGATGAACATTTCCTCAAAGCGGTGTTCGGCGATCAGGCGGAAGCAGTCGTTGCCTACGCCACTGGTGGATATGCTGCAAGCGAAGACATCGCCGCTCTGAAGGTAACCTACTCCGTGAACCTCGCAGAACTGGGCGGGGCAGATGTGGATGAGCGCGAAGTGGTGAAGTCTGTGAAACTGGCCTCCAGCCCCGAAGAAGCCGTGGAGTGGGCCAGAATTGCGCAGAACACCTCCGCCGACCGTTACTACTTCATGCCGGATTCTGAACAAACCAGCTTTAGCAAGCTGTACATGTACCGCTTAAGTGAAGTGGAACGGTATCAGGCACCGTATGGCTACACCATGCCTGATGATCCTGTTCAGTTCTACTATCAGAAGGAGATTCCCACCAAAACGGTTATGGATTTTGCGGAGAAGTAAGGAGGCAGAATAGACAGAACGCACTTACATACCGAATGAGAATGGCGTGTAAGTGCGTTCGTATTTTTTGTTTGATAAATCGGAATTGGTAATGTCGCATTCATCCGTGGTGTAGTCGATCTTTTCGCCGGCTTCGTTCTTCTGCTCGATGCCGAACAGTTCAACGAAAGCGCCGCGGGTACCACTGCTGTCTTCGCGGGAGATTACGTTAATTTCTTCTGCGATTGCAGCGCAGCTCCAGCAGAGCATTACCATAGCAAGAACCAGAGAAAAAACCTTCTTCATTTTCCGTACCTTCTTTCTAATCTTTTTTTCCTTGGGACGAGTACAAGATACCACCTCAATGTTCGAAACAAATACCGAAAATGTAAAGAGTATGTAAGGGAGATCACGAACTGCGTTTCTCCAAATGTTACCCCAGATCTGTCGTTGCATATTGACAAGGCAAAAAAAGGAGTTGTATACTATGCCCGCTTCAAAGTTCCCCAATGAAGCGAATATAAATCACAAAGAAGGTTTTGAAATTGAAAAGGAATTCGATTCAAAAACTTACCCTTACAGGCGTGATGGCGGCACTCGTATTTGTGATGACGTATCTCCCCAAAGTGCCGGTTCCTGTTACTGGCGGATACGTTCATTTGGGTGATGGTGCCATCTTCCTGGCTACGCTGCTTCTGGGGCCGCTCGGTATTCCGGCTGCTGCCATCGGCTCGGGCCTTTCGGATCTGTTTGGCGGATACATCGTTTATCTGGTACCTACCGTGGTGATCAAGGGATTTGTTGCTTTCATCGCCTGGATGCTCTATCGTGAGAAATCTCTGATTCGTGCGCTTCTTGCTTTTGTAATCGCCGAGCTTGTGATGGTTTTGGGCTACTTTGCTTTCGAAAGCGTACTGTACGGAATGACGGCAGCATGGGCAGCCGTTGGTCCTAATCTGATTCAGGGTCTTGCCGGTGTTGTTCTGGGCATGGTGTGCACGGCTGTGCTGCCGCGCCTAAAAAGTCTGATCAAGTAAAAGAATAAAGACCGTCGAGTCTATAAACTTGACGGTCTTATCTTTTTTATGAAACGACTATTTTGAGTCGGCATTTCTTTGCTTAAGTCTCTTTCCACATCTGTTACAGAAACGATAATCGTCCTCTACCGCCTTACCGCAATGAAGACAGAAAACATCGGATTTGGGAACGGATTCGTAATCGAGGAAAGCGGGCTCTCCAAACTGCTTGTTCAGTAGTTAGTTTGGAACAGGCCCGATACCCAATGCACCGACAAGAAATAGGGCAATGCAAACAAGCATGCAGATGCCGACAAACAATCCACCTGCAATGAACATACCTTTTGATAATTTTATTTTCGTTTTTCTCAATACAAAACCAGCAATCAGCAGAGCAAGGCCAATCAAGAGGCTTAAAAATGGTAAATATGCGATAACGAAAAATATCCACTCCATGCAATTAAGCTCCTTTGTCAAATAGAAATGACTTTATCTCTTTTCGTTTCTATATTTTGCTATAGATCGCTACCAGTAAAGTGACCTTCTTCCTCAAATTCTTTCTATTTGGAGACTGTATGTTTTTGCGGGAGCTTCTTTCCACAACTGTTGCAGAAACAATAATCCTCCTCTACCTGCGTTCCACAATAGGGACAGAAAGCGTCGGCTTTCGGGACGGATTCGTGATCAACGGAAGCAGGATCTCCAAAGCGCTCATTCAGCGGATCGGGTTCTTCGCTGCTGTCCATGATGTCATATTCCGAAAAACGTTTCTTGCCTGTGGCGTTTTTGAAGTTGTAAACGGCAGACACGACCGCTATAATGATGAACACCACGCCAAACAGCGGAAAAATCGCGTCGATTCCTCCGCCAAACGCTGGATCGTGGAAAGTACCTATTCCCCCGAAGGATGAACTCATACTTGATGCACCTATTGTCCATAACACTCCGAACACAGCAACCGCTATGCACACGATACCGCCCATCATGGATGGACCTCTGCCGGGTTTAATACTTTTCATACTACTTCTCCTTATGAAACAGATGATGGATTACTTCGTTTTGATAAGCTCAACAACCTTTTGAATGATGAAAAGAAGGAAGTACAGGATTAACGCATCTGCAATCAATGAGGCGATATTCAGATGAACTGCAAAGGCGCCGGTGCTTGTCACAAGTACAGTATAGAACGCAAATGGCAATCCAAGCAGAAGAGCTGCTCCATCTGTGGATAGATTTTGTGTTGCCTCAAAGCAAGCTGGAATCAAAGCCAGAATCAGCAGAAGAATCAACGTCCACGCAGCAAACTTCCAACTCCATAACTTTTTCATTCGTTCACGCCTCCTATCGGGAACCATTCTGCATTCTTTTTCGCATTCTGCTCCACAAGCAGAGCATGAAATGCCGGCTCAGAAATGCTTTCGTCCCCTTTGAAATATTGAATGGTTTCCCCTGCACTTTGGGAGTGTGCCAGCGGCACAATGGAAGCCGCACCACCAAATCTGGCATAGCCGAATCCACTGTCTGCTGCGCTGGATAAGAATGAGAAGGTGCCGTCCTCTTTCAGCTCAAACATGGAACGATAGACAAACTCATACCCCCATACAATGGAATCAGCGCGCTGCAGCACCAGATAGCCGTAATAATGATCCCCATTCACGCATTGTTCCAGAACCAGTTCCTTCTCACCGGAGTTATCTACATCGACATATGCGTAACGTGGGAAGGTAACGCTTTCACCCTCAAAGACCTTTTCACCAATTTCTGAAAGGCTCACATACATTTCAGCCTGCGCATGATAAAAACGCTCGTTTTCATGCAGAACCGCCTGAAGATTGGCTGGCAGGGGAGAAGTGGCATCGACTCTGCCCTGAAAATAACGGATCGGTTCGCGCACTTCATCGGTCATCAGCACATAGTCGGTGTGGACATAACCTGTATAGCCGTCCGCGAATACATGATACCAGTGATCAGCGGTTTCACCTAGGATGGTGAGTTCTTCTCCGCCATACAGCTTATTCAGCTGCTGTGAGTTGGTGGTTGGAGCTTCGCGCAGGTTTACCCAGTCTTTTGCCTGCACAACGCCGATATGCTTGGCGTATGGGACATTTTCGGGGTGTGGCCCGCTGTACAAATAGCGCGACATCATATAGCCGCTTTCTTTGCCGATGGTCACCTTGACCCACTCTTGCGTGAGATCCGAATGATAAGCAACAGCTACGCCGCTGAAATACAGTCCCAGCGACTTTGCCTCCTGGGAAGGAGCGGACCGAAGATGCACCCTGTCTGAGGTTCCGGCGTCGATCCATGCGATTCCTTCGCTTTGTTCTGCAAAAGCAAAACCAGCAGAAAATAAAGTACCCATCAAACACAGAAAGAGAATCAATTTTTTCATCTGCATCACCTTTCGATGCTAATCATTTGTTGGCTCTAAAAAACTATGCCAAATATAGCCGGTCAGCGTGGTGCGCCCTGTTTCATACTCATCCAGAGTGATGCTGTGATGATCGCCCAAATCATACAACACGCGCACCCAGCCGTTTTCCGGGCCGCATGCATCCACAAGAACTGTCACATTTTCTCCCGCATTGAGCTTTGCCAGTGAAGGCGATGCCTTGCTGTCCTGTTTGCGCAGGTTGACCCAGTCTACATTGGCCACCTGCATCCGCTTTTTATTCACACCGCTCAGCGCCGCTGCGTGTGCTGCCTTTCTCCGTTCACTGGATGCGCCAACACCATCTTGTCCGTAATACCATTCTTCGGGATACTGTTCGTCCCACAAAAATACCACACGTGTCATGGATTCTACCATCATTTCGCCAATCGTGTCATCGTCGGCTCGATAGACATCCCAGATATACTTTGGCGTTAGGTGATAGGAACCATCAAACATATAGAAGATTTCTCTTGTGTAGTAGAAACCATCAGGATCGGCGGACAACAGCATCCGATGTTCAGGGAATAATTCCGGATTGCACAGCTCAATCTGAACAAGCTCATCAGAGAAGCGCGCTTCCTCACGAAGCCACACGCAATCGCGATGTACAGGACGGAAAAGGTGTTGCTCCACATCCCACAGAGAGAAAGCATAATACACATTTTGTGCTCCCTGAGCCGTAAGCAGCACCAGATCGTTATAACCATCGAAGTTCAGATCCATCAAACGAGCCAGCGAGGCAATACGCTCAAAGGCTGGGCTTTCAATGGATTCCCATGTGAGACTTTGCGACAGGCTTCCATCCTGTGCTTCGATAACAACCTGCAGGATGTTGTCGCCTGCGGGCTCTTCCGTGCGCTTGCCTGTATCCGTTACAGTCAGAGTGAGCGTCGGAAGTTCGGGATGAACATGGCCGGTATATACGGAGCTGCTATCCGCATACGCACTCTGTATACCTAATGCAATCAAAATGAGTATAAGAATCGTCAGCTTTTTCATCAGCCATTACCCTCCCAGAACCATTCCTGCGGAGCATATCCGGAGTCACCATTGGTGGTTACGATGATATACAGCGCATCCTCTACTACGCCAACAATCCAATATTCGCCGGAAGCAGGATGATGGTTCTTCAACTCCATCGTGTCATACAGCGGGCAGTATTCGTGTCCTTCCACAAAGGTTTTATCCGGGAAAGCACAATCCACTGCATCCATCTGATCTCCAAAGGCGAGATACTTTTTCATCATCCAGCCAGTCAGATATCCATCCGCTCCGATCTGTACCTTGCACCAGTCGCCCTTCTGCTGCAGCACTTTAACAGGTGTACGGTTGTAGAATTTGCCCAGAGATTTTGCATCACGCTTCGGTTCAGTACGAAGGTGCAATCTATCAGCAGGATTCGGGTTGTTGACAACAGCCCAGTCGCTGCGGTCAACAAAGTTCATCAATTCCGCCCTGTTGCGCGGCAACTTCTCTATGTCAGCTTCCATCAGAGAAAGATTAGGCATGCTTCCGAAATAGATGTCGTTTGAGCTTCCACCGTTGTGCTCCCATTCAACGCCACAATAAACAAAGGTAAAATCCTCGGTGCTTTCACCACTGTTCATTGTCCAGCTAAGCTGCCATATGCCATCGGCTCTGCGGGCATAGCCAGCTGTGTGATAACGCCCATCCTTGTCTTGCCACTCAAGCTGAACACCGCCATTGCCAGTATGAAAGATATCCAGATATGTACCATCAGGAAGTTGCTTGGCAGTTTGCACAGAATACGTCCAATCATCTTCTTCGATGATATGCAGATATCGCTTGTTATTGTCATCCGTGATAAGAATCAGCGCTTGATCCTGCAAATGGCTGTTGATAATCTTCCCACGAACAGGAATCACCATCGTGTTCAGCACGCCATCCGTCAGGAAGATATCTGATGATGCTCTAAGATCAAGCATTTCGGATATATCTTCTGTTTGCAGACGGTCAATGAAGCTCTGCGACAAAGGAAGAGGCATGCATTCATAAGCATATGGCGTTTCTTCGGCGCTGTTAAATTCAGCCCGAATCACATAGAGTCTGCTGTCCTCAATTTTGTAATATTGCGCCCACGCCTCTGTTTTGTAGCTATCGAAGGAGCAAGAGAAGAGTGTATAACCCGGATACAGATCCCTGATTGTCTCTTCTGTGATAGCTGTCTTTTGCTTTGCTGTATCTGGCGTGAATGGCAGGTCATCAAAATCTGTCATGATAGAATCAAAGCCTGCACCCAACGTAGCTGTAAACTCCGCGGTGGACTTGCCAACCGGGTAGAATGCGATAGTTGTTCCACTCAAAATGGCTTCGCCATGATACTCGTTTGGATTCTTCCAGCCGCAGATCACAAATTCCGCACCATTGAAGTGGTAAGAAATCTGTCTTCCTGTCTTTTCACACACCAAATCAAACCCAAGCTCATTGGGATAATGCGAGCCATCTGCGCGCGGCGTGAACGGATCATGGCGCACGAAGGCAATCTGCCATGTTCCATCCACGGGTGAAACTTGAGCTTCACTTTGCCATTCTCCATCTGCACAGCGATAAAATTCCATGAAGCCCCAAGGTGAGATAATAGCAGATAGATCCGAACCATCCGGCATATCGAAGAAGAAACAGTCTGCAAACTCTGCTGTATCATGAGAGTCTATATACAGCTCCCACATTTCCTGCGGAAATTCACTTTGAGCCTGAACATGTGGGACTATCATAAGCAGCAGACTGGCGGCAAACAGTATGAGGATGGATTTCTTCATGGAGATTCTCCTTCGTGCAATTGAATCATTATGTGTAGTTACCTGTATTTACATACCGTAATAATATATACGATTTAATACACTTATTCTGTCCACTTTCCTGCCGAAAAGAAAAATAAAATCAAACTTATGCATAATATGCGATAGCTGGGATGTGATTTGTCAGGGTGAATTTATCTTTTTTCTTGAAAAGATATAGTCAAATCGCAATCAATCATTGTCAATAAAGCAATGACCGATTGCGATTTTCAGCTTATTAATTAAAGTTAGCACGATCTGTTTGCAATGATCTTCTTCACTGTATTCGCATAATCATCCGCATGGTTGATCGAAAACTCACCATGATACATTCCGGGAAGAATCTGCATGTGGCTTCCAGGCAGTGCTTTGTGAATGCTCCTTGCAGATTTTTGCATTGCGCCATTTTCCTTTTCTCCCACAAAAACGGATGCTTTTGCACAACAGTCTGCAACAGAAGACTTGATCGCATACAAAGCATTTGCTTCTAAAAACGCAATCATGTTTTGCTTTGATATGCCGCAGGTATCCCTGTAATACTCCTCAAACAGCTCCGGCTTGATTCTCAGGGAACGGAACTGGAGGCGGGAAAACCATTTGTTCCGGATCAGCCCATGGCAGCTGCCAAAGGCAGGCCTGATCATGGCATGCGTGAACCTTGAAGGACGCGCCAGAGCACTTTCTATCAATGCGTGGCGGCATACATCATGCCGCTGAGCGAGCATCTCAAGCAGAATCTGTCCTCCCAGGGACAATCCGCCGATGAACAGGACCGATCCGCCAAAGCGTTCATCAATGAAGGCAATGAGCCTTGCCGCATTATCCTCGATGGATGAAAAATCTGCGTCGCTCCCCGTGTGACCATCCAGGATCGGCAGGATTACATGGTAATCTGACGAAAGCTTCTCTGCCGCTTCCCGATAGCTCCACCACGACAGGCCGCCGCCGTGCAGGAGGATGATCGTCTCATGATCGGCACAGCCGTATTCCCTGTAATTCAATGGATGTCACCCTCCTTCTGTATCGATTCATTCCACCCGCATCATCCGATACCCCACGCCGATGTGGGTCTGGATATATTGCGGGGAATCCGGCGCAGCTTCGAGTTTCTTGCGTAGGGAGGCCATGAATACCCGCAACGAGGCAAGATCATTCTCCCAGCTGCTGCCCCAGACCTTCTGGGTGATGTAGGTATGGGTGAGCACTTTACCCACATTCTGCGCCATCAGGCACAGGAGCTTATACTCGATGGGGGTCAGGTGCAGTTCATTGTCACCCAAGAAGACACAGCCGGCAGCGAAATCCACCTTCAGCTGACCGTTGACAAACACGGAGGACGCAGATGTCTGCGCAGATTGCATCATTGCCAGACGACGGGCCGTCACGCGCAGGCGCGCCAGCAGCTCCTCCACAGAGAAGGGCTTGGTCAGGTAGTCGTCCGCGCCGTTGTCCAGTGCCTCGATCTTGTCGCTGTCCTCGCTGCGGGCGCTGATGACGATGATGGGCATATTGGACCAGGTGCGGATGCGCCGGATGACCTCCACACCGTCCATGTCCGGCAGGCCCAGATCCAGCAGCACAATATCCGGGTTGCAGGTGGATGCCTGACGGATGGCTTCGTCTCCGTTGGCAGCAACGATATGCTTGTATTCATGGGCCTTGAGGGTCGTGGTGATGAGGTTGCGCACCGGCGCGTCGTCCTCCACAACCAGGATTTGCAGCTTATTCATTGATGTTCACCTCTCCGGAGGGGATCGTGAAGGTAAAGATGCAGCCGTGCGGGCAGTTGTCGCTCAGGGTGATCCCGCCGCCGTGGGCATTGATGATGGACTTGCACAGCGCCAGCCCCAGACCGAGGCTGCGGCGGCTGTCCGCCACCTGATGTCTGCCAGTATAGAACATTTCAAATACATGGGCCTTTTCGGCGTCGGGGATGCCGGGGCCGTTGTCCGCCACGGAGACGGTCACGAAGCCCTCTGCCTTGCCTGCTGAAATGCTGATTTCCGAACCCGCAGGCGTGTACTTGATGGCATTGTCCACCAGATTGATGATGACCTGCATGATCAGCCGGGCATCCATCCGGGCCAGCAGCAGCTCATCGTCGCAGACGATGCGGATGACATGCTCCTCCCGCTTGCGGCTGATGTGGTTCATGGCTTCTGTGATCACCTCGTCCATCAGCTGGGGCGACATGTTGAACTGCATCCGCCCTTCCTCCAGCCGGGTGATGGACAGCAGATTCTCCACCAGACTGATCAGCCACTGGGAGTCGTCGAAGATGTCTGCGAAGATGCTGCGCCGTGCGGCTTCGTCCAGCAGCTCGTAATTGCTGAGCAGATTGCTGGCATTGCCGGAAATGGAGGTCAGCGGGGTGCGCAGGTCGTGAGAAATGGCACGAAGCAGGTTGGCGCGGAGTTGTTCGTTCTTGGCCAGGACTGCGGCCAACTCCTTCTCTTTGGCGTTGCGGCTGTTGTCGATGGCCAGTGCGCATTCGCCCAATATGGAGAGCAGCACGCTGTTTTCAAAGTCATCCAGCGGCTTGCCCTGCAAATGGATGCCCACCACGCCATAGACCTTGCTGTTGATACGGATGGCCAGGTACAGGCATTTTGCATCGCTGAACATGCGGGTGGCAGCGCCGCCCCGATGGCCGTTGCGATAGACCCACAGTGCGGCTTCCCTTTCACGGGTGGTGAACAGCTCCGACTGCTGGTCGGATGTGGGAAAGAGATAGCCCTGCGCCAATTCGCCATGCTGTTCGGGATAGACCACCACATCCCGGTCCAGTAGCTTCACCAGCTGGCTGGCGGTGATGTGCAGGATGTCGCTGTCGTCTTGAGCCTTTTGCAGCAGCTGATTGGTATCAAACAGCACCTTGGTGCGATAGGCTGCCTGGGCGGAGATCTTCGCGTGATCCTTCAGCTTGGAAGCCAGCGTGCCGGTGATGATGGAAGCAATGAGCATCACGCCGAAGGTGACGGGATAGCCTGCGCCATAGGCGTGCAGGGTAAAGCGGGGCTCGGTATGAAAATAGTTGAACAGCACCACGCCCATCACCGCACTGATGGCGCTGCAGGCGTAGCCCTTGGTAAACAGGGAGGTCAGTAGAACACAGAGGATATACACGGTGATGATATTCGCCTCGGTGAAGCCGAAAGAATAGAAGCTCAGGCCCACCAGCGTTGCGGCGACGAGCAGCAGCAGGGTGATCAGCAGATCACGGGGATGCGGAATCAGGCTTTTCAGCACATTGGAGGTTGGGGCGCGGTAAGGCACGCGGATGGTGCCATCCGGGATGATGTGGATATCCAGGTTCGGGGCGATCTCGATCAGCTTTTCCGTCAGCGTGGGCTTGGCCCAGAAATGCCTGCGCCCGGTGTTGCTCCGTCCGATGACGATCTTCGTCACCCCGGAGATACGGGCGAATTCGGCAATCTGCTGGGATACATCTTCACCGAAGATGGTGGTGGTATCAGCACCCAGCTGTTTGGCAAGGCGGATATTCTGCTCCAGACGGTTGCGGTCAGCCTCCTCCATTTTCTCAAAGGCGGGCGTCTGCACATACAGCGCCGTGAAGCTGCCGCCAAAGGCGGAGGCCATCCTGGCGGCGGTCTGGATAATCTTTGCATTGGAGGGAGAAGCGGACAGGCATACCAGCGTGTGCTCCTGTACGCAATTCCTGTTTTGATGCGCCATATCCACAGCCCTCCCTATCACCGGAATGCTTGATTATAACATAAATCAGCCGACATTTCCACCATCGTCAGGCAGCGACTCCCGCAGGATGATGACTGTCTGCTTATGCTGGGCAGCAAAATGACGGATGGAGTGGATCAGTTCCTCATCGCTCAAGCTGTCAGTAAGCATCATGCTGCAGGGTGGCCGTTGCTGATATTCAGGCGGCTCGTTGTTGAGGCTGCGAGCAAGGAAGCGGTCGATTCCACCCATGACATAGTAGCCGCCAACGAAGACAGCCAGCACGATCAATACGATCAGAAATTCATTCACACGACCCACCTCCACGATGAATTTTCAGGTCGCATGTCAGATGTGGAAACATTTCTGCAAGGCTTTGTATTCTCCCAGTACCATCAGCGTGATGTCCTCCGTCAGCACGGTATCCGGCGAAATGGACACATTCATCCGTCCGCCCTGCTTGATGCCCATGATGTTGATGTTGTATTTCCTGCGCACATCCAGCTGAAGGATGCTCCTGCCTACCCATGCTATGGGCACGGACACCTCAAAGATGGCATGGGATTCATCCAGTTCGATATAGTCCAGAATGTGATCAGCGCTGTAGCGGATGGCCGCCCATTTGGCCACCTGCTTTTCCGGATAGATCACCTCGTCCGCACCGTTGCGCAGCAGGAACTTGGCATGTACCGCACTGGCTGCCCGGGATACCACCAGCTTTGCACCCAGCTCTTTGAGGGTGCTGGTGGTTTCCAGCGAGCTTTGAAAATCCTTGCCGATGGCTACAAAGCACACATCAAAGTTGCGCACACCCAGCGACTCCAGAAAATCCCGGTTGGTGCTGTCGCCGATCTGTGCATTGGTGACATAGGGCAGCAATTCGTTGATGCGCTCTTCGTTGTCATCCACTACCATGACCTGATGGTTCAACTTGTGCAGATCCATGGCGATGTGCTTGCCGAAACGACCGATACCGATGAGCAGAATGCTTTTCATCTTTCATTTCTCCTTTATCCGACTGTGATTTTGTCCTGCGGCAGCTTGGAGGGCCGCTTTTTGGTGGTGGAAAGCGCAGCATAGATCAGCGTCAACCCGCCGACACGTCCCAGAAACATCAGCAGGATCAGCACAATCCGCGATACTGTACCCAGCCCCGGCGTGAGGCCCAGGGATAAACCCACTGTACCGATGGCGGAGGCGGCCTCAAACAGGCATGCGCCCATGGGCAAACCCTCTGCAAGGCTGATGATCCACCCGCCTGCAAGGAAGAGGCACAGGTACATCATCAGGATGGTGGCGGCGCTGCGGATGGCGCTGTCCTCCAGCCGTCTGCCGAAGAAGTGCGGCGCTTCCCGGCGACCGAATACCGCCATGGCATTGGCAAAGAGCACGGCAATGGTCGTGGTCTTCATGCCGCCTGCCGTGGAGCCGGGAGAACCGCCGATGAGCATCAGCACGATGATGACCGTTTGTCCTGCGCCAGTCATCCGTGAGAGATCAACGGTGTTGAAGCCTGCCGTCCGCGGCGTGACAGCCTGAAACAGCGATGCTGCCAGCCTGCCGCCCAGAGGCAGTGCGGTAAATTCGCCAAAGAAGAAATACAGCGCCGGGAACAGGATCAGCAGCGTCGTCATCACCAGGATGACCTTGCTTTGCATCCGGTAACGCCGCAGGTGGATACCGTTGGTTCGCACGTCGTCCCAGGTCAGGAAGCCGATGCCGCCGATGACGATCAGCAGCATGATGGTCACATTGATGACCGAATGGCTGGCATAGCCCATCAGGGATACATAGGGAGCTTCCTGTGTCCCCATCAGATCAAAGCCTGCGTTGCAGAAGGCGGAGATGGAATGAAACACCGCCATCCACACGCCCCTTGCACCATAATCATGGCAGAAGACGGGCAGCATCACCAGTGCGCCGATGCCCTCTATGGTCAGCGTCATCCGCAGGATGAATCCTGTCAGCCGGACGATGCCGCCCATCTGCGGAGCCGCGATGGCCTCCTGCATGGCGCTGCGCTGCATGAGAGAGATTTTCCGGCCGGACAGCAGCGCAAAGGACGCTGCCACCGTGATCACGCCCAATCCGCCGATCTGGATGAGCAGAAGAATCACTGCCTGCCCAAACCCCGACCAGTAGTTGGCTGTATCCTGTACCACCAGGCCAGTGACGCATACGGCTGATGTGGCGGTGAACAGCGCATCGCCAAAGGGTATGACCGTTCCGCTGCGGGAGGACAGGGGCAGCATCAGCACCAGCGAACCCAGCAGAATCACCCCGGCAAAGCCCATAATAATCAGCTGAAAAGGCGTGATCCGCCGACTCATAGGAATAGTTTTGCTCATGACGATTCTCCTTGCCTTCTTATCATGTCCAGTATACCTGTTGCTGCTTTAAGATGGTGTTAGGGCGTGATGAACGGCATAAAGATTTCATAAAGGGGAAAATCATCAGTTGATCAAAAGCCGCTGACAATGTTGCTGTCAGCGGCTTATACGATATTCAATTATCTTCTCTGCTCTTTTCCTGACAACTCCCCATATAGCGGCGTTGCCAAACCAAACCCGCCTGATATGCTGAGAATTTGTCCGGTGGTGTAGGCGGATTCGTCACTGGCGAAGTAGACGACTGCGGCAGCGATCTCTTCTGGCAGGCCGATCCTGCCCAGCGGGATGTGTCGGAGGAAGAGGGCACGGAAATCATCGCTCAGGTGCTGGGTAACCGCCTCGGTGGCCGTCATGCCGGGCAGGACTGCGTTGCAGCGGATGTGATGTTTGGCCTCATGCACCGCAATCAGATTGGTGAGGTAGTTGATTGCTGCCTTGCTTGTGCCATAAGCGATCTGTGAAATATCAGGCACTGTGCCCCCCACGGAGCTGATGTTGATGATGCTGCCGCCGCCCTGTGCTGCCATGTGCTTTGCGGCGGCCTGACTGGCCATGAACACGCTGCGCAGGTTGAGCTGCACGGTGTTCATGAATACCTCTGGGTCGGTGCGGGCGAAATCCAGATCCTTTCCGGGATTGGAGGTGCCGAAGTTGTTTACCAGCACGTCGATGCGTCCGGCCTGCTGCACCGTTTCTTCCACCATGGAGGTAAAGGTCTCCGGCTTGGTAGCGTCGTTGTAGACGCAATGGACACAGCCGCCTTCGGCATTGAGCTCTGCGGCAACAGACCTTGCCCGTTCCGAATCGCGGGCTGCCATATAAACGATGGCTCCCTCTTTTGCGCAGGCCTTCACGATGGCCAGACCGATGCCCCTTGTGGAGGCAGTAACCAGAATCACCTTATTTTTCAGCCGCATGATGATTTCTCCTTTCATGATGGATGCGGGGCAGCATCAGCACCACCAGAATCCCTGCTGCCACGCAAATGATTTCAATGACGCCCAGCGTGCGGATGGCACGAACGGCAGCGTCCGTTGCCGTGACGCCTTGCGCTGTATAGCCCGTGATGCTGTTGGTGAACAAGGGCACCAGTACCGCCACGCCAAAGGGGGCGGCCAAGTCGCGGAACAGCCCGTAAGTGCCGGTGGCTGCCCCCGCTTTGTCGCCCGGAAGACCGCTCAGGGCCACTTTCATGAAGATCGTGCCATTGCCGCCAAGGCCGAAGCCCAGCAGCCCCAGGGCTGTCATCAGCAGCAGGACGGAGGCGTCAGCCGTAAACAGAAGCAGCAGCGCACAGCTGATCCCCGTCAAAAGCAGCGAACCGGTCAGGACTGTGCGGGGCTCGAATCTGTCTGCCAGCGGCCCCAGCAGCACCGCTCCCAGGGACATGCCCAGGTACATCACCGAAATGGCGTAGGCGGATATCACGTCGTTGCCCGGTTGTGTGTAGTTCACAAACACGATGGTGTTGGTCATGTTGGCCTGCATCAGCCCCTGTGTCAGCGTCAGTGCCAGGACACTTAGGACAAAGGCACGGCGCGCCATGAAGCTGCCGGGCAGAATGGGCTGCACGGCGCGGCGTTCCACCAGCATGAGGGCGATGAGGGCGACGATCGCAGCGCTCACCACGCTGAGGAACGCCGGAGAACCCCAGCCGAAGTTCTGCCCGAAGGAAGGGATGCACAGCATCAGGCTGAAGAAAATCAGCACCAGCACCGCGCCCAGGCCATCGAAATGCTGAAACGGCCTGCGGGGCGGTGCGTTTTCATCCCTGAGCAGCGCACAAGGGATGAAAACCGCCGCACAGATCGCCACACACACCCAGACCATCGCCCGCCATCCCCAGGTGCTGATGATCAACCCGCTCAGCGCAGGGCCGAAGATGACCGATACGCTGGAGATAAGCATGTACAATGAAAATCCCTTGGCGACCCGATGGGGCGGGAAATCCGTCACGATGTATGAAAGCACCACCGGTGCCACGGCTGCACTGCCCACACCCACGATGAACCGGGCGATCAGCATCACCAGCAGCGACGGTGCAAGGGCCGCCAGCGCATTGCCCAGCGTATAGACAATGATGCCCGTCAACAGCGTGACGCGGCGGCCCAGCACATCGCCCAGCTTGCCAAGGATCGGCGCAAAGGCTGCGGTGGACATGGCCTGGGCCAGTGCCGTCCAGGTGGTATTGTTGTAGGCGATCCCCATATCCTGCACAAAGGCAGGTCCCAGCACGGCGGAGAATCCGCCAACAAGGCTGATCATAAAGGCTGCCAGCGCATAGGGGATAAAGCCTTTCAAGTACGAGTTGCTTTGCTTCATCATGAACACTCCTTGCAGCGTTTCATCGCTATGATGCCCGGATTTCAGTGCATTATTTACACCCTTGCGGACATACTGAATACGAGGGAGGGATTCGCATGAAACAGAAATTCTATACCTGTAAGCATTGCGGCAATATCATGGCCATGATCCACGATGCCGGTGTACCGGTGCAGTGCTGCGGCGAGAAGATGCAACGTCTTGAGCCTGGCACAACAGAAGCCTCCGGCGAAAAGCATATTCCCGTATATACCCGGGAGGGCGATACGGTACATGTGACGGTAGGTTCCGTGGAACACCCCATGACGGAGGAGCATTACATCGAGTGGGTGTGCCTGGAGGGCGAGCACGTCATCCAGTATGCTCACCTGAAACCCACGGACAAGCCCAGGGCCAAATTCGCCCTGTGCAAGGGCGATGAGGTGCGGGAGGTCTATGCATTCTGCAACCAGCACGATCTGTGGAAACAATGAGGAGGTCGGGCAACGCCCGACTAACGAGGTTAATGCTTACATTAACCGAAGTGTAGCCAGCGCCGGGCTTTACGCCCGGTGATGGCCGAAGAGGAGGTAACAGTATGTCTCTGATCAATAAGGAAGTGTCCGATTTCAAGGTCTATGCCTACCACGCCAACGACTTTAAGTTTGTTTCCAAGGAGGATATCCTCGGCAAGTGGAGCGTATTCTTCTTCTATCCGGCGGACTTCACCTTCGTCTGCCCGACGGAGCTGGAGGATCTGGCGAACAAGTACGATCAGTTCCGCAATGTAGGCTGCGAGGTCTACGCGGTGTCCACCGATACCCATTTCGTTCACAAGGCCTGGCACGATGCGTCCGAGCGCATCCGCAAGATCAACTACCCCATGCTGGCAGACCCCACCCATGCCCTGTCCCGGGATTTCCAGGTGCTGATCGAATCCGACGGTTTGGCGGAGCGCGGCACGTTCATCATCAACCCCGAGGGTAAGATCGTAGGTTATGAGGTGACGGCAGGCAATGTGGGCCGCAACGCAGAGGAGCTTTTCCGCAAGGTGCAGGCCTGCCAATTTGTTCACGCCCATGGCGATCAGGTTTGCCCCGCCAACTGGACACCCGGTGCGGAAACCCTGAAACCCAGCCTGGATCTGGTGGGACAGCTGTGATGACCGATACGAAAAACCTCTACGACGTGATCATCATCGGCGGCGGGCCTGCGGGGCTCACCGCCGCCATCTATCTGGCCCGGGCACGCTACCGGGTGCTGGTGCTGGAGAAGGAGCAGTTCGGCGGGCAGATCACCATCACCCACGAGGTGGTGAATTACCCTGGCATCGGCAAAACCAGCGGCAAAGCCCTGACGGACACCATGCAGCAGCAGGCGGAAGCCTTCGGCGCGGAATTCCTGCTGACAGAGGCGACCGGCCTTGAACTGACGGGCGACGTCAAGACCGTCCACACCGGGCGCGGTGACTTCCGGTGCTTCGGCGTGCTGCTGGCTACCGGTGCTCACCCCCGGATGGTGGGCTTCAAGGGGGAAGCCGAGCACAAGGGCCGCGGCGTTGCCTACTGCGCCACTTGCGATGGTGAGTTCTTCACCGGCAAGGAGGTCTTTGTAGTGGGCGGTGGCTTTGCGGCGGCGGAAGAGAGCGTCTTCCTGACCAAGTTCGCCCGCCATGTGACGATCCTGATGCTCACGGAGGACTTCACCTGCGCCGAGGCCGCTGCTGAACCTGCCCGCAAGCACGAGAAAATCTCCATCCTGCCCAACACAGAGCTGCTGGAGGTTGCCGGAGAAAACGGGCTGACCTACGCCCGCTGGCGCAATATTAAGACGGGCGAAGAAACGGAATATCGCAGCGAAAATGGAGAATCCTTCGGTGTGTTTGTTTTTGCTGGTTATGAACCAGCCAGCGGATTGGTGAAGGGCCTTGTGAAACTGGACGAGAAGGGCTACATCCTGACCGACGGCTCGATGAAAACCAACGTAGAAGGCGTGTATGCGGCGGGCGACGTGTGCATCAAGCCACTGCGTCAGGTGGTCACGGCCACTGGTGATGGCGCGCTTGCCGCTACTGAGCTGGAGAAATATGCTGCCGCCATGCAGCGGAAGACCGGCTTGCAGCCGCAACAGCCCCCCCGGGCGCACAAAGATCCATCTTCTACGCGGGAAACCGGCACGACCCCTGACGGCGGCCTGTTCACCCCTGAAATGCGCCAGCAGCTGGATACGGTGTTCAGCCGTATGGCACACCCGCTGCAACTGGTGCTGTATCTTGACGAACGCTCCGTATCCACAGAGCTGGAGCACTTCATGACAGAGCTGGCCAGCATGACGGACAAACTAACAGTACAGGTGGCCGAACGCTCCGCCTCCTCGCAGGATACCCCCTGCGTACGCGTCTGTCAGCAGGATGGCACGTGGACTGGTTTGGCCTTCCACGCTGTTCCCGGCGGGCATGAGTTCACTTCCTTTGTGCTGGGACTGTATAATGCAGCAGGACCCGGTCAAACGTTGGATGAAGATACACGCCAGGCCATTGCTGCACTGAACAAACCGGTGGAGATGAAGGTGCTGGTGTCCCTTTCCTGCACTATGTGTCCTGACCTGGTTGTGGCAGCACAGCACATCGCAGCCCTCAATCCCAATGTGACTGCGGAAGTGTATGATCTTGCACATTTCGAACAGTTGAAGAATCGTTATCAGGTTATGAGCGTACCCTGTATGGTCGTGAATAACGAGCAAGTCACCTTTGGCAAGAAGAATATCCAGCAGCTCTTGACTTATCTCGAAGGAGAAGGCTGAATATGAGTGAAAGCAAAACATCTGTGTAAGTGTTGCTGACTGTCAAGAAAGTCGCCAAAGGCGAGTTTTTGACGAGCTGCGGGGCGAAGCCCCTGCACGGTGGTCTTCGTGCGATTTTGCTTGCAAAATCGCTTCCTTGCACGGAGGAACAGTCATCTGGGCTGCTTGCAGCCCTGACAGTGACGGAGTGCGAAACTCGAAAAAGTGGCGGGTTATTGTTTTATCGTTCGGGTGTATCTTTAGAGTGCTTTGGGGCAGAATGCGTTTTCTTTTCAGCACGATGGAGAAACTCCCGAATGGATGCAGGCCGCGTTGATTCTCCGAGCCATGTAGTAACATCCTGCTGGCTTTCCCGTGCCATCTGTGCATTGTAGAGCTTCCCATATACCTGCTGCAATC